>FUWD013430181.1_pt14 | contig 28052 bp, 25 predicted proteins | sample 1063281 | NCBI WGS metagenome assembly FUWD01 (sample SAMEA79048168, study PRJEB19326) | metagenome | biome: marine | reverse complement strand
AACTTAAAATCAATGAATATTTTCAATATGACGAACAGCATCGATTGATTAATGTCCGGCAAGAAACAATAGGCAATACTGCAAGAAACCGAATTTACAACTTCAGCTATGACCAAGAAAATAACGTGACAAGATTGAATACCAACACTCAATACAACCTTTTTGAATATGATGACAAAATCAATCCATACACTCAAATTGACTTAGATATAAAAATTATATTAGGAGAATGGTCGATAATGAATGTACTAAGCAAAAATAACACGATCACCAAAAGAATAGATTCAAGCATAGGAATAAGCAACGAATATGTATACGAATACAATGCGGCTAACTTACCTATGACCAGAAAAGACAAATTTGATATCACAACTTTTTATGTCTACTAAAAAACTGTGGACCATAACAACGATAACTCATCCCTCTAAAACAGGATAGGCTATATTCCGAAACGTTGTGTCTCATTAAAAAAGATCATTATGAAAAGAATATTATTAGTTTTTAGAACAAATATAAATAGTTGATTATAAGGTGTTTACATTTAGACTATTTAAAATAACATAGAATATTAAAACATAATAAACTGTTTATAAATTATCTCCAAAAAACAAGTGCTTGCAACACCTTATATAAAAAATTGTTTAGTTTTAGCCAAACTAAAAGCATTAAACCAGATACAAAAACGTTACCACCAATTTAAAAAATGAACAATCTAACAAAAACTCTATTTATAATATTAACTATATCACTTTTTACAAATTGTAATTTTATCAATAATGCATTTACATACAAAGACACTACTAAAGGATTTGTAGAATCACTAATAACAGAAGATTATGAAGAGTGTGTTTCCTTTATGGCAACAGAAAACGAAGCTTATAAAAATACGAATATTGACACGCTTAAATTAAGTTTAGTGAATTTTCGAAAAATAATTGTAGACAATTTCGGGAAAAAATTAAGCTATAAGTTTATGACCGCTGAAAAAACTTTATCAACAGTAGAAGGAGAAAGTACAGCACCAAACACAACTAAGGCACAAATTGAATTTTCAAACGATAATGAATTTGGGGTTTTTGAAATTACTTTTGATGATAGTTCAAATAAAATATTATATATCAAAACACTTGACTTGAAGGAGGAAATACCAACTTTGACAATGTTTTGGCTATTCGGAATATTGGCAATATGCGTGCCGATTTTTAATATTTGGATAATTAGGAAAATACGAAAAAGTGATTTAAAGAAAAAATGGCAAAAATATATTGCAGTGCTTTTTCTAAATGTTCCGGCTATAACCTACAGTGCAGTTTACGGACTTTCTTTTAGCTTATTAAGTTTTCAAATATTATTCGGAATTAGTTTTTCATATATGGGTTATTTAAGTTCAGTTTGGACTTTCGGAATACCACTTGGTGGATTATATTGGTTATGGAAACTGAATAAGCTAAAACAATAGCCGAAAATGAAATAAAAAAGGAATTGAATGTTATGTGGAATTAAAAACGATTTTCCAACACTTATATAATTTATTGCTAGTTCTAGCCTAACTAAGAAAACCCTCGCGGAATTTCTATGTTGATTTTGTATTTACTAAATTAGTTGCTTATAAAACGGAACAAACCATGCGCAAAGAAGTTGTGTATTACTAAATAATATGAATCCAGATCAAAAAACATCCTTAAGAAGCAAGCTATTCCGTCACCTTGACGGTATTGTTATTTCACCAACTGCCTTTACCTTAAAAAAACACGGTATAACGGATTATTTACTACAAAATAAGAAAGTAAAGTTGAAAGAACTAACAACAAAATTCAAGGCTAATGAAGGTTATTTGAACATTGCTCTAAGAGGACTCTGTTCTCAGGGGTGGCTTATTCAACATATTGACAATCAAAATAATGCTATTAGTTATGAAACCAATGAAGAATCAGAAATAGCATTCAATTATTTTTATTTATTTGAAGATGTCACAGACTTACTACAAATGTCTGAAGATTACCATCCTAGAAAATTTGAAATCGAACAATTTCTGAAACTAGAGAGTATTTACAAAAAATGCAAGACCAACTATGGAATTAAATTATCTCAAGAGAAGTCTCGGAAAAAAATTGAGGAACAAATCTTAACACATATTGAAGGGGTAATTGTAGGTCCAATACTGGTGCACTTGGGCATAACAGGTATGTTTCACAAATATTTCATGGAAACGAGATTCAGGCCAAAAGAATTCCATGAAAATCATCAAGAATTTGACAAACTGCTTAAAATATTAACTCATCTTGGATGGTTTGACGAAAAAAATGGTGCTTATGCGTTTACAGAGATTGGATTATTTTTTGCAAAAAGAGCCAGCGCATATGGTGTTACAGTTTCTTACATTCCTACGCTTAGAAAGTTGGACAATCTAATCTTTGGAAATCCATTAATCCTTAAAAATTTAGCAACAGGATCTAAGGAAATACATGTTGATAGAGAAATGAATATCTGGGGAAGTGGCGGGGCTCACAGTGCATACTTTAAAGTAGTAGATGAAATTATTATCGATATTTTCAATAAACCAATCGATAAACAACCTAAAGGCATACTTGATATGGGTTGTGGTAACGGTGCATTTCTTCAGCATTTGTTTTCAGTTATTGAAAGTCAAACACATCGAGGCACTATTTTAGATGAATATCCTTTGGAAATAGTAGGTGTAGACTATAATGAGGCTGCATTAAAAGTTTCTAAAGCAAATCTCATTCAATCGGATATTTGGGCAAAAATTATCTGGGGAGACATTGGAAATCCTGCTCTTTTGGCTTTAGACCTGAAAGAAAATTACGATATCGAGTTAAGAGAACTACTCAACGTAAGAAGCTTTTTGGATCATAATAGAATTTGGAAAGAGCCTCAAACTAATTCATCAAGAGTAAGTTTATCCACTGGTGCATATGCTTACGAAGGCAAAAGAATCAATAATAATTTGGTTGCGGAATCATTGAAAGAACACATTGGAAAATGGACTCCTTATGTAGAGAAGTTTGGTTTGTTACTGATTGAACTGCACACTGTGAAGCCATCTCTAGTTGCACAAAATATGGGAAAAACAGCCGCTACTGCATATGATTTAACGCATGGATATTCAGATCAGTATATACTTGAAGTAGATGAATTCATAGATATAATTCAGGAAGCTGGTTTAATCCCAGATATGAACAAGTTCAGAAAGTTTCCAAATTCCGATTTTGCTACTGTATCAATTAGTTTATTAAAATCCAACAATGCATAACAATATGCATAGTGCATAGCATATGCGGTTTACTTAGACAACATAAACGGAACGTTCACTGTAATTTAAAACAACGACTAAATGAATAAAAAAATTAAATTATTACTGATAGGAATATCGCTATTAACTTTCAATGCTTGCGATAAAGATGATGATTCTAGTCCGAAACCACAAAACACTTCAATAAACAAAATACTAGCTTTAGGAGCATCAAGAGTTTAAGGGTAAATACCTGAACTTGAAAGCTATAGATATGAACTTTGGAAAGACTTAAAACTAAAGAAGCATTTGTAATGGTGAGTATGATATCGCGTTCATAAAGTTCTAAAATCTGTTTCACCAATCTTCTTAAGACGGGCCTAACTATTCTATTGTCTTTGTTGGTCATTAAATGAGTACCAACCTTTATAACAATTATTTCTTTATAAATATTAGTTTTCTTTACCTAATTCTACAGCACGACTAAATGCTGCGAATGCAGCTTCTTTGATTAATTCATTTACATTATTATCATCCATCGAGTCTAGTGCTGCTTGAGTTGTTCCTCCTTTTGAAGCTACTTTCTCCATCCATGAATTGGGAGATAAATTAGATTGATTAAAGAGCTCAATTGCACCTGTAAATGTTTGACTAACCAAAACTTTAGAATCATTCTTTGAAAAACCCATTTGTAAAGCCGCTTCCATCATACTTTGCATAAAATAAAACACATATGCTGGACCGCTGCCAGAAATCCCTGTAGAAGCATCAATTAAACTTTCAGTACTAACTAGAATAGACTTACCCGTCATATTCAACAAACTTTCTACAGTTAATAACTCTATTCGTGAAACCTCAGGCGAAGCTACATAAGAAGTTAAACCCATTCCAACTTTAGCTGGTAAGTTTGGCATCGCACGTATAATTTTTTTTACTCCAGAAAAAGCCTTTATTGCCTCCAAAGTAACTCCCGCCATTATCGAAATAATAATTTGATCTGATCCGACCAATGGATTAATTTGTTTAAACAAGTCTTCTGCGTGATGTGGTTTGACTGCTACAAAAATAATATCCGCTTTTGGCACACAATCTTTTAATTCTTTAAAGGCATCGAAGTGAGAAATTTGATGAAGTTCTTCTAACTTTTCATCAGATTTGTCCAATACCATGATATTTTTTTTCTTAAGTAATTTTGACTTAGACATTCCTTCGGCATAGGTAAGCCCCATATTTCCCGCTCCTATTACTAATACTTTCATTATATATTTTTAGACAATTATTTTTAAATATATGAAGAATATTTTTTATACTTCTTTAGTTGCATTCCAACCTTGTGCTTTCAGTTCAATTTCTTGACTGGCCCTAGTAACTAAATTCAACCCTTGGTTTTCTGCAGTAATATGACCAATAATAGAAAAATTAGGGTTTCCTTTAATGGCCTCAAAGTCTGCAATTGGCACTGTAAATAATAACTCATAATCTTCGCCACCACTTAAAGCAACCATTGTAGAGTCTAAATCAAATTCTTCACAAGCAGAAATTACCTGAGGATCTAATGGTAATTTTTCTTCATAAATTTTACACCCTACTTTAGATTGAGAGCAAATGTGCATAATTTCTGAAGAAAGTCCGTCAGAAATATCAATCATAGCTGTTGGTTTTATTGCCAATTCTTTTAAAAATCCTGCAACGTCTCTTCTTGCTTCTGGCTTTAATTGTCTTTCAATTAAATAGGTATAGCTGTCTAAATCTGGTTGATTGTTTGGATCTACATTAAAAACCTGTTTCTCTCTTTCTAAAACTTGCAACCCTAAATAAGCAGCACCTAAATCTCCAGAAACCACAATTAAATCGGTTTCTTTTGCGCCACTTCTAAGCACAATATCTTCCTTTTCTACTTTACCAATTGCAGTAACAGAAATTAAAATTCCTTTAGTAGAAGAGGTGGTGTCTCCACCAACTAAATCTACTTTATACGTTTCGCATGCTAATTGAATTCCAGAATACAATTCTTCAATTGCTTCTAAAGGGAACCTATTAGAAACAGCAATTGAAACTGTAATTTGTTCTGCAACACCGTTCATTGCATACACATCAGATAAATTTACCATTACAGCCTTATAGCCTAAATGTTTTAAAGGCATGTAACTTAAATCGAAATGAACCCCCTCTATTAGTAAGTCTGTAGTTACTAAAGTTTGTTTTTTAGAAGCATCTAAAACTGCGGCATCGTCTCCAATTCCAGTAACTGTAGATGCGTTTTCAATCTTAAAATATTTTGTAATATGGTTTATTAAACCGAACTCTCCTAGATCAGCTAATGACGTTTTTTGGGTATTTTTATCTTCTAACATACCGCAAAGGTAGGTAGAATCTAAAAAAGGACAGAACTACTTTAACACCTATATTTATATTATTGATATTTAATATGTTATTTTTGGATAAAAATATTAAAAATGTTAAAAAAAGTCATTTTACTTTGCTGCTTTACAATTATTATTAATTGCAATAACAAAGATGGTTTATATATAAACCCTCAAACAAATTACATGCCTATTGCTGTTTGTGAAAATGGCTTTGCAGGAGAATATCCTTGTAATGACTATGATTTACTAAGCCATTTTAATTTAAATGAATTGGCAGGTTCTGGCACTGAAGGTAATGATTCTTGGGGCTGGACAGATGAAGAAACCAACAAAGAATACGCTTTAATGGGCACCAATAAAGGAATTGTATTTATTGATATTACAGATCCTTCAAACACACTTATTTTAGGTATTCTAAAAACAGCTACAGTAAATAGTTCTTGGAGAGATGTAAAAGTGTACAATTCTCATGCATTTATTGTAAGTGAAGCTACAAACCATGGAATGCAAGTTTTTGATTTAAAACGCTTAAGAAATGTTTTAAATCCTCCAGAAATTTTTTTAGCAGACACTCATTTCACCGAATTTGGGAGAGCTCATAACATTGTAATTAACGAAGCTAGTGGCTATGCATATATAGTAGGAGCAAGCAGAAGCTCTACCTACGGTGGTGGCGCTATTTTTATAAATATTCAAGACCCTTTAAACCCAGTAATTGAAGGAGGATTTAGTGAAGGAGGTTACTCGCATGATGCCCAAGTAATTACTTACAACGGGCCAGATACAGATTATACAGATAAAGAAATTCTTATAGGAAGTAATGAAAATGAAATTGTGATTGCAGATATTAGTGATAAAAAAAATCCAATCATAATTTCTACTATAAGCTATGCTAATGTGAAGTATGCACACCAGGGCTGGTTTACTGAAGATTTAAAATATTTTATTTTAGGAGATGAATTGGATGAGTTACGTCTAGGAAATAAGACAAGGTCTATTATTTTCGACTTTACCGATTTGGATAATCCTGTATATCATTTTGATTACCTCGGAACTACAAACGCTATTGATCATAATGGGTATGTAAAAGATAATATTTATTACCAGGCCAATTATACGGGTGGTGTGAGAATGATTGATGTATCAACCGTCGAAAATAAAGTGTTTTCAGAAGTTGGCTATTTTGATACGTACCCAGCAAATAATAATACAGACTTTAATGGCGTCTGGAGCGTATACCCTTATTTTCCAAGCGGAAATATTATTATAAGCGATATTGATAATGGTTTTTTTGTGATTAGAAAAAAGTAATTATTACATACAAATGAAAAAATATACCCTAATACTCCTCTTGGTTTTTTTATATAATTGCTCAAAAAAAGATGTATTTGAAATTCCTGAAATTACTACTAATGTATATTCTATAGAAACTATTGGGGGTTCTAAAAATGACGCTTTTAATGCTGTTACAAAAACAATAGATGATGGTTATATTGCTGCAGGCTATGCACAAAGCAATGATGGAGATATTATTTCAAAAGCAAATATCTCTTATGATTTTTTAGTCTCAAAGTTTTCCTCGGAAAACATCCTAGAATGGCAAAAACATTTTGGAGGCTCAGAAAATGATAAAGCTCTAGATATTATTCAAACTTTAGGAGGTGACTTTATCGTTTTAGGGTCTTCTGAAAGTTCAGATTTAGATGTTTCTGAAAATGCAGGTTCTAAAGACTTTTGGTTGGTAAAGCTTTCAAATAACGGAATGTTACTTTGGGAAAAATCATTCGGGTTTTTAGGTGAAGATTATGGTACAACGCTTTTAGAAACTAAAGATGGTGGTTTTCTTATTACTGGTGTTTTAGATGTTTCTGCTTCCAACGGACAAGGAAATGCAAAATCTACTATTATAAACCATGCAGGTGGAGATTATTGGGTTTTAAAAACAAACAACTTAGGTGCTTTAGAATGGAGTAGATATTTTGGAGGCTCTTTTACAGAAATCCCGCTAGGAATTGTGGAAACTGATAACCATAATTATATAATTGTAGGCTCCTCTGATAGTAACGATTTTAATATTTCAAATAATAATGGATCCTATGATTTTTGGATGACTAAAATAGCACCTGATGGAAGTCTTCTATTAGAAAAAACATTTGGCGGTTCTGAAATTGACGAAGCTTCTGCAATTATAGCTACAAATGATGGAAACTTTATAATTGTTGGAGACACTAGAAGCGCAGATAAAGATGTTTCTAAAAATAATGGCGCAGCAGATATTTGGATACTTAAGGTTTCTAAAGAAGGAAATCTTATTTGGGAAAAAACAATTGGAGGATCTAGTTTTGAAGTTGCAAAAGCAATTTATAAAACACAAGATAATGGGTTTTTAATTGCAGGAAGTTCTAGAAGCTTAGACAACGGTTTTCAAAACAAAGGTCAAAATGATGCCCTTATTTTAAAAATTGACGAAAACGGGAACCTTTTATGGCAAAAAACAGTTGGTGGATCGGAAATAGACTTTTTATACGATGTTATAGAACTAAATAACAAATCGATTATTGCCGTTGGTGAAAGTAGTAGTTCAGATCAAGACATTTCTGAAAACAAAGGATTTACAGACGCATTAATCATTCAAATAAAATGAAAAAAAAATACTGTTTATTAATTTTAACGCTTCTTCTTGTAACTGGCTGTAACGAAGAACTTGATTGCTGTGTGCAACCAGAACAATTTACAGTAACCTTAAACTTTACACATCATTGGAATGGATTAAAAATTACACCACAAGATTTTAATGAATTAAAGTTTACAAACGAAAATGGAGAGCGATTAAGTATTGAAAGATTGCGGTATCTTGTTTCAAATATTAGTCTCATAAATAGTAAAAACTATCATTTAATTGATGTTGGAGAAAATTATGGAACATCCATTACCTTTCCTGAACTTACAGATGAATCCTATGCGCTCTCTTTTCGGTTTGGTTTTTCAGATGAAGATAATACAGACGGAACTTACCAAGATTTAAATTCTGTAAGTTTTAATGTTCCAGAAATATTAGGGGGTGGGTATCATTTCATGCAATTTGATGGAAAATACGTAGATAACAACAATGAAGCATCTGGTTTTAATTACCACACCATTAAAGCTGTGGATAGAACAGATCCTGATAATTTAAAATTTGAGGATACTTCATTTGAAGTAAATTTAGGAACAATAGTGGTTGCAGATACTACTGAAATTGAGATTAAAATGAACCTTGCAGAATGGTTTAAAAATCCGAATACATGGAACTTAAATGAGTTAAATACCGTTTTAATGCCAAATTTTGAAGCTCAAAAAATGATGCGCGCAAATGGAGGGTCCGTTTTTAGTTTGGGTGTAGTGAATTAATAATACATTGTTATTAAGGTTTCCAGGGTTTAAGAACTTGTAATGACAAAGAAAAACACATGATAAAACCGTATATATATTTCTTTGCCTTTTTTCTTTTGACGTGTTGTTCGTCCAAAGAAGAAGAAATCTATACACCAATTCCATACAACTTAGAAATACCCGCTCTTTTTGCAGATAAATTAATTGCTCCTATAATTCCTACAGACAATTTATTAACCGAAGAAGGGGTGTTGTTAGGTAAAAAACTGTTTTTTGATAAAAAGTTATCGGGAGACAACACACAAGCTTGCAGCTCTTGCCACAATCCTAAAAAAGCATTTACAGACCAACAACAATTTAGTGCAGGGGTACAAGGAGAATTTGGTGCAAGAAATGCAATGCCTTTATTTAATTTAGCTTGGAATTTTGATGAACGTTTTGCATGGGACGGAAAGGAGTTTGGACTAGAACAACAAGCTTTAGAACCTGTTTCAAATCCCATAGAGATGCACGCAAACTGGAATCTAGTGGTCCAAAAACTGCAAGAAAGCACAGAATATCCATCGTTATTTTTACGGGCCTTTGGTGCTTCCGAAATAGATGCCAAATTAGTTACAAAAGCGATTGCACAATTTGAAAGAACTCTTATTTCTGGGGATTCTAAATTTGATAAATACCTGCTTGGTGAAACCAGTTTGACGCAAGAGGAACAAAACGGGTTCAATGTTTTTATGGATGAAGCAAAAGGAGATTGTTTTCATTGTCATGGTAGTAATAACAATCCTCTTTGGACAGATAACGCATTTCACAATAACGGTTTAGATACTACTTTTCAAGATTTAGGATTCGGTACGGTAACAGGAGACCCTAATGATAATGGTAAATTTAAATCGCCGTCTATTCGTAATTTAGCTTTTACAGCTCCTTATATGCATGATGGTAGGTTTGCAACGCTAGAAGAGGTTATCAATCATTATTCTGAAGGTCTTCAAAAGTCTTCAACGATAGATCCTTTAATGAAGAAGGTAAATGAAGGTGGTGTTCACTTATCTCCAAAAGATAAAAACGATTTAAAAGCCTTCCTGCTATCGCTTACCGATAGAGAATTTATAAATAATCCAAACTTTCAGGAGTAATCAATAAAAGCAATCGAATTATTGGGTTTCACAATGAAAGTTCTTCGCTTTTCTTCTACTTATATTGTATATTTGCACTCAATTTAGATTTAATCTATTTAAAAATATGATAAAAGTTTCAGACACAGCGAAGAAGAAAGTCGTAGAGTTAATGACTGACGACGGCTTTGACGCGGCAACCGATTTTGTGAGAGTTGGCGTAAAAAGTGGTGGTTGTTCAGGTTTGTCTTACGATTTAACTTTTGATAATAAAAAAGAGGAAAACGACAAAGTTTTTGAAGAGAATAACGTAAAAATTATTGTTGACAAAAAGAGTTTTTTATATTTAGTTGGTACTACCTTAGAATATTCCGGAGGCCTAAACGGGAAAGGGTTTGTATTTAATAACCCAAACGCAAATAGAACTTGTGGTTGTGGGGAATCATTTTCACTCTAAAAAAATTAATCCTAATCTTCCCAAAGAGAAGGAATAAAAAATAAAAATTATGAGTAAATATACAGAAGAAGATTTAGAACAAGAATTAAAAACCAAAGAATATGAATACGGTTTTTATACAGATATAGAAAGTGAAACTTTTGCGAAAGGTTTAAGTGAAGATGTAGTTCGTGCAATTTCTAAAAAGAAAAACGAGCCAGAATGGATGACCAATTGGCGTTTAGAAGCATATCGTGTTTGGGAAAAAATGGACGAGCCAGAATGGGCAAATGTGAATTATACAAAGCCGAAATTTCAAGATATTGCCTATTATTCAGCACCAAAAGCAAAACCAAAATTAAATTCTTTAGATGAAGTAGATCCAGAATTACTGGATACGTTTAAGCGTTTAGGGATTTCTGTAGATGAGCAAAAAAAATTAGCGAATGTAGCTGTAGATATTGTAATAGATTCAGTTTCGGTGGCAACTACCTTCAAAAAAACATTAGGTGAAAAGGGTATTATCTTTATGCCTATTTCTGAAGCAATTCAAGAACATCCAGAATTAGTTAGAAAATATTTAGGAACGGTTGTACCAACCACAGACAACTTTTATGCAGCATTAAATTCGGCAGTATTTTCAGATGGATCTTTCTGTTACATTCCAAAAGGGGTTCGTTGTCCGATGGAATTATCTACCTACTTTAGAATTAATGAAGGTGGAACAGGACAGTTTGAAAGAACACTTGTCGTTGCAGATAAAGGATCTTATGTTTCATATTTAGAAGGTTGTACAGCACCAAGTAGAGATGAAAATCAATTACACGCAGCAGTTGTAGAATTGATTGCTTTAGATGATTCTGAAATAAAATACTCTACAGTTCAAAACTGGTATCCTGGGAACAAAGAAGGAAAAGGTGGTGTTTACAATTTTGTAACTAAAAGAGCTATTTGCGAAACCAATGCAAAAGTTTCTTGGACACAAGTAGAAACAGGTTCTGCTATAACTTGGAAATATCCTTCTTGTATTTTAAAAGGAAACAATTCTGTAGGTGAATTTTACTCAATTGCAGTAACTAACAACCGTCAGCAAGCAGATACTGGAACAAAAATGATTCATTTGGGGAAAAACACCAAATCAACCATTATCTCTAAAGGTATTTCTGCCGGAAAATCACAAAACTCATATAGAGGATTAGTTCAGATAAGTCCAAGAGCAGAAAATGCACGTAACTTCTCTCAATGTGATTCTTTACTGATGGGAAATGATTGTGGCGCTCACACCTTCCCTTATATAGAAGTGAAGAATAAAACAGCACAAGTAGAACATGAAGCAACTACAAGTAAAATTGGTGAAGAACAATTATTTTACTGCAACCAACGTGGAATAGATACTGAAAAAGCAATCGCATTAATTGTTAACGGATTTAGTAAAGAGGTTTTAAATAATTTACCAATGGAATTTGCTGTGGAAGCTCAAAAATTATTGGAAATTAGTTTAGAAGGAAGTGTTGGGTAAGGTTCATGGAATTTTAACTGTATAATTGCTGAACCGACAGAGCAAAATTAAACAGAATATTAAAAGCGAATCGCGTAAAAGCGAAGAGAAAATAGCAAAAGACGATGTTAAAAATAGAAAATTTACAAGCAAGTATAGATAATAAATTAATCTTAAAGGGATTAAATTTAGAAGTAAAAGCTGGTGAAGTTCACGCAATTATGGGTCCTAATGGTGCTGGAAAAAGTACGTTAGCAAACATTATTGCGGGTAAAGATGATTACGAAATTTCAACTGGAAATATCGAGTTAAATGGTGAGGATTTGAACGAATTGGCGCCTGAAGAAAGAGCACATAATGGTGTGTTTTTATCTTTCCAATATCCTGTAGAAATTCCTGGAGTTTCTGTAACGAACTTTATAAAAACAGCGATTAACCAAACTCGTAAAGCAAAAGGCTTAGAGGATATGCCTGCAAAAGAGATGTTAAAAATGATTCGTGAGAAATCTGAATTATTGGAAATAGACCGTAAATTCTTATCCCGTTCTCTAAACGAAGGTTTTTCTGGAGGAGAGAAAAAACGCAACGAGATATTTCAAATGGCCATGCTAGAGCCAAAATTAGCAATTCTTGATGAAACTGATTCTGGTTTAGATATTGATGCTTTGCGTATTGTAGCAAACGGCGTTAACAAACTAAAATCTAAGGACAATGCAGTAATTGTAATTACGCATTATCAACGTTTATTAGAGTATATCGTACCAGATTTTGTACATGTTTTATACGATGGGAAAATCGTAAAAACTGGTGATGCTTCTCTAGCGCTTGAGTTGGAAGCAAAAGGATATGATTGGATTAAAGAAGAGTTAGTTCAGTAAAAAAGTTTAACAATTGAACCAGTGATAAAGTTGCACAAAAGCAAACTTTAAAAACTTCCGATTTTAAACTTTAAAACGAAAACAAATGGAATTAAAAGATAAATTATTATCATCATACGTAGCGTTTGAAAACGATATAGACACGAATTCGGATATACACGAAATCCGTTCAGAAGCCTTTCAAAATTTTGAAGACTTAGGTTTTCCTACTAAAAAGTTAGAGGCTTGGAAATACACTTCTTTAAACTCAGTTTTAAAGCAAGACTATAGTATATTTCCTAACAAAGAAAATTCAATTCAGTTAGCAGATGTACAAAAGTACTTTATAGACGATATAGATACCTACAAGCTGGTTTTTATTGATGGAAAATACAGTTCTTTCCTATCGGAAACTACACACGATACTTTTGATGTTTGTTTAATGTCTTCGGCATTAGCCAAACCAAAATACAAGGCAGTTATTGAAAATTACTTCAATAAAATAGCTAAAAAAGACAATTTAACCTCTTTAAATACCGCTTTTGCTAATGAAGGTGCTTACATCTATATTCCTAGAAATGTAGAGGTAGAAAAGCCGATTCAAATTATCAACTTTACCACGGGTTCTGAAGCAGCGACTATGTTGCAACCAAGAAACTTAATTGTAGTTGAGCAAAATGCACACGTTCAAATTATAGAGCGTCATCAAAGTTTAACTTCAAACCCTGTTTTGACAAATGCGGTTACAGAAGTTTTTGCAGCAAAAGACTCAACAGTGGATATTTATAAGATTCAGAATGACGATAAAACAGCTTCATTAGTAGATAATTCTTACATCGAGCAAAAATCAAATAGTATTGTTTCTGTGCATACCTTTTCCTTTGGAGGAAATATAACAAGAAACAATTTAAACTTTTATCAAAGAGGAGAGCACATCGATTCTATCTTAAAAGGAATTACAATTCTTGAAGGAAAACAACATGTAGATCACCATACTTTAGTGCATCATATAGAACCAAATTGTGAAAGCCACCAAGATTATAAAGGAATTTATAATGAGCGTTCTACAGGTGTTTTTAACGGTAAAGTAGTTGTAGATAAAGAAGCACAGAAAACAAATGCCTATCAAAAAAGCAACAATGTTTTATTAAGTGATAAAGCTACTATAAATGCAAAACCTCAATTAGAAATTTTTGCAGATGATGTAAAATGTTCTCATGGTTGTACCATTGGTCAACTAGATGATGATGCCTTGTTTTACATGCAACAACGTGGAATTCCAGAGAAAGAAGGAAAAGCATTGTTAATGTTTGCTTTTGCGAATACTGTTTTAGAAAGCGTAAAGATACCTGAGGTAAAACAACGTATTGCTAAAATTATTGCAAATAAATTAAATGTAAAAATCGGTTTCGATTTATAAACAAATAAGTTGCATTTTATATAAAAAAACCACGCAAATTGCGTGGTTTTTTTATAGTTTTATTTTAATCTATCGAGCCTAAAACCCCTTTCAGAAACTTGTTTTCTTCAAACCAAGACAAGCCAAAACGAACAATAACCAAATCTTCATCTGGCAAGACGTATACCCTTTGCCCTTGATAGCCATCTGCAAAATACATGTTTTTAGGAACATCTTTAAACTGCTGTTCTGCATTTAACCAAAAATGTGCGCCATAAGTTCCGTTTGAAGTTGGCGATGGTGTGGTTATATAGTCTACCCATTTTTTAGTAAATAGTTCTTCTCCGTTCCAGTTTCCGTTGTGTAAGTATAGGAGTCCGAATTTTGCCCAATCTCTGGCAGTTGCCCATGCATAAGAAGAAGCAATATAGTTTCCTGCCAAATCACTTTCAACCACCATAGAATTCATTCCAATTTTATCAATGAGGTTTGTATACCAAAAATCTAAATACTCTTGGTGTGTTTTAAATTGATCTCTTAAAATTCCTGACAATAAATTAGAAGTACCAGAAGAGTAATTCCAAGAAGCATTGGTTTTATTTTGTAACGGTTTTTCTGCTTGCATCTTAGTCATGTCTCTTTCTAAGAACAACATTTTTGTAGCATCAGAAATTTCATCATAATTTTCATCCCACTCTAAACCAGAATTCATTTGTAATAAATTATTGATGGTAATGTTTTTGCGAGCGTCCTTTTGCCAAGAAGCAATTGGTGCTTTATTATAGATATTTATCTTATTCTGGTGCTGTAAAACTCCGAAAACAGTACTCATTAGACTTTTAGTCATAGACCAACCTAAAATTCTAGAATCTTTATCAAATCCGTTTGCATATTTTTCTAAAACAAGCTGATCTTTATAAATAACTAACACTGCCCTTGATTTATTTTCTCCAAAAATAGCCCCAACTGTTTCATTTAGTTTCTTATAATTGATATTCCCAAAAACAGCGTCTTTTTGAGGAGCGTTCCCATATGGAAAAGGAGTGTTATTGTCTGCATTTGACCTCTTAGGAACTAAGTAGGGAGTATTTTCATCATTCGAATTTAAGGTTAAAACAGCACCCAAACCTTCCCTGTAAACTGCTTTTCTAGTTAATAAGCCTAGTGCAGAAGAAATTACAAACTTGTTTTTTACATCTAATATATCTGTGGCCAAATTTACTGGCGAAAAATTATTGTCGGTTTTGTCTGTAAACTCCAAAGTTCTTTCCCCAAGAAAAACCGAAGAAGTTGTGTTTTTTGCAGAATGCCCTGCTAAAATATTTAACTTTGGATAGTTAGAAATTACAAATAATATAAGAAAAACGGCTATAAGCAGCAGAATGCGTTTCAATATTTTCATAGCAAATATAGTTTAGTGATGTAAAAATAAGAAAATCATATTCAGTTTATGAAAACTTTACAAATGCATGCTTTATCTTTGTAATTAAATATGACGTGTATGATTAATGTTGATAAAATTCGTGAAGATTTCCCTATTCTAAAAAGAACTGTTCACGGAAAACCTTTGGTGTATTTTGACAATGCAGCAACTTCTCAAACACCCCAAATTGTTATTGATACAATTGTGGATTACTACAGTAATTACAATTCAAATATTCATAGAGGAGTGCACACTTTAAGTCAAGAAGCTACAGATAAGTATGAAGAAGCACGTATTAAGGTACAACACCATTTTAATGCAAAAGAGGCATATGAAATTATTCTAACTTCTGGTACCACAAATAGTATTAATATTATTGCTGCTGGTTTTGCTTCTATACTCCAAAAAGGAGACGAAATTATTGTTTCTGCTTTAGAGCATCATTCTAATATTGTGCCTTGGCAAATGTTGTGTGAAAAAACAGGCACTATTTTAAAGGTAATTCCAATGTTAGAGGACGGTTCTTTGAATATGGATGCCTACCATGATTTGGTAAATGAAAAAACAAAATTAGTTTTTTGTAATCATGTTTCTAATGCGCTAGGAACGGTTAATCCTGTGGAAGAAATTATTGCAAAAGCACATGCTTTTGATGCTGCTGTCTTGTTAGATGGTGCGCAAGCAACCCCTCACATAAAACCAGATGTGCAAGCTTTAGATGTAGATTTTTATGTTGCTTCTGCTCATAAATTGTGCGGACCAACCGGTGTTGGTATGTTATACGGAAAAGAAAAATGGTTGCAAAAATTACCACCCTATGAAGGTGGTGGAGAAATGATTGCTACGGTTTCTTTTGAGAAAACAACCTATGCAGGCTTGCCTCATAAATTTGAAGCGGGTACCCCAAATATTTGTGGAGGTATTGCATTTGGTGCTGGTTTAGATTATATGAACGCAGTGGGCTTTGACAACATTGCTTCTTATGAACATGAGCTTCTAGAATACGGAACGCAAGAGTTGTTAAAAATTGAAAACTTAAAAATATACGGAACAACAGCTGAAAAGACGGCTGTAATCTCTTTTAACGTAGGCGGAATTCATCCGTATGATATTGGAGCGATTTTAGATAAGCTTGGCATAGCGGTTAGAACAGGGCATCATTGCGCACAACCAATTATGGATTTCTATCAAATACCAGGAACTATTAGAGCTTCTTTCTCTTTTTACAATACAAAAGAAGAAATAGATATTTTTGTAAGTGGAGTTAAAAGAGCTGTCGGAATGCTTTCTTAAATTCTTAAAAAAACAGAGACAATAAAAAAAGGTTGCGCAAATTGCGCAACCTTTTTTTATATTAAAACTGTCTGTTAATTACCTTAACATTGCAGAGTAGTTTGTAGGATAGTCTCCTGCTTTTGCTAAACCATTTGTAGCTGAAGTAAAGTTAGAACCAAACTCAGCATCTGTAGCTGCTAAAATTTTATTAGCCATAAGTGCATAACCTCTTGCTGTTAAATGAACACCATCTAAACTTACTAAACCACCAGTAACTAAGCTTGTAGTCATTGTATAAGCGTCAAACTGAATACCCGAAGAAGCTTCTGTTAAAACACCTTTAAAGTCTACTAAAGCAACATTTGGGTTTGAGCTTGCAACCGCAGCTATAGTTGTATTATAAGCATCTGTAGCTGTCATAATTGCTGATTGCTCTTCTGGTGTTAAAACCCATTGATCTCCTAAAGGAACGGTTACACCGTTGATGTATTGTGGATTACCTCCTACAGTTGTACCAATAACGGTAGAACTAGCTAATAATAACAAATCGTCTGCAGCAGATTGTCTATAAGAAGGAATACCAAAAGCAGATAAATCTGTCAAATACTCATCAACAAGAAGTACAGCATTTTGTCCTGCTGAAAAAGAAATTGTTCTTTTAGCAATTTCAGCATCCGCCATTTCTTGCGTCATTGGTGTTACAGCTACTAAATATGCGAAAGCTTGTTGAATTCCTCCATTGTAAGAAGCAAATGCACCACTTACCGCTCCTGCGGTTGCAGCGTCTAAAGGCACTGGGTTGTAAGGTACCGTAGTAAAGTTTGCTAAATCTGTAATATAAGGTACATTAGCTACAACTCCTTTGGCTCCATTTGCTGTTAAAGCAGAAACCATACCACTAAAAACACTTGCAAATACATTAGGATCTGTAATATCTGAACCGCCATAACTAGATGGGTCAAAATTACCAGTTTGATCTACTCCTGAACCTCCAGAAAGTGCATATCCTAAAACATCATTCCCTCCAATTTCTGATAAAGTAAAAAATGTTGGATTTGTTGCCAAAGCATCTCCCAATACAGAAGCTGATGGACTAGAAGCCATTCTACCAAAATAAGGATTCAAAGCTCCATAACCAGGAACACCTAAATGAAAACTTTTAGCACCTGGAGCACCAAAGTTATGAAAAGGACCACTAAGAACAGTTGTTAATTCTGTTGTTGGCATAGCAGGTAATCTTGCTGGACCAGCCCCATTAAAGTAAAATCTCGGTGGCTGAACTGCTGTTCCTCCATATACTAACCCTCCAATATTATCATTCATTAAAGGTTGGATAAATTCTGTACCAAACTTCCCTGCCAAAATATTTGGAAATGAATTTTCTTGCGCTGCTATAAACATTGCTCCATCTGTATAACCTGCTGTAAAAGAAGCACCAACTGAAATGTATGTAGAGAAATCTAAACCATTTGTATTTAATGCTACTTCTGGAATAGCTTCTGCTTCTATAATATCTAATTCATTGTTTACATCACAAGAGGCAACGCCAATTGATAAAAGAAGTAAACCTATATATTTATAATTTTTCATCAAATATTTATATTTATTAGTTATTAATTGTCCAAGATAAGTAGTACTGAGAACCTATTGCTCCAATACCTGGTGCACTTAAATATTCTTGCCCCATTAAGTTAGCGCCTCCTATTTTGAAAATAGATTTCATTGAAGGAACAGTAAGATTAATTTGAGCATCTAAAACAGTTCTTGCTTTTATAGTAGCATCTACAAAAGTAGATTCCCATCTATACTCATCTTGCCATCTTGCATTGAAATTAAAACCAACGTTTTTAAATAAATTTGTTTTACCAAATTGTAATTTAACTTTATGCTCCGGTGTATTAAAACCTGCTTCAAAATCTGGATTTGCTGCTTGATCAAACTCAAATTTAGCTAACGTATAATTTAAACCTAAATTAAACCCATTTAAAACTGTTGTATTTAATCCAATAGTTGCTCCATAAGAACTTATGTCTGCTGTAGAGTTACTATACAGTTGAAAAATTTTGTAAGCTCCTGATGCATTATAAGGTACGATAACATTTGTATTTGCTATGAAATCTTCATATTGATTATAGTATACACTTAAATCTACGGTAAACCTTTGCGAACCTGCATTTAATAAACCTCTATAACCTACTTCATAAGCCGTTACTTTTTCTGGTTTTATATAGGCCACATCTGCTTTAACAGTTCCACCACTTGCAGCAGTATAAGAATTTGCATACACATCTCTACCTGTTAATGTGTAAGTAGCTCCTGTACCGTCTCCAAAAGTTGTACTAAATCTGTCTAAATTATCTTCAACACCACCTAATAAGGTAGCACTCCCAACATCTAAACCAATGTATTGATCTTGTGTTGTTGGGTTTCTAAACCCTGTTTGGAAAGAAGCTCTAAAGTTTTGGTTTTTATTCTCACCACCTGCATACGCAAATGAAACTCTTGGAGAAAAGTTACCGTCAAAGTTTTGTGCTTTATCATAACGAATAGAAGCAGTTACCTTTAAACGTTCTTCCTCTAAGAAACCTTTTTGCACTTGTGTGTACATTCCAAATTCATCATAGTTAATAGGACCGTCTGAATCTGTAAAAATATTACCGAATGAATTTAAAGAATATCTTCTATAAGAACCTCCTACTTGAATTTCTGCAAAATTGATTACATCTTGAAAGTTGTAATTTCCATTTGCGTGGTATAATTTAGTTTCATCCCTAAATTTTGCACCTGTAATTAAGTCTGGGTCTGCAGTAATTTTATCAAAAGCTGCATTAAATTCTGCTGAACCTGGCTCAAATCTTCCAGTTTCTGCAGTTTGTCTTGCAACCGCGTGTGCTTGGTCTGAAGTTAATCCTCCTAAAGTACCTTGTAAATAAGCTCCTGTGTATTCTCCAAACCACGTACTGTCATCTTTCCATGCTCTGTTAATGTTTATAGCTGCAAATAAGGTGTTGTATGAGTCTCCTGCGTTTTCTGCAGTAGTATACCCTCTTATAAAGAAGTTTTTACCCCTAACCTCTAATTTATGCTGCTGCATTAAGAAGTTTTTAATAGAGTATTTTTGCCCTCCTAAATATTGCGTGGTACCAGTACCTACTTTAGAATTCCAAATAACCTCTAAGCGATCATCTCCAAAAGGACGGTAATTTAAAGAACCACCAAATTTTACACTTTTTACACCGTAATCAATCAAATCTTTTTCGTTGTAACCAGTTCTACTAATACTTTCACTTGGTATTAAAGCTGAAGCTCCACCAGGGATAAGGCCTAAGCCTTCTAATGTTTTTGCAACATTTCTTATGTTTGTAGAAACTGCATCTCCAAATACATTTACACCGTTATAGTTTCTGTCTGAGTTTCTGTCACCAGAAACCATTTCACCGTTTCTTGTGTTTCTATAATCTGTTGCTGTCCAATCTGTACCCTCTAAAACAGAAAGAGTTGCTTTAGCTGCAAATTTATTAGAAAAAGCATGTGCCATTCTAATGTTAAAATCGGTAAACTCATTGTCTCCTCCAGCTTCTTGACTTGTAATACCTCCTTTTAAAGAAACGCTAATTCCTTGATGATTAAAAGGGCTTTTACTTGTCATAAACATAATACCATTAAAAGCATTTGCTCCATATAATGCAGAAGATGCCCCTGGTAATAACTCTACTGTCTTTACATCTAATTCAGACATCCCTAGTAAATTACCCAAAGCAAAGTTTAATGCTGGTGAAGAATTATCCATTCCGTCTACCAATTGCATAAAACGTGTATTTGAAAAAGTTGCAAACCCTCTTGTGTTTACAGATTTAAATGTTAAACTGTTTGTGTTTACATCTACTCCTTTTAAATTTTCTAGACCATCATAAAAAGAAGGTGCAGAAGTGTTTTTGATAGCTCTACTATCTAATCTTTCTATGGTAACGGGAGACTCCATAATACGTTCTGGAGTTCTAGAAGCAGAAACTACAATTTCATCTAATGAAGTTTCATTTTCTGTTAAAGTTACATCAACTGTTTGATTGTTTTCTGTTACCTCAACTTTTTTCATTTTATACCCTAAAACAGATATTTCTAATGTAAAAGGTGGTTTGTCGGCAACTTCTAAAACAAAAATTCCATCAAAATCTGTAGTAGTACCTACAGCCTTTCTTTCAATTTTAATGTTTGCACCCGGAAGTGTTTCTCCTGTTTTTGAGTCTTTAACTGTACCGTTAACAGTGGTTTGTGCAACCATTGCAACACTACTTAATGTTAAGCATGCAAAAAGTATAATCTTTTTTATCATAATTTAAATTGGTTTGTTTACTAGTATGCAAATTACAAAAAAATTTCAATAATTGATTATTTAACATTAATTTTTATGTTTTTCTTAAATTATTGTTAATTTTTTGCCATATTATCGACACAAAACCACACTACAGATTTTTAAAAAAACCATTAGTTATCGTACATTTGTTGTGATAAACTCATTCCTTTTGAAAATAGTTAAAAATATTGCTAACTTTTCTACAGACGAAAAAACTTTTGTTACCATTGGTACTTTTGATGGTGTTCATTTCGGGCATCAAAAAATACTTGAAAAACTAGTTTCAGAAGCTAAAGAAGCAGGTAAAAAAGCTATTTTATTAACTTTTTTCCCACACCCACGAATGGTTTTACAAAAGAACGCAACTATAGAATTACTCAATACAATAGATGAGCGCGCTAAGCTTTTAGAAAAAACAGGTTTAGATTACTTAATCATTCATCCCTTTGACAAGGCTTTTTCTAAAACAACTGCTTTAGAATTTGTAAAAGAGATTTTAGTAAACACTTTTAATATTTCAAAATTAATTATTGGGTACGATCATCATTTTGGAAAAAATAGAGAAGGTAATATTGAGCAATTAACAGAATACAGCCATTTATATGATTTTATTGTAGAAGAGATTCCGGCACAAGATATAGATGATGTTTCTGTAAGCTCTACAAAAGTAAGACGTGCTTTGTCGAAAGGCAATCTAAAAACCGCCAACAACTATCTAGGCTATAATTTTATGTTAAATGGTTTTGTTGTAAACGGAAAAAAAATAGGCGAAACAATCGGTTACCCTACTGCAAATATTGATATTAAAGAAGATTATAAACTCATACCAAAAGTAGGGGTGTACGTTGTAAAGTCTGTTATAGAAAATAAAACTGTGTTCGGAATGATGAATATTGGCAACAGACCCACGGTTAATGGAAAGCACCAAACGATAGAGGTTCATTTCTTTGATTTTGAAAGAGATTTGTACGGTAAAAATTTAAAAATTGAATTGATTTATTTTTTAAGAGATGAACATAAATTTGATTCTCTTGATTCTTTAATTCTTCAACTCAAACAGGACGAACAAGCCTCAAGGAATTATATACAGGATAATTTATAATTTTCTACCTCACAAATTATATATTTGCATTTCATAATTCTTAGAAAACATGTTACAAGTACAATTTATTAGAGAAAACAAAGAAACTGTTTTAGCGGGTTTGGCAAAACGTAATTTTGCAAATGCAGAAGCCATCGTTACACGAGTTTTAACAGCGGATGAAAATAGAAGAGCTACACAAGTTTCTATGGATGACATTTTAGCTGAATCTAATAAATTATCTAAAGAAATTGGTGGGTTTTTTAAATCTGGTGAAGTACAAAAAGCAAATCTTTTAAAAGAAAAAACAGGGCAACTAAAAGAACAATCTAAAAAATTAGTTGAAAAGTTAAATGACTTTGCTGAAGAGTTACAGAACCTGTTGTTTCAAATACCTAACATTCCGCATGCTTCTGTAAAAGCAGGAAGTTCTGAAGATGACAATGAAAATATTTTTAGCGAAGGAATTATTCCTGATTTAGGTGAAAATGCTTTGCCGCATTGGGAATTAGCAAAAAAATATGATATTATAGATTTTGAATTGGGTACAAAAATTACGGGTGCTGGTTTTCCTGTATACAAAGGAAAAGGTGCAAGACTGCAGCGTGCTTTAATTAATTATTTTTTAGATAAAAACATAGCAGCTGGTTATAAAGAATACCAGGTTCCACATTTAGTGAACACAGCATCTGCAACTGCAACCGGGCAATTACCAGATAAAGAAGGGCAAATGTATCATTCTAATGAAGATGATTTATATTTAATTCCAACTGCCGAAATACCAATTACAAACATGTTTCGTGGTAATTTGGTTCAAGAATCTGACTTTCCTATTTGTTGCACAGGCTATACTCCTTGTTTCAGGAGAGAGGCGGGAAGTTATGGTGCACATGTTAGGGGTTTAAATAGATTGCATCAATTTGATAAAGTTGAAATTGTTAGGATTGAGCACCCAGATAATTCTTACCACGCGTTAAGTGGAATGGTAGAACATATTAAAGACATCTTAAGGGAATTAAAGTTACCGTATAGAATTTTGCGCTTGTGTGGAGGCGATACTGGTTTTACTGCTGCCTTAACGTTCGATTTTGAATTGTTCTCTACAGCACAAGACCGCTGGTTAGAAATTAGTTCTGCATCTAATTTTGAAACCTTTCAAGCAAACAGATTAAAGCTTCGTTTTAAAAACAAACACGGAAAAAGTGAATTTGCACACACATTAAATGGCAGCTCTTTAGCTTTACCACGTGTGTTAGCTGGGATTTTAGAAAACTATCAAACAGCAGACGGAATTAAAATACCAGATGTACTAGTACCTTATTGTGGGTTTGATACCATTTCATAAATAATTTTTAGTTCTTGTTATTCGTAATCAATCTAAACCCATAAACTAATAAAGTTTTTTTCGGATGGAAAACACTAATTAGAAGCCACAACAGTCATCAGCTTTTTATATTTATTCATTTTTACAAGTGCCTTTAAATACGCACTTATTTGTCCGTTTTTCATAAATGTAATTCCATTACTTTTTGTGGTTGCATATTGTGCTTGTAAAGTGCTCATAACGTAAAAATTTAATGTGTTTCTCATAGGAAAGGCAATATTAGTGCCAAAGAAATATAAAAGGAATTAAAATACGATTGGTTTAACAATAATTTAAAGTGTTTCTTGAGTATCTTTGAATTTCATGAGGAATCTCTTTGTTTTTATTTTAATAGCTATTAGTAGCTCGAGTATTGCTCAAAATACTAATGAAAAAATAATACAGAATAATTACCTTCTAGCTGAAAATTATTACAGAGAAAATGCCTTTGAAAAAGCAACGTTCCTTTATAAAGAACTATATGATAACAGCCCTTTTAATACAAACTATCTAGAAAGGTTAATTTCGTGTTACCAGGAAACAGACCGGTTTTTAATTGCCGAGAAATTGCTTAAAAATAAAATAAAAACCAATAAAAATCATAGTTATCTTTATGTATACTTGGGCTACAATTACGAAAAACAACAACTAAAAGATGCGGCGGAAATAAATTATAAAATTGCGCTAACCTCCTTAAACAAAAGCACTATTTATGCGGCTGTAATTGGTGGTCTTTTTAAAGAATATAATTTATTAGACAATGCTATTTTAGCCTATGAAAAAGCAATGCAAATTAATAAAAATGCAAATTATATTTTTCAAATTGCCGAGATTTACGGAGAAAAAGGTAATTATAAAAAAATGTTTGAATCCTATGTTGAGATAGTTGACAGCAATGATCGATATTTTAATATAATACAAAGATATGCCAGCAAATATATTACAGAAGATTCTGAAAACGAGGCCAATATTTTATTTAGAAAAGCACTTTTAAAAAAATCTGCCAGTAAGCCTAAAGATGTCTGGAATGTTTTACTTAGCTGGTTGTTTACTCAGCAAAAAGACTATACAAAAGCGCTCATTCAAGAAAAGGCTTTGTTCCAAAGAAAACAAGAAGATTTAAGCGCCGTATTTACCGTCGGAAAAACAGCATTTGAGAACAACGCTTTTGATACTTCTAAGAAATGTTTCAATTTTGTTGTTGAAAAATCAAATACAAAAAGCGAGATAATTAATGCCAATTTATACCTAACTAAAATAGCGGTTGCCACTAAAAGTCCTGAGACAAAAAAGTTGTTTTCAAGTATTTTTAAACGTTTTGGAAAGAATGCTGCTACTATTACAATACAAGTAGGGTACGCTGATTTTTTAACCTTCTATGAGAATAAACCAACAGAGGCAATTATTGTTTTAAAAAAGGCTCTTTTGTATGCAAATTCTAAATTTGATAAAGCTAGAATTAAACTAAAGCTAGGAGATGTTTTAGTTTTTACTGGAAAATTTAACACCGCCCTTATTTATTTTTCACAAATACAAACGCAATTAAAAAACCACGAACTGGCGCAAGAGGCACGTTTTAAAATTGCACAAACTAGTTATTTTAAAGGAGACTTTGATTGGGCAAAAGCACAGTTGAAAATACTGAAAAGCGCTACAACACAATTAATTGCAAATGATGCAGTCGCATTATATTTAAAAATATCAGATAATGAACCTGTAGACTCTATCCCTTCTGGCTTAAAGCAACTAGCTAAAGCAGAACTACTAGCGTTTCAAAATAAAAATAATGCAGCATTAAATGAATTAAATAATCTATTCACACAAAAAGATGTGTTTGTAAACGGCTTAATACCAGGAGAGGTGATTTATGATGATGTTTTATTTTTTCAGGCAAAACTGCTTGTAAAACAAAATAAATACAAACAAGCTCTTTTAAGTTTATCTAAAATTATAGCAGCAGATAATAAGGGTTTTTTAACGGATGATATTTATTTTATGATGGCAGAAATATATCATAATAAAATAAAGAATAGAGAGAAAGCCCAAGAATACTATCAAAAAATAATTTTTGAACATGCTTCTAGTATTTACTTAGTAGATGCACGAAAAAGATACAGAAAACTAAGGGGAGATAAAATATAATATAAATTTCTGATTAATCGTTCTAATATTAAATTTAAATAGAAAATTAAAGACTAAAAAATGTACATATACAACGTAACTACAAATATAGATGCCACAGTGCATGATGAATGGCTAAACTGGATTAAAACTCATATTACTGAAGTTCTAAATACTGGAAAATTTACATCTGCAAAGCTTACGGAAGTTTTAGTAGAAGAGGAAATGGGAGGCAAAACGTATTCTGTTCAGTATGCTGCAAGTACAAGAGAAGATCTCGAAAACTACTACAAGTTTAATGCTCCTAAATTACAATCAGAGGGTCTTAAACGATTTGCAGATAAAATGCTAACTTTTAAAACTGAGTTAAAAATTGTAGAGGAATTTTACCCTACAAGTGTTCGTAATTAAGTGCGTTTTTATAAGGTTTGTTATTCCTGGTTTACAGGAATCTAATCAGAAGCTCGTTCATTTAAAAACTAGCTTCAACACCAATAGAAAATGCATTAATCTTTGATACACCTAATTTATAACCTTCATAACCAGCAGCAATTCTGTAATTATTAATATTGTATTTCAATAATAGTTTGGTATTTCTAACAGATTGACTATTTACTGTTGCCCATTTATGCGAAGCAACTAAACTAATAGGTTTTGCAATGAAGATTTCACCACCAAAACCGATTAAAAACCGAGTTTCATTAACATCATTAAAAATTCGTCTAACACCCAATCCAAACCAAGCATCAAAACGTTGAGTTCTAATTCTGTGGTATTTTAGTAAGGTAGAAAACATGTTAAAAGTATCTCTATTGCCATTTATTTTTTCCGAAAAAGTAGTGTAATTTATATCCAAAGCGAATCTTTTCAAAAAGCGAAAATCAACTCCGAAATCATTCCCATATAAATTTTTACTTTCAACTAAAAAGTGATTGTAAACGTCGAATCTTGTGATATTATAGTTGGTGGAGTCTGTGTATATAAAATTACCATGTTTGGCCTCTTTGTAGGGGTAATTAGCAATTTCTGCAGTACTCATTCTACCCTCCGTCTCCCACGGAGATTCAAAAATAGCACCATAAACGGTATATACAGCAACGTACCATATAATTCTCGCAAACGGATTTTCAATGGCACTTGCATTATTTTTTCTTGTGGTTGATGTGGAATTTGAACTCTTTGCGGAAATTGTTCCTGCTCTCCCTGAAGAATTGGTTTTTTTTAAACTCTTTTTAGCTTTCTCTAGTTTACCCTCTTGAGAAAAACTATGAAAACAAATAAATACAAATAGTAAAGATAGAATAAGTGTTTTTTTTAACATTTTGGTTGATTTGTAAAAGTCAAGTATAACCAAAAATTATGCCAAATTTAACTGTATCTTTGCGTATATCAGGATAAAAACAAAGATTGTGTTTGTAAAAGCAAAAAAACATTTAGGTCAGCATTTTTTAACAGATGAAGGCATTGCAAAAGACATTGCAGATACTTTAACTGGCATTGGCTATGAGGACATTTTAGAAATTGGTCCAGGAATGGGTGTTTTAACAAAATATTTATTACAACAGAAAGCAAAAGTTACTGTCATGGAATTAGACAGAGAGTCTGTTGCTTATTTACATGATACTTTTCCTTTAGAACATATTAAATTAGATACCTCAGCAACACACTTCTCTGTTTTAGAGGGAGATTTTTTAAAGAAGGAAATAAAAGAAATATTTCAAAAAAAACAAGTCGCAATTATTGGTAATTTCCCTTATAATATTTCTACTCAAATTGTTTTTAAGGCAATAGAAAATAGAGCATTTGTGCCAGAGTTTGCAGGCATGTTTCAAAAAGAAGTAGCTAAGAGAATTGCAGAAAAAGAGGGAAGTAAGGTCTATGGAATTCTTTCTGTATTAACACAAGCTTTTTTCGATGTAGAATATCTTTTTACCGTTCCTCCAACTGTTTTTAATCCACCACCAAAGGTAGATTCTGGTGTTATAAGATTGGTAAGGAAAAAGGATTATTCTCTTCCTGTAGATGAAAAAATATTTTTTAGAGTTGTTAAAACAGCTTTTAACCAGCGTAGAAAAATGTTGCGTTCTAGCTTAAAATCTTTCATCTTTCTGAACTTTAAAGAGACCCTATCTTTACAAA
>FUWD013232036.1_pt1 | contig 28060 bp, 36 predicted proteins | sample 1063281 | NCBI WGS metagenome assembly FUWD01 (sample SAMEA79048168, study PRJEB19326) | metagenome | biome: marine | reverse complement strand
ATGGAAATTGGAGATGGTAGTGCCGAAGCAGGCTATAAGTTCAAAAAAGGCGGCTTCACCCTAAAAGGGAAATTGGAGAGTACGAAAGACTTTAGCAAAAACGGGGCTGGAGACTGAGATACGATACACCTTTCAAAAATAATGCTTGACATTAGCCTCCTCGGGTGTTATAATTCGTAACATCTTAGGAGGATTTTTTTATGGCTAAATACAATGTAGGAGGTGGTTTATGAGTTACGGATTTCAGCAGTTTGATGCTTCTGGCAACTTAGTACTCGATTCTTCGGCACCTGTAAAAACATTTGTAGTGTACGAACAAGCAAAGAGTATATATGTAAATGCCCCATACTCGGGCAGTACTAGCTATACAGATGTTACTGTCCCTGGCGTAACGTCTCAACAAGACCTAGACGACAACTACGTGTTTATCAGAAGAGACGGAGGAGCTTTTAGTATCTGGGGTGCAGAGACAACTCATGGGTATGCTTATCAGTCCACAAACACAGTACGTTTTACATGGCGTGGTACTTGTGAAACTTTTAACATTGGTGGCGGAAGTTCTTATCGACCTTGTAATCAGTTTGATGCCCACACTCAGCTGTTTGACATAATCATACTTGGAAAGGACCTATCTTAGATGGCTTACGGAATAGAAGTATATAATAGCTCTGGTCAGACTCTTTTTGACAGCGAGCACTACTGCGAGTTCTCAGCCTTTACAGGAACTGTTAATGCAAGCACAGGAACAAGTGGAACTCAGTATAGATTAGAGGTTCCCGATTGGGCTTATGGGTGGGACAAAGCCCACGCACTAGCAACTCAGACAGTACAGTGTGGAGTAGGCTCAGGCCCTGGCTACAATAGTAAGTTTGAAATGTCGGTGAAAGTACAAAATACTTCAGGCACCATGGTTAGCTTTAATAAAGGAGATGACATTAACTTTAATGGCGCTCATGTTGAGGGGAGAAACTTCGGCACTTACGGGGCGACCGGAACCTACCCTAACTTTGACTTTTCAAACGCTTATTCTATATATACATTTTCTAAGGATATGACAAGTATTCGAAATAGTGCACATAACCGTACTTTTACTCCTTACGAGGTTTCTACTAATCTTCCGACAGTTTACGCACGTCCTACCTCTTCTTCTTACTCAGGGCAGTTTTGGGGTGGTTTAGTCTCTACTGGAGGGCCTTCTCTTATAACAATTGTAAACGGCTCTGCAGTCTATAGCGATAATCCTGACTATGACTCGACAAGTAAAGTAAATAGAGCAGTATACATTCGTGACAGCCTTTCAGGTGCTCAACAGTTTGAAATAATAGTAGCTATGCCAGCATATTCCTGGGGAGGTGTAACAGGTAGTAAAGCCCATACTGCAGGTACAGACAATTATGGTCTTATCTGCGCCACGGCTTCAGATAAAAAGTATACCCCCAGCGCCGCTACTACCCAATTTACAACGTATGATACTAGAGGAAGACCCTCAAAGGCAGCTCTTACTACCTCCCAAGCAGTGCCCTCTAGTTTTTCTACGCTAAATGTGTCTCTGGGATCTCTTACCACCTCCTCTACAAAGAGATGGTGCAGACTTGATGGAACTGAGTTTTTCAAACAGGATACCTCTAGTGGATACCCAAACTACTCATGGTGGGGCTGGACCTATAATTGGTCAAGCAACAACAGCATATCACTAAGATTCACTAGCGGAGCGGATAGAGGCACAGGATATGCTTTAACTAATTCTCTTGCCTCAAAACAATTTTTTGCCGTCTCAGATTTCGGCTTAGGCTTATAGGAACTATTATGTATAAAATTAAAATAAATTCTCATGGAGTTATACTCACACAATACGGATCACAAGAAGTAGAACCAGTACATGGGAGTGTAGACTCAGAAGGGTTTACTTGGGTCGAAGCACAGCTTCCTATTGATGGCACTCTCTATTATTGGACTGAGTTGGGATGGGAGATCCTTCCACTTCGCCCTAATATTTGGTCTATATGGGAAAATGCCCAATGGGTTGAGTCCACGCAGCTAAAAGATCAAATACATGGAATCGAGCATAGAAAGCTACGGACCCATAGAAACCACATACTAGGAGGCTGTGACTGGACGCAAATTGCTGATGCACCTCTGTCAGGGGATAAAAAGGCTGAGTGGGCGACATACCGACAAGCTTTAAGGGACTTCCCTGCCTCTAATAACCCTCCTACTACTGATTACACTACTCTGACATGGCCCACCGCACCGTCTTAGTAAAAAACTATGCCCGATACATAAAAAGAAAGTACGAGTATAGAGAGACTCGATTAGGTACCCTTGTAGACGTGCGGGTATAATAGCAACTTAAAAAAAGTTCTTGACAATTTTTCCCTCGTCGGGTATAATGTAAAAATAATTGAAAAAGAACTAACTGAACTCAATAGGCTTTATATGAAACAACTATTACTTATTTTACCGCTTGTGTTGTCCGGTGCTTTATACGCTCAGGATGATACAACAAACACGGACACTATTGTTACTGACTCAACTACTACTAGTGATATTAATAGTAAAACTACTACTACGTTGAGGTCTCCACCTCCGTCGGCTATAACACCGACGATGAACATATCAAACTCTGACCTTTGTACGGTTGGTGTCGCAGGAGCAGTACAAACCCAGATACTCGGTATTTCTATGGGTACTACGACAAGAGACATGAATTGCGAGAAGTTAAAGAACGCAAAGACTTTGTATGATATGGGCATGAAGGTAGCAGCAGTTTCGGTAATGTGTCAAGACAAACGTGTCTTTGATGCAATGATGATGGCAGGCACACCTTGCCCATATGATGGCATGATCGGACCAGAAGCAAAAGCCGGTTGGGAAACTCATAAAGAAGAAGAACCTTTAGAGGAGAAAGAGAAGAATGCAATGGACGAAACTACCAAGAAGACAATGTATGGCATTGGCGGTATACTTAGTTTGCTTGGCGCCCTTCTCGTACTCTGAAATAATTACAGGACAGGCACGAACAACCGCATATGACTGGGTAATGCAGAATATACTTCCTCAGCAGGCAGGCCTTACTGTCGGTACTGTAGTATACCGATATGAGACAATAAAAAACACCGAAGATGATATGGTTGTGTACGTTCAGAATGAGAACGCTGCTGGAGATGGTTATATCTTTCGAGAGCGAGATGACTGGTCAGGACTTCCTGGCAACAAGATTTATAAAGTAATTGGTGTAGGTGATATACCAATTGAAGCATGGGGCGATGGCTCAATACAAGTTGAAGGCTTTGGTACGGTACTCGACCCTTCTGTAGTTTATAGCTATCAATATGATCCTTGTTTTGATCCACAAGCAGACCCTAGCTGCCCTGGGTACAAGATACCCTATGATCCCTCGCTTATACCAGTAGTAGAGTTTAATGATCCTTTACAGGATGAACTTGTACTAGCAGAGCTTGCGAGACAAGCGGAAGCAGATAAAGAAGAGGAATACGAACGCAAGCAGAGAACAAAGAAAGTAGTAGTAGACCTAGAAAACTTACTAGGAGGTCTTAACATGAAAGCTATGTCTGCGCAGGCTTCTCTTACAGAGCAAGCACTGTTTGCAATGAATTACCTGCCACGGAGCTATGATAACTCCTTAAAAGGCGGAAGCTACAATGATACACTAGTTCTGGTAGATTCTAATCTTCCGGATAATAAGAAAGCAAAGAGAGTGGGGCTGGCTCAACAATTGCTGCATGAAGAGATGGTAGAGGCCCAATACTAACAATAAACTACCAAAGGGGCGTAATGCCTTATTATGGAACCACATATGAAAAAGTTACTCTTAATCGCGTGCTTCGCTCCTTTAGCAGTTGCAGCAAACACCCCCATCCAAGGAACCGTTGAGTCTAAATGTGTTATACAAACAGACACTACCGGAGTCTATGGCAACCCCAGCCCAAGTGAACTAAGTACTTCTGCCAGCGATGGCGGTGTAGTGCCAATTGTTCGATACGACATTCTTGCAGCAGATCATTATAAAGCTGTAATTTCCTACCCCGATACTTTCGCCTCTAGCCCAGAGCTTGCAGATGTTACCAACTGGACAGGTGATGTCACAGTAGGTCAAACCTCTGATGCTTTGATGTCAGGTTTTGAAACCAATAAAATTACCTATAACAACACTGTTGAGTTCGATCTAACAGTAGCAGGTAGCGTATGGTTTAATGTAGACTCTAGTGCAGACTACGGATACGATAAGTCTTTTCCTGCAGGTGACTATACTGCTATGGTAGTGGCAGAATGTATCGCACAGTAATACTAATACTAGGTATGCTCGGTGGGTACGCAAGTGCTCACCAGTTTACTCCTACCTACCCCGAACTATTAACTACTTATGTGGAAGGCGTAAAAGTAATAAACATGAATATATTTAATAGTCGAAAAGAGATCTCCTGGTACTCTATCAATGTGTACGACAGAGACTGGAACAGTATAGCTTTCGCTAGCTCTTCTAAGCTAATTAATTTAAAACACTTGGAAAGAAAAAGTATAGAGATTTTCATCCAAGACAAAGATAAGGATATCATAACCTACGTATGCTCCAAGTCAAAAATTCTAGCAAGTGTTAAAGATCCTGCTATTATAATGTCGAGGATATGTTCAAAAATAAAAAGAGATACTGATGAAGCGCTTACTGCTTATACCGCTGCTGGCTAGTCACCTATCCTACGGAGACTCCAGCTCACTAAACTTAAACTTACCTAGCTCTCAACAGAGCTATGCTTCTGATAGAATTAGAGCAGGAACACTGGATTGCCAAAATGCAATTGGCTCTTCTACTAACTTAGAGTTTGGTGTTGTAGGCTTTATAAATAGCGGAAATGATACTGTTAATCCTTACGACACAGATATGACAATGAGTCAGACTCGTGTCGGAGATGTAGGCGTGTACGCAAAAATTAATATACCAATTGGTGGACCAAAAGAACGTATTAACTGTAATACTCTTTACCAGTTGGAACTTGAAAAGAAACGAATGGAGGTAATGAAGCTCAAGGCGGAGATTAACAATCTCAGGCAATTGCAATTCGCAAAGGAAGATTAATGGCAGAGTTTGAAATCGGAGGAATGACGTTTAAAGGTGGCAAGATGTTCGTTATGCTTACAGCACTATCTACATTAGGAGGTGCAGCATGGGCGGGCTTTGAATTCTACAGCGATTACATGGATATGAAAGAAGTCGTACAGAATATTGACACAGGTGAAATTGAGTCTCGTAATAAGATTATAGAACAAAAACTAGACGATGCCATATCCTACACCCGAGACATTAAGTCTGGACTAAGAGACGATATTATATCTATTGAAAAACAAGCTGATCGAGTTGAAGATAAAGTTCGCGAATCAGAAGAAAAAGTAAGACTAATGATTGATAATGCAAATGATCGTTTTGAAACAAAACGAGATGCTTTAAAGTCAGATACGGATAGAGATATGAAAGAACTAGAAAAACGACTAACAGATAAACTCCAAAGAGCTTTGGACAACCCGTTAGCTGACTAGACCTGAGAAAAAAACTTCTTGACAACCCACCACTATTTGAGTATAATTTGAAACATGGCAAAAGAACTAACCACAATATCCCCTGAGGGGCTTGAGATAGCGAATAGTTATCTACAATACGGCAATATACGGGCGGTGTGTGAGTACTTGCAAGTATCAGAACAGCAAGTAGTAGATGTACTTAATAAACGCGAAGTAAAGAAGTACATTGACACAGTGTACTTAGACCTGGGTTACCGTAATAAGAACAATATCGGAGCCTTGTTAGACGAGATGATCGCATCTAAACTGGAAGAGGCTCAGGAATCTGGCGTATACTCTAGTAAAGACTTGGCCGACCTACTACAAATGGCACATAAAATGCGCATTGACGAGATTAAAGCACAAGCTGATCTTGCCAAAGCCGAAAGCAGCAATATCAAAAACCAGACCAATGTACAGATTAATGAAGCTGTTCCCTTTGGGCAAGGCAATTATGGTAAGCTGATGGAAAAACTTTTAAATGGAAAAGACTAGCGCACAATATGAAGCAGACCTAAAAGAACTTAGAAGCGTTCCTCCGAAAGTAAATAAGCTTGAACTGGAGCTTGCAACGCATGAAGTTCAGTGCGAAGAGAGATGGAAAACCTGCTTTCAGCGCCTAACCGATGTTGAAACTGGACTGCACAGGATAGAGTCTCGCATGACTGTAATAGGCGGAACCCTAATTATGTTCCTAGCAGGTGTCCTAGCAACACTAATCTCTAAAGGATAAATTATGAAAGACTATTACATTTTTGAAAAACGACAGCGCTGGAACGTTCACTTGGACGGAGTACTGGTGGCTAAGTTTGCTACTGAAGAGGAAGCAAAAGAGTACTCAGGATGGGTACCTCCCGCAGTAAAAGAGCTGGTAGAAAAGCTAGAGGACGTTGACTATGAAGAAGAGGAAAACGAAGACTAAAGCAAAGAGAGCCCCGAAAGGGTACCATAGAATGCCTAACGGCAAGTTAATGAAGGGAGTAGCTCATGGCCGTAAAAAGAAAAAAGCCTCAAAGAAAAAGCGCGGCTACTAAGAAGCCTGTTCCAACGAACAAGCGACTATACTCTTCTGTTAAAAGTGCCGTAAAAAGAAAATTCAAGGTATATCCGTCAGCCTATGCAAATGCGTTCTTAGTGAAAGAATATAAGCGCAGAGGTGGCAAGTACCGAATGGGAGTCAAGAAATGAGTCTCAAGAAGTGGTTTAAGGAAGACTGGGTAGATATTTCCCGCCCAAAGAAAGGTGGAGGCTACGCAAAGTGCGGTAGAGGGAAAGCTAAGACTAGCAAGTACCCTAAATGTGTTCCGAAAGCGAAAGCAGCTACCATGACTGCAGCACAGAAGAGGTCTGCAATAAGCCGAAAAAGAAAAGCAGGAAACCCAGGTGGTAAACCCACTATGGTTAAAACTTTCGTTAAGAAGAGGCGTAAAGCCCGTATGAGACGAGGTTAAAAGGATGATGTTCTGCGTGTCAAGAGGTACGTACCGCACCAGTGGGAAGGAACCCACCGTCGGAATCACATGAAAAGGAGAACCTAATGAAATATTTAGTTATCGTATCTGCCTTACTACTCGGAGCCTGTGGTACCTTGAATGCCGGTATTGATGGTGTACAAGGAATTGCTAATAGCAGCCTCGGAGCAATAGGTACAGGGATACAAGGTATAGCAGTTGCAGCCGGAGAAGATATCTCAGGTGCAACTAAGCAGAAGTAAGGAGTAACTTTATGCCAGCAAAGCGAAAAGCAAAGAAAAAAGACTCAAGGATAAAACGAGCAGGCGTTACGGGGTTCAATAAACCCAAACGCACTCCAGGACACGCCAAAAAGTCTCATATTGTTGTAGCTAAGACTGGCAGTAAGATTAAAACGATTCGTTTCGGCCAGCAGGGAGCTAAGACGGCAGGGAAGCCCAAGGCTGGAGAATCAGACGCAATGAAAGCAAAGCGTCGAAGCTTTAAAGCTCGACACGCAAAGAATATCGCTAAAGGGAAGATGTCTGCGGCATATTGGGCGGATAAAGTAAAATGGTAGATGATCCTAAGTTTCACCCCGCAGACACTAATGGTGACGGACATGTATCCGATGCTGAAACTGCAATGTACTTAGAGTTTAAACGTAAAGAACTCGATGATGCTGATGCAATGCGAGATGCTCAACGTAAGATGGCGTGGTTCGCATTGTTCGGTATGTTGTTATATCCCTTTGCTGTTGTACTTGCTTCTCTATTAGGTATCGATACAGCGGCGAAGACTTTAGGTGATATGGCGCCTACTTACTTTGTATCTGTATCATTAATTGTTGGTGCTTTCTTTGGCGCTCAGGCACTGAAGAAATGAGAAAATTACTTCCTATTTTATACATCGCCCTTCTAGTAGGTTGTGGCAATATTCCGAGCTTCTATGATGATAATGAGTCTATGCTAGCTGTTAAAGTACGCCTACACGTAACTAACTTAGACTGTGATAATCTTAAAGAAAGCGACTTAGTAAACCTTAATCAGAGTGTAAGCATGTTAAGTCTATACTCAGATAGTAAAAACTCTACTGACATAGGAAGCCTGATAGATAAGATGAAGGAAACTTGGTCTGGCTTATACGCCAAAAAAGAGCCTTCACCTACTTATTGTAACTTAAAGAAAAGAGCTCTTGATAGCCAGAGTCAGAATATAGCAAAAGCTATAATGGGCAGGTTCTAATGGAATACTTAACAGATTTAGTAAACAGCGATGATACTGAGTTAGCAAAGATAGGTGCCTTACTACTAGACTTACAAGATGAGTATAAGGCTGGCACTATAAGTAAGGAAGAGTACGTAGAGATACTTACTGATATTGAGCTAACTCATGATGTTAATCATGAAGGTGCAAATATTGAACTAACAGGAAAACTGCTAAAAGGCTTGTCTGGCTTACTAAAGCTAGTATAAGCACAATTGAGGGATAATATGCACCAAGAAAAAGTAGACCACTTAAATAAGACCTGGAAGTATCGTTACGATAGCGAGCAGTTTCAAACTGCTGAGTTTTGGACTATATTAAAAGAAGAGCCTTATCAAGGTGATTGTGAGGACTACTCCTTAACCCTTCTTTACAACATCAACAATAAGTCTATGCTAGGGTTCTGGAAGGATATACTAACCTTTAAAGCTAAGATGTGCTTTTGTAGAGTTGGCGGAGTAGGGCACGCAGTACTTAGGTACGACGGTATGTATATAGATAACATTCAACGCAAGTGGTATACAAAAGAACATCTAGAGTCCCAAGGTTACAAGTTTTCACGGTGGTTTTACACCCCGATAGACGTTGTTACTAAATTATATATTATAGGTAAGATTAAATGGCCGTCGAAGTAAGTAGAAGAGACATTGTCTCTGCTGAAATAGTTGAATTAGGATCTGAGTCAAGGTTTCTTAAGCTCCCAATAACTCCATATATGGAACTATTGGGAATTGAGCCCCTCCCCTCGCAGATAGCAATTATCAATGCGATCAACAACCCTAAGTACCGTTTTATCTGTGCCGCCGTTTCTCGGCGACAGGGGAAGACGTACATAGCAAATATTATTGGACAGCTAGTGTCTTTAGTGCCCGGCTCCAATATCCTTATCATGTCCCCCAATTATTCCTTGTCTCAGATCTCCTTTGATTTGCAAAGAAATTTGATTAAGCACTTCGACCTAGAAGTTACTAAAGATAATGCGAAAGACAAAGTTATCGAAATCTCTAACGGGTCTACAGTAAGAATGGGCTCGGTCAACCAAGTAGACTCCTGCGTAGGAAGATCTTACGACCTCATTATATTTGATGAGGCTGCACTAGCAGATGGAAAAGATGCTTTCAACGTAGCACTTCGCCCCACACTAGATAAACCTAATTCAAAAGCACTATTTATATCCACGCCACGGGGTCGCAACAACTGGTTCTCTGAGTTCTACTACAGAGGTTTTTCAGATGACTTTCCTCAATGGTGTTCTATTAAGGCAACGTATCTTGACAACCCTCGTATGGCCCAAGCAGATATTGACGAAGCACGCAAGTCTATGTCAGATGCAGAGTTTAGGCAGGAGTACGAAGCTGATTTTAATACTTATGAAGGTCAGATCTGGAAATTTGACTTTGAAAAACAAGTCAAAGACCTGTCTCAGTTCGACACTAGTAGCATGGATGTCTTTGCGGGGTTGGACGTTGGTTTCAAAGATCCTACAGCAATGTGTGTAATCGCTTATGATTGGGACGAGGATAAATACTACTTAGTAGACGAATACTTCAATGCCGAGCGTACTACAGAGCAACACGCCGAAGAAATACAAAAACTTATAGAAAGATGGGATATTGACTACATCTATATTGATTCCGCTGCACAGCAAACTCGATTTGACTTTGCACAAAACTATGATATTAGTACTATTAATGCAAAGAAATCTGTACTCGATGGTATAAGCCATGTAGCCGGAGTGGTGGACAATGATAAGCTATATGTAGATCAGGAGTGCAAAGAATCTCTGAAATGCCTAGACTCTTATCAGTGGGATCCAAACCCTAACTTAATAAGGGAAAAGCCGAAGCACAACATGGCTTCTCACATGGCAGATGGTTTGCGCTACGCACTTTACTCGTTTCAAACAGCACAGGTATCCTTCTAGCGATACCTAGTTAAAAATAGTTATTGACAAGTCACCCTAAAGCGGATATAATTCTTCTAATGAAAAATCAGGAACCAGAACTAAAATGCCTCAGTTAAAACGCGATGTAGTAAAATATGTACGAGATAAGGCAAAGTCTAAGTATAATAAAGGTTCGGCTTGCGAGATTTGCGATGAGACAGAGCAGCTCGATTTTCACCACTTTTACAGTTTGACACCTTTGTTAAATCAATGGTTACTAAAGAACAAACATAATCCTGATTATATTCAAGCACTTCGGGATGACTTTATAGAAGAGCATCATGCTGAGCTATATGACTACACAGTTACTTTATGTCATACTCATCATTTAAAGCTTCACTCAATTTACGGAAAAGATCCTGCGCTCGGGACTGCAAAGAAACAGATGCGCTGGGTCGAGATACAAAGAGAAAAACATGGCTTGGTATAATCCTTTTGAAAAGAAAACCGTAGAAGCTGATGAGGAGAAGATGAACCCTGCCCAGAGACATATCGGCAATGCAGGAATTGAGTCGTCAAGAGAGCCTACGTTTAGCTACGAAAGAGCCTATGAAGACTTAGAGGTAGTTAACCGCGGCGTAAACATGATCGTTGATGACGTTGCTGAGATTCATACTCTAGTGTCTAAAGATAATGCTTTCCGAGGCGTTGTTACCGGCGTTAGAGCCTCCAAAGTAGAGACTCTTCTGAACAAATCTCCTAACCCTTATCAAGACATCAATAGTTTTAAGCGTAATCTTATTACTGACTTTATTATTGATGGCAACATATTTATGTACTTTGATGGAGCACACCTCTATCATCTACCGGCTACTGATGTAAGGATTCATGCCGACAAAGATACCTACATCGAGAAGTTTACAATGTTCGATGTTACCTTTCGCCCTGATGAAATCATTCATATTAAAGAGAACTCTTTCCACTCGATCTATCGCGGTGTTCCTCGTTTAAAGCCGGCGCTCCGTACTATGGTTCTTATGAAACACATGAGAGCCTTTCAAGATAACTTCTTTAAGAACGGTGCAGTTCCCGGTCTTGTACTTAAATCACCAAACACGCTTTCTGAGAAAATTAAAGACCGAATGATGGTTTCTTGGCAGGCACGCTACCGTCCGGACGCAGGTGGTCGACGACCTCTTATTCTTGACGGTGGTATCGAAGTAGATAAGATCTCGAATGTTAATTTTAAAGAATTAGATTTTCAAAGTGCAATCTTAGAGAACGAAAAGATTATTTTAAAGGCGCTCGGAATCCCTCCAATCTTGATGGACTCTGGTAACAACGCCAACATTCGCCCAAATATGCGATTATATTATCTTGAGACTATACTTCCTATAGTTCGAAAACTCAATTATGGACTAGAAAGATATTTCGGTTTCGAGCTAAGCGAAGATATTACAAACATCCCTGCTCTGCAGCCCGAGTTACGTGACTCGTCTGCATACTATACTTCACTAGTAAATGGTGGCATTATTACTGCAGCAGAGGCGCGCGCGCGTTTAGGCTTTGAGCCTATAGACGGTACACAAGAGATTCGGATTCCTGCAAATATTGCAGGTTCCGCCGCTAACCCAGATGAAGGTGGAAGACCACCACAAGAAGGAGAAGAATAAATGGCAGTTCGTCAAAGACAAGCAGTATTAGAGAAAGCAGCCAAGCACTTTAAAGAGTTTGAACTACCTCTCAGTATTCAACAGAAGGAATATATGGCAATTGTAGGCCGAGACGCCTGTTGCGTTATAACTGTTAAAAGAAGTTTCAAAGCATGGAAGTACCTAACCCATGCTCTTAGGATAAATTATCCTGAACTATCAGCGCCAAAGCCCGAGCCAAAGCCCGAGCCAAAGCCTGTTATAACCAAAGCACCAAAGCCTACACCCATAGCTGCGGTCAAGCCTGCTCCTAAACAAGCAGTAAAAAAGGATTAAGGTATGAATAAAATCTTTAATCTTACGTCTACTTTTAAGACCCAGGAACAGGACGATGGTTCTGTAATGATTCGAGGGTTTGCAAGTACAGCTGATTTTGATCGCGCGGGTGATACTATTTCAGCAGAAGCTTGGCAGAAAGGTGGACTAAAGAACTTTGAAAAAAATCCAATTATTCTATTTAATCATGATTATGATAGACCTATTGGTAGAGCCACTGGCGTAAAAGCCGGACCTAATGGCCTAGAGTTAGAATGTAAGATCAGCAAAAGTGCCCCAGGCAATGTAGCTGAACTTGTTAAAGACGGTGTTCTTGGAGCCTTTTCTGTCGGTTTCAGAGTCAAGGATGCTGATTACATTAAAGAAACCGATGGACTAATGATTAAGGACGCTGAGTTATTTGAGGTATCGGTTGTTTCCGTACCTTGCAATCAAGCAGCTACTTTTTCGCTCGCGAAGTCTTTTGACTCAGATGCTGAGTACGAAGCCTTCAAAAAAACTTTCACTAATCGTGTAGATCTAGCCGGTCAGTCTCTGGCTAAGGACGAAGATACTTCTTCAAATATAGCTAGTGACCACACACCGAAAAGCGCGGAACTTATTTCCGCAGATCAGGAGATCAAAATGGACAATCAAAACATCGACTTGGAAGCTTTTGCAAAGAAAGTAGCTGAAGATACAGCCGCTAAAATCGCAATGAAGCAAGCCGAGCAAAAAGCAGCTGACGTAGCTGAAGCCAAAGCAGTAGCTGAAGCTGAAGTATCAAAAGCAACCGCCCTCGAAGCCGAAAACATCCGCGTCAAGACTGGCGTACAAACTGGCGTAGAGGCTCTTATGGCTGACGTACAGAAGCAACTTAACGAGAAAGATGCTAAGTTCGACGAAGTTATGGCTAAGTACGGCAAAGACCTCGAAGAGAAATCAGCTGAAATCACTGCTATGCAAAACAGCAAGAAAAGCTTCGGCGACCGTTCTGGCGCTGGCGACATTTCTAAGTTTGCTAAAGAGTTTATGACTGGCCACATGCTAGGCGTAATGACTGGCAAAGGCTGGGATACTAAGTATTCTCAGGACTTGTTCGAAAAAGCTGGCGTAAACTACGCAGCTAGTGCGGGTGATATTGCTCAAGGCGTTTCTACTCAAATCGAGAAAGAAATCATGCTTGAACTGAAACTGGCTCAAGCTTTCCGTGAGATTACTATTAACTCGCAAACTCAAGTATTGCCAATTCAGACTGACGCACTCCCAGCTACTTGGGGCTCTAATACTGCTGCCGCTGGTAACTTGACTAACAACCCACAGGTTACGGGCAACCAGTACAATGCTTCTCAGGTAATTCTGAAAGCTAACCGTCTTGTTTCTACTACTTTCATGGATAATAATATCGATGAAGAAGTACTTGTAAACTTGATGCCTATGCTGATTGATTCTGTTGCTCGTGCTCACGCTCGTGCTGTAGACAACGCAATCATCAATGGTACTTCTGGCGGTAATGAAGGCTTTAACGGCTTGGAAGCTCTTGCTGGTACTAACAGCGTTGCTGTTCTTAACTCTACTGCTAGTGCTGATGTTGCAGTTACTGCTGCTGAGTTCCTTGCTGGTCGTAAGTTGATGGGTAAGTATGGCATGATGCCTTCTGACCTCGTTTATGTCGTATCTCAGGCTCGTTATTATGATCTGCTTGCTGATCCAGCTTTTGCTGACATCACTGACGTAGGTTCTGATATTGCTACTAAGATCACCGGCATGGTCGGCGCTATCTATGGCACTCCAGTTGTTGTATCTGACCAGCTCGAAACTGAAGCCGACACTGCTTCTGTAGGCTACTGTGTTAACGTTCGTAACCACGTCATCCCACGTCTCCGCGGTGTATCTGTAGAGCAGGATTACGAAGTAATGAACCAGCGTAACGTAATTGTTGCTAGCCAGTCACTCGGCTTCAACCAGTTGCGTGCTAACAACGGCACTACCGATGTATCGGTTGTTAAGTTGATTCGTACTGACTCTTAATCTACAAAAGATTAGAAACGAAGGGGGGTCCGCTCCCCTAAGTTTTTACTAATGGACTTATAAATGGCAAACTTGATTACACTTGAAGACTATAAAACTTCGGAGAGTATCCAAAGTACAAAAGAAGATTCTCGGATCAGTTCTTTAATTGTTGCCGTGAGCGCATTAGTAAAAACTTACTGTGGCAACAGCATAGTAGACCACTATTCTACGAATAAAGTACAAGAGTTTAATATCAGCTGGGGAACAAACCTAGTTCAACTAACAGAAAGCCCTATAGTATCAATAGTATCTGTAGAAGAAAGAGAAAGTTTTGGAGCCAGCTACATTAGTGTACCTACTACCGAATACTACGCAGATAGTTCTACTGATAGTATCTATCGTGTTAACACAGGCGGTGTTGGCAAATCGTGGCCTACCGGACCTGCTTCTGTAAAAATTACATATAACGCAGGATATGAAGAGTGTCCTGCTGATCTACAACTCGCAGTTATTGACCTAATTACATACTATATAAAAGACGAGCATAAAGCGCGTCAAACTATGCAGGGAGCTAGTATTCAAAACAGCTCCTCTTCAAGTCAACGAGATAACGTAGCGTTCCCAGACCATATTAAAAGAGTCTTGGATCTGTATAAGAACTTTTAATGGCTAATAAAAACTTCGACAAGGCGTTTACGAACCCTTTGTTAAAAAAACTAGATGCAGAGGCTCGTAAAGCTGTATCTAGACAGAAAGGGCAGTTATTAATACTTGCAGATACCGAAGAGCTGAAAAAAGTTATACAAGTATCTACAGGAAGTGTACCTAGCAAAGGAGACCTGGCTCTAGCACTTAAAGAGGCTCAGGCACACGCAAGAAAGTTGCAAGAGAACTTTAAGAGACGCAACACTAGAAGATACAATGCAATCCGAGCTAAAGAGCCCCTGCTGAGGCTTCCTTACACGCTAGATAAAGATATGTTTATAGTTAGTAGTTTCTCTAGATCTATAACTACTATTAAAAATACAATGTTAAAAACCTTAGTAAGATCAGGAGCGATACAAGAAAGCGACAGAGCAGATATATCACAGAACTTGCATAAAGGGCACGGATCAAGAGGTAACGCAGTCTCTCAAGTCCAGATAGCCACTTCCGTCTCGGCACTAGACGATGCCACAAAAAAGCTACTTCTATATAATCTGGAAGGCGCTTTTAAAGAAGGAAAGCTAGGAGAGGACGACTTTGCTCTTCAGCAGATAAAGAGACTTGTCACAGACGGGCATAATATAGTTACAAAGAAAGGTAAGCTTAATGCAAATTATGTTTCAGTAATTGCTTTTCAAACAGGTTCCGGTAATATTAAGGACTCCAAACAAGAAAAAGCTGTAAAATCTGTTTACAGGAAGTTTATTAGCGAACTAACTCCTGATATGTTAGATATGAAAGGCTCGCCTTCGTTGAAAGACAAGACGAGAGCTTTAGTTACTGATAAGTTTAAAGGAAAAAAGAATGTAAAGGTTAGTGCTAAATCAGTTAAGATGAGCACTAAAACTAAAAGCAAAGGTAAAGGGTCTAAGACAGGTAGCAAAGTAGCGATAAGTGCTATAACCTTGAGAACTCGAAAAGCAAAGAGAAGAGCAACAAACTCAGCAGCAGCCCGCCCTTTACAGATGATGATGATGATAAATAAAGAGCTACCTAAGACTATAAAAGCAAATATGCAAACTCCAGCTCTTAACAACCGAACAGGCAGATTTGCAGAAAGCGTTAAAGTAGTAGATGCTGTAAAAACAAGACAAGGCTTTCCTAGTTTTGGTTATACGTATCAAAAAAACCCCTATCAAACATTTGAGCCAGGGTTTGCACAAGGGAGCCCTGAACGAGATCCTCGTGCGTTAATTAGCCGCTCCATTAGGGAGATCGCTGTAGAGTTCGCCATTGGAAGATTATACACTAGGAGACTATAATGAGTAGAGCATATACAACAAGACGGTTAGGCATTGTTAATGCTATCGTTGATAAGCTCAAAGATATAAACGGAGCAGGTTTTTACTTAACCGACCTAAATGAAAACGTCTCCCCTAGACTTAAATTTTGGGATGAAGTGGAGGAGTTTCCTGCAGTTCACCTAAATGCCGGCTCTGAGACACGAGAGTATCAAGCTGGCGGATACAAAGACAGATTTCTTTCAGTTACAATAAGATGCTACGTGCAGGCAGAAGATTCAGTAGCGGCATTAGATGAATTGATGGAAGATGTCGAAACAGTATTGGAAGACAACTCTCGATTAGAGTATTTGGATCGTACTAATACGCCCCAATATACACAACAAATCACAATCGTTAGTATTGATACTGACGAAGGTGTGCTAGAGCCCTTAGGTGTCGGAGAGATGCTTATAGAGGTTCGATATTAGAAAATGCAGGCACGAACAAAAGTTCACGCCCTAGCCTTTTCAAGATAACATAGGAGATATACTATGGCAGATAACATGTTTTTCAGCCGCGACAGTAAAGTTTTTGTCGCACCCCTAGCTGCAGACGGGACAGAAGCAGGAGTATGGGAAATTCCAGTACTTGACGGCTTTTCTTTCTCACAAGCAACTAACAGTTCAGAAGTAACTTTAAACGAAATGTCAGCAGGCAGTAATGTCAGCCGACGCGGTCGCAAGATGTTCAACGACTCTCTTGCACCAGCAGAGTGGAGCTTTTCTACTTATGCACGACCTTTTATATCAGCAGGAACAGGCACTGGCGCAGCCGATAGTGCAGCAAACCACCACGCAGTAGAAGAGGCTTTATGGGCTATGACTGTAGGTAGTGCTATTCAAACTGGGTCAGCTTTCGAAGGCTTCACTCTTGGTACAGATGACCTAGACATCAGTTTTGCAAACTCAAATAAAACAAGTCTTGGTAAAGCAAATATTTACTTTACACTTGGCGGTACTACAGGTGAGTCCGCAATTACTTATAAGATTGCAAACTGTTGTGTAAACGAAGCAGGTATTGACTTTGATATTGATGGTATCACTACTATTAACTGGTCTGGTATGGGAACTATAATCACAGAACAAGCTACCGCCCCTACTCGTACTATTTATGAAGCAATTGGAAGCACCAGTAACTTTATCCGCAACCGTTTAACTGAGCTTGTAGCATCCTCTTCAAGCCCAACTAGTGTATCTGCTTATGCTCTTACACTAACAGGCGGAAGCATTACTATTTCGAACAACATGACTTTCCTAACGCCAGAAACTCTTGGTGTGGTTAATACTCCGTTGGATCATGTAACAGGTGCCCGTAGTATTTCAGGCAGCTTTACTTGCTACTTAAGCAATGCTACTGATTCCAGCATGGATCTGTTTGAGAACCTTATAGGCGGAACAAGCACTGTTACTAATGATTTTGATCTTAACTTCAAAATTGGCGGAAGCGCAGCACCTAGATTAGAGTTTGATATGCCTTCATGTCACTTAGAAGTACCTACCCACTCTATTGATGATGTTATTTCTCTAGAAGTTACTTTCCATGCCTTGGGCACGGACATTGACTCCACAGACGAATTGGCAATCAAGTACGTAGGTGCGTAAAAATATTTCTTGACATAGGAGGTCTTTTGGACTATACTATGAAGTAGAAAAAGTTAGAAGGGGCTCTTTTTCGAGCCCCTTTTTTTATCCGGAGAATTATGGCTAATTTTAATTTTAACAAAGAAGCGGAGGTCTACCTTTATGACGGTTCAACTTACCATAGACTAGACGTTGGCCCCGACCTAAGTTTTAGCCAAACTTTTACGGATGAGACTTATCCTCAAAAAACTTTGCATGAGCAGCATAAGATGCATGAAGCATCTAATATTAAAAAAGCTAATGCTGCAAATTTTGAAATGACTATACCAATGATAACACAAAGTGCTTTAGATGTTGTGTTTAATCTTTTGGTAGATTACAAAACAGGTACTTATACTTTAAATACCTTTACTTTATACATAAAGCTACCGAATGATGTGTATAAGCTTGAAACTTGTGTTATAACTAATGGGACATTCATAATTGAGAAATTACAGAATCTTAAGTTGACACTATCAGGCGAAGCATCAAAGCTGACTAGAGGAACTACTCTTTTGGGTGGGATCTCACTGCCTTCACGAGGCACCAGAGATTACCAGATAACAAAAGAGTTAGTAGTCTCTATAGACGGCGATAATCTTTCTTCTGGCCTTTATAAGTGTTCTATAGAGCTTCAAAACGAAGTAAAGTGGATACCTTATGAGACTGTCAATAATGCGTTGAGCGTAACTAATGCAGCTACCTCTATGTATCCCTCTCAATTTACTCTTGAAAAAAGAATACTCTCAGGTTCTATAGGGCAGTATGTTACAAACACTTCCAACTCCGACGTTCAAAGTTGGAAAGAAGATGTAACTGTTGTTATAACAGCCGGTAACGGCGAGTCTAGTACAGATTTTAGAGGCTTTAAATTTAACCTTTCACACTGTACTTTTACAAATAGAAATACTGTATCAGACGTTTATACTCAGGCGTATGATTGGAAAATGAACGACAACGTTACCGATCTCGGTACTAAAATCACACTTAACTAGAAATAAGGAATAAAAAACGATGGATTTAAAAAAATTAATGGTTGATACCAAAGCAGCTTGGGTTGACTTTCCAGGTCTTAAAGGTTTTGAAGTAGAGGTTGCTAACCTTTCACGAAAAGAGCTTACAGGGCTACGTAAAAAATGTACTACTACTAAGTACGATCGTAAAACACGTCAAGCGGTAGAAAACTTAGACGAAGAAAAGTTTATAACAGAATTTTCAAGGTCTGTAATTAAAAACTGGAAAGGCTTAACACTTGCACACCTAGAAACACTACTTTTAGTAGACATAGACGGGCAAGATGCCTCCAAAGAGCTAGAGTTCAGCGAAGATAATGCCGAGACTCTTGTCAGTTCTTCAACTGAATTTGACACGTGGCTTAACGAGGTAGTCTTTGATTTAGATAACTTTCGCAGTAAGCCAAAAGAAGCAGTTGTTCCAAAGGCTGGAAACGTTCTTCAAGAACAGTGAAGCAAAGATGACGCAAGAGCGTTACTTTAAAATGTGTGAACAAATGGGGCAAGAGCCGGTACTCGAGGAGATCCCTCCCGCATGGGAGGATTTTCCAGACATAGCAATACTAGCAATAAATACTTTTTCACAGCTTGGAGATAAACTAGCGGCTGATATAGGGTATTTAGGGAAAGACTTTACAAATTTATCTTATTACATGGACATTCATGGGGTGGAGGATAAAGAACTATTTTTAGAGATTCTAACCTTTTTAGAGTCGAGGGCTATTAACCAATCTCAAGAACAACTTAAAAGAGAGAGGGAAAAGCTAAAGAGAAAACACTAGTGGCTGATACGATTACGGTAACGTACAAAGTTAATGAAGACGGCAGTCTAAGCAAGATAGCCAAGGGAGCCGATAAGGCTGCCAAGGCTACAGACAAAGTCTCCAAAGCTTCTGAAGGGCATAATAGGGTCCAAAAGGGCGTAGCCCAGACAGGACTTAGTAGTGCTAAAAGCTTCTCTAAAATGTCCTCAGGCATACAAGGTGGTTTAGTACCTGCCTACGCAACCTTAGCAGCTCACGTGTTTGCAGTAACCGCCGCCTTCGGAGTTCTTTCTAGATCTCAAGCGGTAAAGCAGTTGAATGAAGGACTTTTATTTACAGGTCGCGCTGCAGGTGAAAACCTGACAATAGTTACAAAAAACCTTAGAGAAATTACCGAAAATGCTGTATCCTCTGCCGATGCTATGAGGGCTTTGGCAGTAGGCGTTTCCGCAGGCTTCAGTGAAGATCAAATGGAAGGACTCACAAAAGTAGCTAAAGGGGCTTCCTTAGCCCTTGGCCGTGATATGACAGACGCCCTAGATAGACTCGTACGAGGTGCCGCTAAGTTAGAGCCAGAAATACTCGATGAATTAGGTATTATGGTAAGACTTGATGATGCTACCGAAAAGTACGCAGCCTCTATAGGTGTCGCAGCTACTGAATTAACTCAGTTTGAAAGAAGAATGGCTTTTACAAATGCTATTATTGAGCAGGGAGACTCAAAATTTGGAGCGCTTTCAGCTACCGTAAAAAGCAACCCCTTCAACCAGTTAGCTGCTACGTTTGATGACCTGGTCAAAGCAGGCATGAACTTTGTAAACTTCGTAGCAGGCCCTATAGCGGGCTTTTTGGCTGGAAACATGGGAGCTTTAATAGCAACTATGGGCGTTCTTGGAACAGGCGTTGTAAATATGATGGTGCCCGCCCTAACCGAAGCAGGAGAAGCTTCGGCCCGCATGGCTAAAGGCATGGCAGACTCTGCAAAAGAAACTATTGCAGCTACAAAAGCTACTGCATCGTCTCCTAAAGTATTCAATAAGTTGTCCGTAAAAATAGCAGAAGGCACCGCCTCCTCCGACGACTACACTAAAGCACAAAATAGCCTAAGAAAATCTGTCGACCTCCATAAAAAGCAGATGCCTGGGATGCTTAAAGCTCACAAAGCAGACTCAGCTGTTATTAAAAAGAAAACACTGGCAATAAAAGAAAATGAGTTTGCTTTATACCAGCTTACTAACGCCCAAGAAATGGAAACTCTAGCCACAAAGAAATCAGCACAGGCTGATATACTTGCCTCGGCGTCTGCAGGAAACTTTAGATTAACAATACAACTACTCCGCGCTGAAATGATACGAGAGTCTATACAGCTCAAAATCTCAACCGCAGAGAAAGGATTTTTAGCGTCAGCTTACATGAGAGTAGCTTCCGGAGCTGCTTTCGCAGCTCTTAGTGTAAAAGCTTTCGGTTTAGCACTGCTTCAATCTATTCCTATTATTGGACAAATAATACTGGGCGCAATGCTTTTATGGGAAGGTGTTAAGTGGTTGTTCGGAGACGATGCAAAAGAAGTTGTAAACCCTTTAGCTGATGTACTCGAAGAAGGTAAGGAACGTTTTGAAGAATTTCCGAATATTATTAAGCAAATGGCAGAAAGCTACGAACTGGCCGCAACTGCTTCCGAAAGATACCTTATAAGTTTAAAAGCTCAAAATGGTTTAATGAAACAAACACTAACTCATGTAAGAGATTTAAGAATTGCAGAAAGTGTAAACCAAGGTATGGATCTTGCTGCCGCTCAAAGAAAATTGGCCGCCGCTAAAGAGACTGAAGCAAGTGCTCGAGCCCTGCTAGATAAAGCAGGGGTTAGTAATACAGAAGGAGAAGAGGTAGGCATTGCAGGAAAAATATTGGAAAGAATAGTAGGCCACAGATTAAGAGGCGGAGTCAGCTCTGGGGAGAGAGTAGGTGCAATTACCTCTATGAATCAAGCATTAGAAGATCAAGCAAAGCTCACAGGACAAATCGCACAGCTAGAAGCGGCTGCGGCAGGCCCAAGTGAGGGCCGCCTTATCTCAACAAGAAGGGCCTTCTTAAGTCTTTCAGAAACAATGAAAGCAGGTCTGTCACAACATAAGAAAGGTAGTGACGAGTTCAAGCTTATGTCTAAGAATATTGCAGAAGTGGATACTATCTTAAGCAACTTAACCGCAGAAACTATCGGTAGTGCAGAAAGCTCCTTCGATGACCTCAGTCGAGAACTAAATAAAACAGAAGCCTCTTTTCAAGCCTTGAAAGATGCGGGTGCAGAGGTAGAAGCACTGTTTGCAAAGGAGTCTGCAGTTTCTGGAGATTTTGCGGAGCAGATTAAAGTTTTAGACAAAGGTCTGGCCGCTGTTATAAGAACACTAGATAGCGGTATCAGACCACCAAATATCAGAGCTTTGAAAGTTCGGAGTTAGTAACGAAGAAGAGCTGCAATCTCTAAGAGATAGATATGTAGCTATGAACCAATACAGAAAAGTAGAAGGAATAATGCTTCAAGCTACTACAAACTACAGAGACTCTCTTAATAATGCAGGGCTGAAGGACGTTGCACTACAACAGTTATCCGCAGAACAAACACTCTCTAGAACTATGCTAATAGAAGAGCAGGCCTTGGCCGTCAAAGCAGGTCAAACCGGGTACGAGCAAGAAGTAGCCCTACTAAAGCTAGCAAATAAGCAAGAGAAAACTCGCCTTGACTTGATAAAAGAACGTGTTTCTGAACACGCAAGACTTGGAGGAGAAACTCTAGGTGGAATGATGTCAGTAGTAGGCAAGGGTGAAGAAAATCAAGAAATATATGGAGGCGCCTCAGGCTCTGACAAGATAAAAATGCTAGGAGATGCAGTAGCACCTATGGTGTCTCAACTTGAAAAACTAGGACCTGACGGGTTGCTAGTAAGTGCAGTAGTTGAAGGTAGCTTTGTAATGGGAGAAGTTTTTACTGCCTTCTCAGAAAAACTTACAGCAAATACAGCAACTACAGCAGACGGCTTAGCTCTCGCAGCAGCAGGAATGGCTACTTTGGGTAATATAGCCTCAGCTGCTTCAAGTGCAAAAATTGCAGGAATAGATGCTGAAATAGCCGCAGAGAAGAAAAGAGACGGTAAGTCTGCAGGTTCTGTTGCTAAAATGGCAGCACTGGAAAAGAAGAAAGAAGGTGCAAAAAGAAAAGCATTTGAACAAAATAAAAAGCTACAAATGGCCTCTGTGGTATTATCTACAGCAGCGGCAGCTATGGCGGCTTGGGCACCTCCACCACTTGGAGCTGGCCCCCTTTTTGGCGGTGCACTAACTGCAGGTATAATCGCGTTAGGAGCGGCTCAGTTAGCTATTATATCAGGAACTTCCTATTCTGGAGGAGGAGCTTCAGTAGGCGGAGGAGCACCTGCTTCTGTATCAGTAGGCAATCGTCAAAACTCCGTAGACATGGCTTCAGCACGCAGCCCTTCTGGTGAGTTAGGCTATGCTCGCGGAGAGAGTGGAACCGGAAGTGGTATGACTAACTTTAAGCCTGCCTTCTCTGGTTACAAACACAGAGCCGGTGGAGGCTATATTGTTGGTGAGCAAGGACCAGAAGTGTTCATGCCAGAAACTGCAGGAGAAATTATACCTTCAGGTCAAAGTACCGGCGGAACAACAAATGTAAACTTCTCAATCAATGCAGTAGACGCTGCGGGTGTAGAAGACTTACTAATGAATCAAAGAGGGAATATAATCGGCATGATACGAGAGTCCGCAAACGCACATGGAGAGATGTTCTTAGAAGGCGTTGACATTATGTCAGATAGCGCGAACACGACTCGATAGGAGAATAACTAAAAATGGCAATTCAAAATACTTTACCAGATCCTAATAATCGAATAAACGATGCTGGAAACGACTCTTCAGGTACTTATGGCCCAGGCTTTGCATCAGTAAAGCTTGCGTCTGAGCAGCCTATAATGAGAGACAGAACAAACTCAGGCAGAGTTATAACGCGTTCTCATGTCTATCACAAATGGGGTATTGACATTAGTTACAACCCTCTCACAAAAGATGAGTTTGATCCTATTTATAACTTTCTTCTGCATAAAAGAGGAACGCTAACATCGTTTTTTGTCTCCCTACCCCAGTACAGATTACAAGGCCCTACTAGTAGAACTGTAGCAAGCAATGCAACTGCAGGTGCTACAGCTCTTACATCCTCCGGCAATGCAGGCACAGATATAAAACCTGGTATGTTATTCACTATAGCGGATAGCCAAAATAGTGCACACACAAAGGCATACATGGTAACTCAAGTAGACGGCACAGCTCTAACCATTAGCCAGGCCTTGCTAAGGCTGTAACAGGCGGAGCTGTTTTAAACTTTGCAGACCCTAAAATTAAAGTAATTCAAACCTCGGACACCCGAGAGTACACCCTAAACACAAATAACTTATATAGCTTTTCGCTAAAACTTGAGGAGGTTAGTAACTAGATCATGGCAGATAGAACTCTTGATACAGCATTAAAAACATCACTTATAGACAATGATCCGTATTCTTACTTTCATTTAATAAAATTCGAGAAGCCTAAAGCGGTAGCTTCTTCCGGTTTTGTCTCAGGAAAGGCAACAGATTACGCGTACATTACAGACGCCACAATTAATGTAGACTTTGACGATCTTTCTAAGGACTCTAAGCAGAATCTTAATGGTTCGCAGACTTATGTAGCCAATAAAGTACTAAAAGTTGGTACTGTAAACGAAACGACGCAAGCAAAAGCTTCAAACATGAGCTTAGTGCTTTCAGGCACTGCTCTTGGCACTGTCATAACTACAAATGCTGCTTTTACAACGTCAAGCATGACAACCACTACTGATCTATTAGAAGCCGGCTTTCAAGAAGGTGATGTAGTACTCTTAGAGAGTACTGGAAATGCTAACAACAATAAGTATGTAAGAATAAATACGTTTACTAACGATAATAAAACAGTATCGTTAACGCCTATGGATACCTCTTTAACAGCAGTTTCTGGAAACCAGGAGTACGCTCTTTCTTTTGCGTCCGAAGAGATAAGTTCTTTAATCGGAAATAAAGAAGCAACAAACTATGTAAATTATGTTAACCGAGAGGTCATGATTTACAGAGCGCACTTCTTATCCATCTAATGTTTATGCTGCAGATGGAACAACTATTCTGCATACTGGAGGTGAGACATAGGAACTCCTTTTCTTATATTTAGAGGCATTATTTCAAAAGGGTCTATAGTAGATGACTCTTTTAAAGACTCAAAAGTTTCTTGGAACCTTACCTCTCATTGGGGTGATTTTGTTCGTGTACAAACTCGTACAACGTCTGACTCAGCCCACAGAGCTTTGAGTATCACAGGGCAATCCGATGTAGAGGCTCTTATACGTCCAGAGTACGAATTTGATGCAGGTTTTGCACACGCAGAAAGGTCTATAAACCTTATTGCAACTTATCAAGCCCAAGAAACTCGTTACAAGATGAAAAAGCGAGGAGGTTTCGCAGGTTTAATAGGCGGAAAGAAAACCGTAGAATACCAAGTCGAAGTAGATAGAGAGGTCGATTTACAGTTTAATTTAAGTGCTCAGTCCCTCCCCGTTGTTTACGGAGTTCAAAAAGTAGATAGCGTACCTATCTTCGCAGACATTCTAGCCTCAGACCCTAGAGAAGTATATGTTGCACACGCGTTCTGTGAGGGTGAAATTGGCGGCATATATGATATACATATAGATGATAACAGTAGTGTATGTTTAGACTTAAATGACTCTAATGCTCGAAGTGCCGCTACGGGTACAGATGCCTCTGTAGTTTGTTACGGAAGAGCAGACAAAGGTGATGTACTCGCAGGAGCAAGTTCTAGGTCTAGCACATCTTTTAACTTTTATAGTGACGGACAAATTGTTTCTTTTAATATAGGTGGAGCTATCAACTCTGGAGGTTTTAATGGCCTTAACTTTCTACCTAACTTTGGCTTTGACTCTAACACGTTCGGAGGCCAAGGCCTTCAGCATGAAACAACTTTTAGCCTAGCCGGCTCTGGTAGTTCCACAGCACCTGCTACCCTATTTGTGCATACGGGTAAGCCGAACCAAGACTCAAACGATCTTTTGACCCAGCTCGCTGCTGATAAATCTTTCAAACTACAAACTACTATCCCAGAATTGAATAAAAACAACTACTGGAGCCCAAACCATAGACTGCTCGATACAGCATATGTAGTATCTAAGTATAAAATCGGGGAAGGCGAAACTACTATCCCAAAACTTGAGTTTGTTATACAAGGCAAAAAGATAAAAGCCTATAACTACGATTATAGTTATGATGTAGATAGTGTAAATGGAAACGCAGATCAGTCTAACTTTAACCTAGGAGATACTGTAACCATTCACCATACTTCTACTGATGTGCAGATTGGTGGCAGTGTAAAGATTATAGACAAGTGGTCGCACTATAAAAGCTCTAGTCTTTTAAACTATAAGTTCAGGTTGTCAGCTAACCCGCAAGTAGGTGTTGCTACTGCGTTCTATATGAAAAAAGGAACGGACAAGTGGCATATGGTTACATATGACCATAAAGAGCATACATCAGCTTATTTAGAGAGTGGTGCTGCCCCTTCTACAACTGTTGTTTCGATTGGCAACTACTTAAATACAGCCGCGCTGGGTGGGCACAGAGAGATTAACTTTGGCACATCTAACCCTTTTTATGCACAATGCAATGTAGGCGACTTTATAAGTCTTAACTTTGCAGGACAGACTACGAATGCTATTTTTGAGATCTTGGAAAAAGGTAATGTTTTTCTCCAAGAGAGTATAAAGGTACTAGATAATAATTCAGGCATGCAGGGGGTAAAAAGCAGGTTTAATGCTTTAACAGGCGGTGCTGTGTGCACAATAAGAAACCATAATCTTGTCAATCTTAATAATGCCTCTTCTCAAGTATCTGCGTCTTATAATGGTAGAGCCTTAGAGCTTTTAAGATATGATTCTAATGATATTATAACCCAGAAAATACAAAGAGAGGTCCTAAGTTATACATATGTGTCTGCTGCTTCTGAAAAGTATATAGCCAGACTTAAAGATCCCATGCCTTACGATTTTAGTCCTACTACTGGAGATTTCTACTCTATAGGCCCCGGCGAAAACGGGGAAGACTCCCGCGTATCTATTAACCCAGCTCTTCAACTACTTGACTACTTACAAAGTAAAAGATACGGAAAGGGTTTAGAAGACAGTGATATAAGTCTAGACAGCTTTCTACAAGCCGCGCGAGACTGTGACACACCTTCGGACGTAACTATACAAGTTCCAGGCACTGTTACCCCTTCCGGAGTATACAAACTAGAGGGTAATTCAAAGTTACTATTTGAAGGAACGGTAAAGAGCTATGCTACTCGAATTGTAAATATAGAAAGTGGTGGCTCTACTACTGCTACAACATTTACAGAAGTTGTGTTTACTAATGTTATTGGAAAACTAGGGTACAAGTGGAATAGCTGGAGATCTTTCAAGCAAGGGCAATACTACTGGATAGACGGCAAGGTTTGGCAAGCTTCAGCAAATGCTGTAATAGGTACAAGACCTACTACAGGCAACTTAACCAGCAATCTTTCTCTAAGCGGGCCTAACAGCTCTACTTTAGCCGTATCTATACTAGACGGCTTCACAGCTTCGGGCAACCCTCTGGTTAAAAAGTTTACAAACATTGTAGAGGGCTTTAACTCTCCAGGATACTCCTTATATGATTCTGATGATGTAAAATACTGGAAGTATGTAGGCTGGGAAGAGCCAGAGCAGCGCTTTGTAACCCGCCACCAAATGAACCAAATTATAGATACTTCTGTTCCTTTGTTTGATAACATTAATACTATGCTTAAACAGTTTAATGGTATACTAAGATATGCTAATGGTAAGTATGAGTTAGCTATTAAGCAAGCAGCTCCTGCGTCTTTTGAAGACTATCAAATAATCAATGATGGAGACATCATCGGTAAGATTAAACTACAGGACAAAGGGCAGAAAGGTACTTATAATAGTATGTCTGCTCAGGTAATTGATCCACAAAATAATTACAATGCAAGATCTATTACCTACTTTAACTCTACCTACTTAAAGGAAGACAAAGGCATCCGTAGAAGCGGACAATTTGCTATGCCTGGAGTTTCTAACTACTTTAACTCTCGGATTAATATTCAACAGTTTCTAGACGAGTCTCGCTATGGTTTAGACATATCCTTTACTTTGGATTCAAAGGGCTATCTTCTTTTAACTGGTGAAATAATACAAATTAATAACACAAGATTTAATTGGGTAGATAAGTACTTTCGTATAGACAGCTTGAACTTTCAATCTAATGGCTTGGTGCAGGTAACTGCTACAGAGCACAACGACTCTGCGTACTTAATTGGTAACATTAAGACTTCAGACTTCACGAAAGAACTCGAACTAGATGCCAGCGGATCTGTCAATAATGCAGTTGTTTCTGCC
>FUWD013179114.1_pt1 | contig 28191 bp, 32 predicted proteins | sample 1063281 | NCBI WGS metagenome assembly FUWD01 (sample SAMEA79048168, study PRJEB19326) | metagenome | biome: marine | reverse complement strand
AATCTTAGAAACTACATTATATACCTCTCTTTATATAAGGGAGAAGATGTTTCGAGTTTGAAAGATTTATTGACCAGAGCGCATAACTGATCCATATAAACTCAGATCGTCAGGACCACCTACTATGACTATATTTGATATTATTGTTGCTGTGATTCTTGGGTTTTTCTTCTTATTTTCCCTGTTTAAGGGAATGGTTAGGGAGATATTTTCTCTATTGGGTTATTTGGCAGGGTATATCCTGGCGCTCAATTATCAGGATGAGCTGGCGGTATGGCTCAGGGAAATAGTAGCCCAACCCGTTATTGCTCGTATAGTGGGGTTCGTCATTATCTTTTTCGTAGTGAGAATTTCATTCGGACTTATTGGGCGTTTGCTTAGAAAATTTATGGCAGGTTCGACCGTTCTTTCTGTTCCTGATCGTATATTGGGAGGAGTACTGGGTTTTGCCAAGGGACTGGTCATTGTAGCGGTTATTATGTTCCCCTTGAGTTTGTTTGAAGACAGCTATAAAAAAGTAACTCAAGGTTCAGTGCTCGCACCTTATCTGGAACAAATCGCTAACTTTGTTAGCCAGGAAGTGCATGAGAGAAATTTACTGGATAAATTTCCTAAAGTCTCTATCGATGATGTTAAGAAAAAAATCAAGGAGTTGAGTGACCTTAAAGAACTCTCAGAGGACATGAAGGCAAAAAAGGATGAAATTATGAAGTCTGTACAAGATAAGGTCAAAACAGAATCCAAGGAACAGACGCAGGAAAAATATACAGATGAAGATAAAGCTAAATTAAAGGATATATTGAAAACCTTTTAAAGGGACGTTAACTAGTCATGAACCTTTATTTATTATGACAACTTGCATCAATATCAATGGCACCATAGAGGATGAAGCATTTGTTTCGGTCCTTGATCATGGTTTTTTATTTGGGGATAGTGTTTATGAAGTTGTTGGAACCAGGCAGAACAAAACCTGTTTTCTTATCGAGCATCTACAGCGCCTCCGTCGTTCCGCCAATGGAATAAGCCTTAATATCCCTTTTGATGACGAGTGGTTTCGCAGGGAAATTGAACGTACTATTGAAATTGCAGACAATCAAGAATCTTATATACGTATCGTAGTAACGCGAGGGGTAGGCGACATCGATATTGATCCATCATCCTGCCATTCTCCCTGTACTCTTATTTTCGTCACGGAGGCCCATACATATCCTGTAGAGTTGTATGAAAATGGAATTCATTTAGCGGTTGTCAGTATAAAGCGCAATTCCAAGGATGCTCTAAATCCGGGTATTAAAACAGGGAATTATCTCAATAACGTGCTGGCTAAAATTGAAGCAGGCCGCCTGGGTGCCCACGATGCGCTTATGTTGAATCCATCTGGTCAACTTACGGAGAGCACAACCAGTAACTTTTTCTTTGTTCAAGATGGACGCATCATGACCCCCTCACTAGATTGTGGAATTCTTGCTGGCATTACCAGAGATACTGTCATTCAAATGGCGCATGAAAATGGGTTTCCTCTGGAAGAGGGCAGGTGGCCGATTGAGGCCTTGGAAAAGGCAGACGAGATGTTCTTGACTGGCACGATAAAGCAGTTGATGCCAGTGACCCGTTTGGATGGGAAGACTATTGGGGATGGTAAGCCCGGTCCTATCACACGCAGATTGATGAACCTTTATCAAAACCTTCTGGATCGACTAGAATGATAAGGAGGAATAGTGTCAATTTTAATAGGCTTGACCGGCGGTATTGGATCAGGAAAGTCCCTTGCGGCGTCCTATTTTAAAGAGCTGGGAGCAAAAATAATAGATGCAGATTTGCTAAGCCGCCAACTTGTCGAATCGGGTCAACCCGCCTGGAAAGAGATTGTTAAAGAATTCGGGAAAGAAATATTGAATCCCGACCAGTCCTTAAACAGAGAACAAATCGCCGCCGAAGTTTTCCAGAATGATGCAAAAAGAACCATTCTTGAAAACATAATTCATCCTCGCGTTTTTGCTGAAGAGCGCAAAGTTTATCAGGATCAGAACAAGTCAAATCCTAAAGCAGTAGTTATTATAGATGCCGCCCTTTTAATCGAATCCGGTAATTATAAGAACGTGGATAGGGTTGTCATTGTTCAAAGTTCCGCAGAAACTCAAATTCAGCGAGTAATGGATCGAAATGGAATGTCTCGTGAGGAAGTGAAAAATCGCCTTAAAACCCAAATGTCTCTAGAGGAAAAGATAAAACTTGCTGATTATATCTTAAATAATGAATGTACCCGAGAGGAGTTGAAATCCCAGGTGTGTAGTTTATATTTACAGTTGAAGGACTTGGTGTAGCTATCGGGTACTCATAATTCAGGGAAGGCTGGAGAGTCATGGCTGAAGAAGACGTAACGCCTACAGATGATGAGGCCGCCGAATCAGTTTGCCCGTCAGGAAAATCAACCCATGGTGTTGCAAATTCCTAATCCGTTTCCTGGCGGAGAAAAGACAGTCAAACTTTTTAAAGAAGATCCTGATCTGGTCCAACTCCTTTCACAAGTGGACCTGAACCGGGAGATTCCTGCCCATTTATACAAGGTGGTTGCCGAGTTACTTTCCTTTGTTTATAAGTTAAATAATGCGTATCCGTCGTAAAATTAACATGTTGATTAGTTGCTCTGTCCAATCGACAAACATCCGTTATCCATTATTAAGTGTGTGTGTAATGGGTTGAAACTTTTGCCTTGACTCATCTAAATACCTTTGTTATCCTTCTACAAATAAAGGAGTTACTAGTTCTTGTTAGTAGCTTTTGGCCGGAAATTCCTTGGTCGATCTAACCCCATCCTATAATCCCACTTTGTGCAACCTGAAATGAAAAGCGAGACCTTGCCTGTGTATATAATCAAGATAATACTCTTATCCTTTGTGCTGACTTTTTTTGTCCAGGCGCCAGTCCAGGCCAGTCTTAACAGGGAAGTCCATACTCTCCATCACTATCACTTTTCGACTCCGCTCGGATTGGAATCCAAAGTAAATTTCTGGAAAAAAGTATATAGCGAGTATTCCACCAACCATGCAATCGTTCATGATATGGATAATCTTAATATCATTTATGAGGTTGTGTACCTTGGTGATGGGCCCAAGTTATCTCGTCGAGCCAGAGAACGTAAGCTGGGTAGGACCAAACGAAAATATAAAAAAATATTATTGCAAATCGCTCGAAGCAAAGATCCAACAAAACTTAAGTCTGAAGCAAAACGCATATATGACCTCGTGAAATCCAATTTCAGGAAAGCGTCAAGAAGAATGCGCGTACAAATCGGCCAGAAGGACCGATTTAGACAAGGTCTGGAACGCTCCGGTATGTTTAAGGATAAGATCGACCAAATTTTTAATGAGGCTAAACTACCGCTGGAGTTAACTGTTCTGCCTCATGTCGAGTCATCTTTCCAGGTGAATGCTTATTCAAGTGCCGGGGCGGCAGGGATTTGGCAGTTTACACGAGGTACTGGCCGTTTGTTTATGAAGGTTGGATACGATGTGGATGAGCGCCGGGATCCAATTTTGTCTACCGTTGCGGCGGCAAAGCTTCTCAAAAGCAACTTTAATGCTTTAAAAAGTTGGCCACTTGCCGTCACTGCCTATAATCATGGCACGCAAGGGATGAGACGTGCCAAAAAGCAACATGGTGGACATATTGTGGACATTATAAACGGTTATAGGAGCCGCACTTTTGGTTTCGCATCAAAAAACTTCTATGCAGAGTTTTTAGCGGCGTTACATGTTGTTCAAAACAGGGAAAAGTATTTTCCAGGAGTTCGTTTTGATAAACCTCAGAAAATGTCATCAGTTGTTTTTAGGGATTATTTACACATCAATAATGTTATGTCCCACTTTGGAATGACACGCGCTGAGGTATCCGAATATAATCCGGCTTTAAGAAAACCCGTTATCTCGGGACAGAAGAGAATTCCGCGTGGGTTTACGTTTCAGGCACCGTCAGATAAATTCCCTCAGTTGCAAGCGCTTTACAAATCCATTCCTGGCAGTGCACGTTATAAGAAGCAGGTAAGATCCAAGTGGTACACGGTCAGAAGAGGGGACACCTTGTCTGGAGTTGCAAGTCGTTTCAGGACATCGGTGAATAAACTGTATGCGTACAATAACCTTAACCATAGAAATAAAATATATGTGGGACAAGTGCTTCGTCTTCCCGGACGAGGGCATTCGGCTCGCTCAGCCACTCGTGTGGCAAAAGTAAAGAGAACCAGACGGACTTACAGTGGCGAAACAGTTAGCTACAGGGTTCGACGCAATGACAATCTCACTAAAATCGCACGGCGGTTCGATACAGATATAAATGAGTTGTTGCGACTCAATGGAATTAATGATCCAGATCAATTATTTCCGGGGCAGAAATTAAAAGTTCCACAGGAAACGGTAGTTGCTCAGGCCGTGAACAAGGCTCGTTCAATGCCAAAAATTTATCCACCCGCCGCCAACAAGGAAAGATTTACGCTGAAGGTGGACAGGTCTAATTCGGTTAAAGCTTCAGCTCAAAAAGCGGGCGCTCCCAATGTTGAAATCAAATTTGTGAGCAACAATGAGCCGATGAATAAGATGAACGAAAATCGACCAGCTTTCCTTCCAGTCGCATTCGCCAGTGATGCTACCCGCTCATCGGGAATAGGGGTGATAACTGTTGATTTCGACGAAACCCTAAGCCATTACGCAGATTGGGCTAAATTGTCGGTTCGTAAAATTTTAAAGCTCAATGGTATGCGGAGTCGTTCTCGATTAGATATTCATGCCAAGATCAAGGTTCCTTTCACAAGGACAGATCCTGATACTTTTGCGGAACGGCGACAGGAATACCATAAAGGTATTCAGGAGGATTTCTTTAATAATTTTAAGATCAATAAGCTTCTGGTTAGAAATGTTTCCAAGGGTGAAACTATTTGGGAAATCTGCAACGACATCTACTCTATTCCTTTCTGGCTTCTTGCCAGTTACAATCCTGAAAAGGATATCCATACTCTTTCCGTTGGCGAACCCATCGTCATCCCTATGATCTCCCCAGTAAAAGCTGGCTAACCACTCGGTGTGGGGCCAAAGTGCTTTCCCCTGTTTTTAAAGGAGTGTGGTGGCGAATTAACAACCCCAAGCCTGAGGCACAATTAAAGCTACTTAAACAATGGGTTAGGAGTAGTTTGGGCTAGTGATCTAGGACAGCCCTAAAACTTTTACTTAAACAATAGTTCACATATATTAAAATGGATACTTATGAATCAAGAACCCAGTAGGGACCAAATTGACAGTCTTATAAAGTCAGGACTCAAAGAGGATATCGGCTCTGGCGATATCACAACCCGATCTATTTTGACAGAAGATCAGATCTATGAAGCCAAGGTTCTGGCACGCGATAATTTGATTCTTTCAGGACTGAATATATTTAAAGCTGTATTTAGCTATTTGGACCCCGAGGTCAGCTTTTCGGATGCACCTTTTGCCGACGGAGATGCCGTGCCCGATGGAGCCTCAATCATAAAATTGAAGGGCAGGGGTATCGCCCTGCTGGAGGGTGAGAGAGTTGCGTTAAATATTTTGCAACGGCTTTGCGGGATTGCCAGTCTAACTCGTGATTTTGTCGAGCGAGCAAATCCGATTGAAATATGGGATACCCGGAAGACAACCCCAGGACTTCGAGTATTTGAAAAGTATGCAGTCCTTTGCGGAGGCGGGAAAAATCACCGTTTCGGACTTTATGATGCTGTCTTAATAAAAGATAACCACATAAAAGCCGCTGGAGGAATTCTTCCTGCTGTAGAGAAAGTCAGGAGCCAGCATGGGTCCCAGACATCAATTGAGGTGGAAACCACCAACCATGCTGAGGTTAATCAAGCATTAGATGCGAAGAGCGATATTATCATGCTTGATAATATGTCTCTGGAGGACATATGCGAGGCGGTAAGAATTATCGATGGAAGAGCACGCATAGAAGTTTCAGGAACCGTTACGCTAGACCGATTAGAATCCCTTTCCAGCACCGGTATTGACTATGTCTCTGTAGGAGCACTCACTCATTCGGCAAGAGCCTCCGATATCAGCATGAATTTTGCTTCATTGCCTTCCTGAGTTACAACAGAGATTCCTATGAGGGTACAGGTATGGGATTGGCTATTTGCAAGAAAACTATTGACCCTCACAATGGGACCATTACAGCAAAAAGCGCTGTAGGCCTGGGTTCAACGTTTATTGTCACTCTTCCTGAAAAGCAGAACCACGCTTAGAAGCCTCCTCGTATTTACCTACAGCGCCTAGACTCAGACTAAAGCTTCAAGATAGATAAAGAAAGACATCAGTTAAGCAAGCATGTTATAAATAATAATAAGCTTATCAATGTGGGTTTATCTGAGGTGAACCATGCCTTGCAAAGAAACCACTTCAAGAGTTACTGTTTTCCTGGATAATGATGACAGGTTGGCTGAATTCGATTTTTCCAAAATCACCTGTAGCAAAGAAATTGGAGGTGGAACTGGATACCTTGAGTATTGTAAGGGGAAGTCAACGGATGAAATACTACGGCTGGAGTTTCAGGAACCTTTGGATTTTCTCGCTCCAGTAACAACCGAAGAACAATTCTTTTTATATATGGAGTGGGACGCGCTGCGTACCTCCATTGCTCAATACATGGGAGACCTCACTGATATAGACCAAGACAGATATAAGATCGCGTCCATTACCGGTGATGAATCTGGTACAAGAATTGTTCAGCTAATATGCCCTCCCGAAGAAATGCCGGATATTATCTCATGCAAAAAAAGGGCAAAGGAATAGAGGGAGTAAATTAATCCAAGTGAATTAATCTGGATAGAGTCTCACCACTCGCAAATAGCCTTGCGAAAAATCCTGATCAAATGTCTGTGAAATACCGCTTGTATAAGAGAAGTAAAACGCCGCCTGTTGATCGAATGGCATACACCATGAACCATTTCCCCCGCCTGGTTCGAAAGCTGAATCAATATGAAGCTCCTGTTTAGAGCGTCCTGACACTAAGTTATCAGGAACAAATAATTTCTCCATTTCCTCCTTTTCCGGAATTCGCCAATCATGAAACCCCAAATAGTCTTTCTTGTTCAATTCGTCCACCCAGGCTAAAGCTTCCTGAAATGTTAACCAGTCCGTATGGATATGCCACGAATCCTTTTGAGTCCAGATCAGTCCTGTGTCATTGTCAATGACCGTGCCATCTCCGTTTTTTTCAAACCTGATATTTGCATTCATTTGATGTGAAGTAAAACTTTGTCAAAAAGTTCTTAAAAACTGAAAATAATGAAAACCTTCTCAATTATGTTAGCTTATCTGTTACTGGTTGGGAAGCACCGAAAGTCCCCATAAAATTGATTCTGGATTTTTTGTATTTTATTTGATACAACCTGACTTTTGAATTGTGAAGATCTATTGCATACTAACGAATTAACAATCAAGTACTCTAATTATGTTCAACAATAAAATACTGAGCGGCTTGTTAATATCATTCGTTGGGTTCTTGTCACACCCCAATATATTGAGTGCCGGGGAATGCGGAGAAGCCATCAGGCCTCTTTCTTATTATGACAACATTTCTCTTTATTCTCTAATTGCGGGCTTTGGCCTATTTTTCATTGGGATACTAGTAGATAAAAAGTTCGTCAAGAATGCTGCGTTGGGTCTGGCTTTCATTCCATTCGTCGCGTGGGGATATGTTCACTTCATGATAGATTTCAGCCAAATCAAAAAAAACGTTTTTGCCTATAATGCTTTGGCGGAAGGGACACTTGCTAATATCGCAGAGGCTCAAGATCGATACAAATCTGAGCAGGGAGTTTTCCTTAAAGACTTGCAAAAACTATATTCACACACTGCCGGATCACAAGGTATCAATCCCTGCGTGCGGATACTTAAAATTAATGCAGACTTCCAACACTGGATTGCCGAGGCAAAACACGTGTCCAGTCCGGATACGATACGCTGGGAGAGTAATTCTGGAAGTTCTCTGAAGAAGGGATGATTTTGCCGGCATTTCTACGTTTGAGTCACTCCAAAGCCCATTTTTTATTCGTGTAGACTGTGGGTTGAGCCAGTTTTGAAACTCCAAGATACCGTTTTGTTAGTAATTCCATTCCTCATAAGCAAGAGGGGCTTCATTTAGTGAGTCCCGATAAAAACTCCATTTCGGCATCAAGCGATCCATTAAAGCCAGAAACCGGTTGTTGTGCGTGGGTTCGATCAGGTGAGCTAGTTCGTGGACAACAATATACTCAAGACATTCGGAGGGCTTCTTCGCAAGCTCTGTATTAAGTTTGTACTGACTAGCATCCATGCCACCACGCAATTCGTCGCAGCTAGACCATAGGGATGAATAGAGTTCTGATTTCCACAGTAATCGCAGTACATCTCTATTTATCCTTGAGTAAAGCAGGAAAAACATCCTTGAAAGCAATAAATAACTTTTTTAATAGGTAACTGAGTATACTACACCTTGTCACAATTAAATGGGGTGTGATGGGGGACGAATCAGAATAAAAAGACTATTCTATTACTGTCAATACCCGTAATGTAGGACTGCGATTATAGCAAAACATATTTTTAAAGCCCAATGATATCAGGTAGATTTGACATCGCTCGCAGTTCACATAGAACGAGTACTTTTAGAATATAGAGGTTAACTATGAGTCATGATGACCCGGATCAGAGTGAACTAAGTAAAGAAGCGATCCTAGAACTCTTCTATACATCCAGAGGTAGCCTAGATGATATTAATCGTGCTATTGATTCAAAATTAGCCGCTCGCGGATTCAGGAAAATTACCCTCTTTGAGGAGTTTATTAAAAACAGGTTAGCCGTGAATCCCAGAATTTTAAAAATGCCGCAAATGGAGATATCTTCCATTGAGACCGTGTACCTCAGTCAATATCCTGCCCTTGAGGGGCTTGAAATTCTGGATTTAAGAAAAAACTTTATTGGAGATGAGGGCCTGGAAGCAATTTCTCTTTCAACACTTTTTAGCAATCTTCGCCAACTGGACTTACGGAATAATGGAATTACCCGTTTGGGTATGAAGGTGTTGGGTGAATCAAAAGGATTGAGTTGTTTGGAAAAAATTGACTTGAGGACCAACAAGCTTGGTAAACGCTGGGAAGACAAGCTTAGGGAAACCGGGAATTTCCCAAAATTAATCGAATTAAAAATCGCTTAGGCAGATTCTTCTGGAGGGATTATTTGATGTTACTAATTCCTAAAGAACCATTTGGATTTAGTCTTAATAAAGACTTAATTCAGCCTGGTAGCAATTATTTTTCATCACTGTATTCATGCTAATTAGGTGGATTGAGATATGATATAAATACTTTGTTTAATGGAAAATCAACCGAACTCTTTAAGGATTTATATTTATGACAAATTTAACGATGAATGTTGAGGGGATGACCTGTGGTCACTGTGCGCAAACTGTAAAAGATGCTGTGACCGGACTTTCAGGTATAAACAGGGTAGAGGTGGATCTGGAGAAAAAACTGGTTACTGTAGAGTTTGATGAGGTGTTGGGAAAGGTTGAGAGTATTACAGATAAAATCGTGGAAGTCGGCTTCGAAGTCAAAAATTAAAATGCCGACTTGATTATCTATCGCAATTGCTCATTTGGTTAACAGAAAACGAAGTCTCAGGGTGTCTAGAAAATCAGGGGTATATCAAATAAAGTGTATCACGGTGATTCTCAAACTTCTTAAAGGATTTAATTTTATCAAGATATAAGCTTTCCGATAGCAATGTGTAGTATCTTTTCACGACCGTCCCTGATGATTTTTATGGAGACTTTCTTTCCTACCTGGGTATCGGCCACCATGTGCTGAAAATTTCTTGAGTTTTTGACCTGCTTCCCATCGTACTGGATAATAATATCACCTCGAGACATTCCTCCGATTTCCGCCGGTGTATTGTTATCTACCTTATTTACCAAGACGCCATTTTCCAGCAGAGGCATTTCAAATGATGCGACTAATTCAGGCGTTATCCCTTGGATTCCCACTCCAAGCCATCCTCGCTCCACATCACCACTTTCAATCAATTCTTCGCTAATGCGCAAGGCCATTTCGATAGGGATTGCAAACCCTACTCCCGATCCAATCGCCGCTACAGCTGTATTGATCCCGATTATTTTCCCATCCAAATCTATTAATGGACCGCCACTATTCCCCGGGTTGATGGATGCATCAGTCTGGATAAAATTTTCATAGGTAGTTATTCCAAGGTCGGACCGTTCAACTCCACTGATCACACCGACTGTCACCGTTCCCTGAAGTCCATAAGGGTTCCCTATGGCCATAACCCACTGACCGACTTCCGCGTCCCGGGAGGTACCGAAAGAAGGTTGCGGTAAGCTTCTGAATGATGATATTTTTAAAACAGCGAGATCTGTTTTCGGGTCGACCCCAATTACCTTGGCAAACAAATCGCGCTTGTCAGGCAGGCGAACAAGGATTTCATCTGTATCTTCTATCACATGATAATTAGTGAGAATATAACCATCTCCATTTATAATCACGCCTGATCCAATGGTCTCGGAAATATATTTTTTTTGGCGAAGTTTTTTATTGAACCAGAATTTCATAGAAAGGAGCCATGATTTTTCTTCCTCGGCGGGTGTCTTGTTCCATTCACTGCTTTCTGTTGCTTCATGCACTTTACTGATATTTACAACTGACGGTCCGACCACTTTGGCGTTGCGCACAAAAGCTTTTTGAAGATTTAATATGAGGTCATACTGAGGATGGCCAGAAAATGGGTGATAGGAAGTATTCTCACCGGGCGTAAAGACAGGTTCATGATCTGGCGACAATGATAATTTTTCAACAATCAAGGTGGCCACCACCATCAGCCCAAAAAATAATGCGGCATTCCAGGGAAATCCAAACCTGCTTTTGGTCTTATCGAGCATCAAATTCCTTTATATCCATAATGAATAGATACAATTCCAAAAGTAAGTTCTTTAAATGACACCTTCTGAAATCCGGCTTCTTTAATCCAACTGACAAATTCTGCTTGATCTGGAAAATCGGCTACGGACTCTGGTAAATAACTGTATGCATCGTTATGTCCTGATATCAAACTGCCCACCTTTGGCAAAACCAAATCGAAATACCAATTGTAGACGGACTTGAGAACCCGATTGGTCGGCTTAGAAAATTCAAGGATCACCGCTCTGCCACCTGGTTTTAGTATACGGTGAAATTCCCTCAGTCCTAGTTTCACATCGGCAAAATTTCTAATCCCAAAAGCACAAACAGCCCCATGGAAACTATCATCGGCAAAGGGTAAACATTCAGCGCTTCCAATTTGAAAGGAAACATCGTGGTCATACCCATTTTCCTTAATTTTTTCACGGCCAAGATCAAGCATGCGCCTGCTGAAATCAATTCCTGATATCTGCACAGAAAGATTTCTCGATGCTATTTCCAGAGCCATATCACCCGTCCCCGTTGCAATATCGAGTATACGCTCCCCTGGTTCAAGGGCCAGTCTATTTATTGCCCTTTTTCTCCAGGATCTATCCTGACCAACGCTAAGGAGACGATTTAAAAAGTCATATCGCGGCGCTATGGCCGTAAACATGCTTTGAATCTGGCGAGAAAACGCCGCGGTGTCTTCAATACTGTGCATCGCTGAGAAACGATCCTAAATTAAATATTTTTTTGTAAAATTGTATCATTGGTTTTCTCTTATAACAAGGAAAGAGACTATCTAGAAAACCTAATATCACTCCACCTTGAGTTTGTATCGGGCGAAGAGTAATATTTTGGTTAATAAAATTTTATTTTAATGAATGGAGATGATGATAATGAAAAAAGTGCTTGTTCCATTGGCACCCGGATTTGAAGAAATTGAATCTATCACGGTGGTGGATATCCTACGGCGCTCAGGAGCAAGGGTATCTATGGCTGGTACTGTTGAAGGGCCAATTGAGGGGTCAAGAGGAATAAGAGTGCTCCCAGATGAAACTCTTAATGATATAAATACAGCTGAATATGATTTAGTGGTTCTCCCTGGTGGGCAACCGGGAACGGATAATTTGAATAAGGACCCCAGGATATCCTCGATTTTGATTCAAATGATGGATAGCGGGAAACTAATTGGCGCCATATGCGCCGCACCAATTATATTGGAGAAGAACGAACTACTAAATAATCGCAAACGAACCAGTCATCCTTCGGTGAAAGAAGGCTTAACAGGGGATTTATATTTGGAAGAAAGGGTGGTTGCGGATGGAAATATTATAACCAGCCGTGCCCCGGGAACTGCTATGGAATTCGCCTTGAAACTTGTAGAAATCCTCTTTGGAAAAGAACGTGTCGAAACAGTAAATAAAGGTGTCCTTGCACGTTTTTAACATTTCGCTTATTTGTAATTTTTCAAATCACCAGGCTCAGCTAATACACTTTCTAGATAAAACCACTTAACATATTGATTTTAAATAATTTAATGCGCAATCGTAAGCTTAAATCGCTTAAACTTATTTTATGTTTTTATGTAATTTTTTAAAACCTTTGAGCTTCTTGGATCATCATAGGTAGCAGAAAATGATCGTGCGAATTTTGCTTCTCTGTCTTAAAGAGGGGGATAATAAAATTAGCATTTCATGATATTTATTATAGGAGTCTATAGTGCACGTGAATATATCTCGTAGTAAGTTCCTGATCAATAGCCTGACAATTCCCCGAAAAGCTAGAAACAGGGGGCAAGTGGCCCGTTGTAACCATTGTGGTGGCGCTTTTAGAAACAATGGAGATTTGGCTACTTGTATCATGTGTTCGCGTGAGACCGGTCATGCTTGTGCCAGCTGTTCTCACACTAATAACGCTGATGTAGTAAAATCCTAAAACAACTGTTATCGTCTTATTAATATATTCAAACGGGTAGGGGGCTTACGAGCTTCCTATCCGTTTTATATTTCCAGCTCTCCCTTGATAACGGTTACTGATTCCCCGCCAACACGGATTGACTTTATATTATCCCCCTCCAGCTCAACTGCTACATAAAGAGACGCGGGACGTCCCATCTCGTAGCCTTGCTCTATAAAAATGTTATTACGTTCTTGTTCTGAGACAAGGTTATTTTTGCAAAGATAAGCTCCTAATGCCCCTGCGGCACTGCCGGTTGCAGGATCTTCTGTGATTCCAAGCGCAGGCGCAAAGGCTCGTGAATGGACTGATGCATTTGAATGAATCGTTTGCAGGGTGAAGGTATATATCATATCTGTTCCTAATGAAGCTAGTGTACGTTTCACTCTATTTGTGTCGATAGAGATTTCTCCCAGGGCTTCCAGGGAAATTATCGGAACAAATAATACGGGTAATCCGGTCGATACTATTTGTATTGGGTAATCGTTTGAATCAATCGATGATTCTGGCAGACCTAGCAGTTCGGCTATTTCCTCTGCGTAATCCAACGGGTGTTGAAATTCAGGCAGAGGTTGTCCCATGAACAGGAGTTTTTCTTTCTCTCCCTGAGTGACGGTTATCACCCCTGCCTCCATAGCTAGTTTCACTGGGTAATTACCGCTGGGAACTTTTCCAGCTTCTCTCAAGATATGAGCCGTCCCCAAAGTGGGGTGGCCAGCAAAGGGAAGTTCCTTTTCCGGAGTGAATATGCGGATCGAGAAATCAACGGGCAAATTACCATGAGGGAAGATAAAGGTGGTCTCCGACAGGTTCATTTCCCGGGCTATCTTCTGCATGGTTTCGTTATCGAGTCCTTCTGCATCAGGAAATACGGCCAGCGGATTACCACCCAAAGGGCTGCTGGTGAACACATCAACTTGATAAAATGGATATTTCATATTTTATAATACGTTGCGATGTAAAAGTTTAATACTTAAATAAGGCTCTAAATAAGAAGCAAACGTGAGCACCGCTTAATTTTCCACTGAACAGGTGTGTCAGCTTGGTATTTTTATCTGACGGAATCGTTAACCGTGAAGTTAAGTTTCCTAATTGTTTTCGTAAAAAAGAGGGAAGGGCACTCAAAAGTCTGTCCGCCCTGTTGAGCTCTGGAATCAGATGAAATGAATCATAACCCGCGAACAGTTCATCTCCCCCCAGTCCGGATAGAGCAACCGTTAGTCCACGTTCCCGTGCGGCATGTAAGATGAGGTAAGTATTGATTCCGTCAACTGTCGGTTGGTCCATAGTGGCGAGAGCCCGCGGTAAACTCTCTAACAGGTCATTTTCTGAAAGGGGAAGTTCTTTATGGTCCGTTCCCAAATCATTTGCTGTCTGGCCGATACCGCACATATTTTAATACCTTAGGTAGAGGGACCCGGAGAAACATACCAACGCAAGTTCCCATAACATATATTATGTCAACTAACTAAATTGTAAACTGATTAGCGAAAATGCTGGGCTTGTCGGAAATATCAGGCGGCCCTATTAGGTAGATTGTCAGGGTTTCTTTTTTGCGAGGACTTCTTTGATAGTTCGAGCTATGTGATTGGCCGACAGTCCATACTTCTCATATAATTCAGGACCTGAACCGGTCTCTGCAAAATGGTCTCGTACAGCTACAGCTTGAATTGGCACAGCGACTTGATGGTCGGTCAATGTCTGGCGAATGGCATCACTCAATCCACCAATTATATTATGGTCTTCTGCCGTTACAACAGCCCCATGTTTTCTTGTTTCTTCCAAAATGAGAGCTTCATCAAGCGGTTTTATCGTTGAAACATTTACTACGGTCACAGATATTGATTCACTTTGCAGTGACTCTGCGGCCTGAAGACTTTCCTGAACCAAACCCCCAGTCGCAAAAACAACAATATCACTTCCCTTACGGATAACATTTGCTTTCCCGATCTCAAATTTATAAGAAGAATCGTAGATGCCTTTCAGTTTAGGTCTTCCCAGGCGCAGATAGGCTGGCCCCACATGCTTGACTAAGGCTTTGGTTGCCTGCACAGATTCTTCCCAATCTGCTGGTTGAATCACGGTCATGTTAGGCATGGCACGGGTATAAGCCAGATCAACGATCATTTGCGCAGATGGTCCATCTTCACCAACAGCCAGCCCCGAGTGGGTTCCTGCAATTTTTACATTGGAATTGGAATAAGCGATGCTGACCAGAATCTGATCCATGGTACGTCCCAGAAGAAAACATGCAAAACTAGTAGCGAAAGCGACTTTACCTGTACGCGCAAGGCCCGCCGCGGTACACATCATATCTGCTTCACTGATACCCATATTGAAAAATCGCTCAGGGAACTCCTGACCAAATTTCTTGGTGCGTGTACTGTCACTGACACCTGAATCAAGCACCACCACACTTGGATCGCTATGTCCCAGTTCAACCAGTGCAGAACCATATCCGTCTCTTGTTGCTCCGTCTTTCATATTATTCCAGTTCCTTTAATGCTTTTTGAAGATCATCCTCACTGGGCGCTACACCGTGCCAGGCGGTTTGCCCTTCCATAAAACTAACGCCTTTTCCCTTGATGGTGTCAGCAATAATCATCCGAGGTTTACTTGCATGAAGAGGAAGTCGAAGGACATTCATTACTTCTTCCATACTATGCCCATCAATTCGATGAGTATCCCAACCGAAAGCGTTCCACTTATCCTCAAGCGGTTCCAGGTCTTTCAGATCTTTGGTGACGTTATCTTGAGCGACCTTATTATTATCTATAATGGCAATCAGATTATTGGAGTTGAATTTGACGGCAGACATGGCGGCTTCCCAGATTTGCCCCTCTTGAATTTCTCCATCACCAAGGACCACATATACGTTGTAATCCAGTTTATCTACGCGAGCGGCCAATGCAATCCCGTGTCCAACACTCAGCCCCTGCCCCAGACTGCCACTGGCGATTTCCACACCGGGAGTTTTGGGGTGCGGATGGCCTGACAGGAACAATTCACTGCCAATTTTCCTATAATCCTTGAGTTTTTCCTCGGGAAAGTAACCAGCTTTGGCCAAAACACAATACATCAGCGCGCTGGCGTGGCCTTTACTCAGGATAAATCGGTCCCGCTTTGGATCAGCCGGATTATTAGAATCATATTGAAGAATACCGCCAAAATAAAGTGCTGTAAGAATATCAGCAGCAGATAGGCTTCCGCCAGGATGACCTGATCCTGCCTGGAATATTACGTTGAGGATTTTGCGACGAAGTTCTTTGGCAGATTGCTCAAGTTTTGATATATCAGGTTCAGCCAATTTAGTGCCTTCCATAAAATTTGCCTATAAAATACATGTAAAAGTGTTTCTAAAGTAGAGATAGCTTATACCACAACATCATTTAAGGATTCAATCTAAGAAATGATTAAGGCAGGAATAAGCGAGGAATATCGAACAATGGCGGTTCCTGTCAAATCTTGGCCTATTGAACTAACTAATCTAAGTGTAGACCAAATATAGATATATAAATTTTTAAGCTGATTCTTCGCTGGTTACCATTTCATTACAAATTTTCAACAAAGACTCAAAGTCAACCGGTTTAGACAAAAACATTTCAGCCCCAGAGCTGACAATCTCACTTTCTGTACAGCGCAAATCACCAGACATAGCGATCACTTTAGTAGCTGTCGTATCTGGATTGTTTTTTAAATGTCGACACACATCTATTATACCACCTATGCCCGGAAGTGTTATGTCCAACAAAATAATCGTCGGGAGAAATTCGCGGGCCTTGAAACCAGCCTCAAAGCCATCCATAGCAACTTCAGCAATAAAATCATTTCCCTGAAAAAACTTTTTGAGCAATAGACAGTATTGCTTTTGACCGTCGACAATAAGTATTTTTCGCCCTGTTTTTTGTTCTTCTTCTTTTTGCAGAATATCCTTGATCATATTGATGGTGTAGCCCTTTTTTTGAAGAGCGTAAACCTTTTTACATCTTTCCTCTACCCATGCAGGATAATAGCCAACGATACCTTTTCCACCTGGATGCGCTTCTTTTGCAGGGTCGGGAAAGAATTGGTATTTCTTCTGCCATAGCCACAGCGTTTTCCGAGTTATTGGAACAACTTTCAAGATATCTGATGCTGTTACGCGATTATCCTCTGGCATAGTCTGATTTTATCCCTTGAAAATCTATTAAAAGCATAAAAATATGTATAAAACTCTTGTGTAAATTAGCACACTGTAAATGTAATGGCACGAGGTTTTTGCAAAATTCACAGCCCAATTTTAGGCTAAATTTCTAGAGTTATTTACTTTGCAATATAATGTATATAAAACTGCAAATACATTATAAGTTCGTCATCAAAATATAATAAATAATTTCCAAAAAAAACTTCAATTTAAGCACCAAAAATTAATAGGGTTGCATGGAACTGCTATTAAATTTCAATAATTTATCTAATGATGTGTAAAGGAAATACAGGAAAAACCCGATAAGTCTTTTAAGTTTAAAGATATACAAAGGATTATTCCTTAAATTTAGCCTCATGGTTCCATTTAGGACTTATCATTAAATTGCTGTTTCCAATATATAAATCATTCTAATATAATAGGTTTATCCCTAACCCGTTTCCGGAGCCATTGGAAAATGTCACCTCTTATCAAAAGTATTGCATTAATTTTAATATTTTCTCCGTTTGCAAACATTGAAGAAGCCAAAGGAGCCTCTGAGAATTCAGAATTGACAATGCCTTCCCTGGTGGAGGCCTTACCCTCCCCTGTCAAATCAAAGGAAATAAAAAAATCTCCACTGCCCGGTAAGACTGCTGAATTATCAACTGCGTCTGATGATCAAGCACTGAATTCAAGTAGCAGAACTCCAAGAAACTCTTTTTTGCTGTCTTTAAGAGATGCGGTCACGAGGACACTTGCCAGTAACGTATCAATCGCAGTGGAAGAATATAACTCCAAAGTCAAAACAGAAAACATAGCAGAGGGTGAATCAGAGTTCGACCCAACTTTTGAAATCAATTTATCTACGGAAGAAGGAACACAGCAACAAGCAAGCGCCTTCAGTTCTCCTGACAAGAGTAGAAATAAAAACCGTAATTGGAACCTTTCGCTCACCCAAAAATTTGTAACAGGAACGGACTACGAACTCAGTTTTACGAATGATCGAAATAAAACAAACAGCACAACGGCGGGGCTTAATCCAAGTTATACATCTGAACTTGATTTAAGCATTACACAACCTTTGCTGAAAAATTTTGGAATCGATCTAAATAAAAGAAATATTTATATTGCCAAAAACGAGGTCAATATATCTGACTATGAATTTGAAGGTAAGGTAATAGACATCATCAGCAATGTAGAAAATGTTTACTGGGACCTTGTATTCAGAATTAAAGACTTAGAAGTGAAGAAAAAATCACTTGAGCGCGCAAAAGATTTGGAACGCCGTGTAAAGGCTCAGGTATCTGTTGGCACGATGGCAGAGATTGAAACGCTCCAGGCTCAATCAGAGGTGGCTTCGCGTAACGAATCATTGCTGGTTGCTCAAAATTTAATTCAGGATACCGAGGATATTTTAAAAAATATTTTGAATATCAATTATGGATCAGATGAAGGACTCAAAGCAATACATCCCTCTGACCGCCCTGAAATGGTCATAGAGGAAATCAATCTCAATAACGCTATAAAAGAGACACTCCTCAATCGCCCGGACTATCTGGGAAAGCAAAAGGAACTTGAAAATAAAAATATTCTGGTCAAATATCGTGAAAACCAATTGTATCCGACGGTTGATCTGGTTGGAAGTCTTGGCTTAAACGGATTAAGTGGAAATGCAGTCAACGTTACCTCTGGTACTTTTCAAGGCAGGAGCAAATATGGTGGTGATTATGGGCAGGCACTATCGGACACTTTATCAACAGAATATTTCAATTGGGAAATTGGGGTCAATTTCAGCTATCCGTTAGGAAACCGATCAGCCAAAAGCCAATTATCGGCTTCACGCCTTGAAAAAGCTCAATTGATTCTGAGCATCAGGGATATTGAAAAGGGAATTATCGTAGAAGTGCGAGAAGCTGTCAGGCAGTTAAAGACAGATATTAAGAGAATTCATGCTTCGAAGGTTGCTAGAAAACTTGCTGAAGAAAAACTGAAAGCGGAAGAAAAAAAGTTTGAGGTAGGCCTGTCAACAAGTTTCAATGTTTTGAAGTTTCAAGAGGACCTTGCGGAAGAACAGGGCAATGAAATAAAAGCCTTGATTGATTATAATAAATCAAAAATTCGTTTGCGTCAGGTCATGGCGACTACATTAAAAGCTAACGATATAAAGTTACAGCCTAAAGAGAATTCATGAAAAAGACTCTGGTTATAGTTGGGGTCGTCCTTTTATTTATAGGTTTCTATCTTCTTCCGGACAACTCAAACAGCGACGAAAGCCAATCCAAGGTCGACTTCAAAACAGTGAAAACTCTGAAAGGGGATCTGATCATAAAGATTTCCACCAAAGGGGTTGTCGAACCAAATTTTCAGGTTGAAGTAAAATCCAAAGCCAGCGGCGAAGTTCTTTCATTTCCTTTTGAAGAAGGGGACCAAATCACAAAAAGTCAGGCCCTCCTTCAGTTGGACAAAAATGATGAAACAAGAAATGTCGCCAAGGCTAAGGCCGACCTGATGAGCGGTGAGGCCAGCCTGAAAAAAGCACGAACCGCCCTACTCCTTCAAAAAACCAACTACCAGACCAATTTAAAATCCGCCGAATCAGAAGTAGAAGAAGCAGAGGCTAACCTTAAGGAGTCTGGAGACAAAAAAAACAGGCAGGCTGATCTTTACGCGCAAAAATTCACATCTCAGGAATCACGGGATAATGCGGTAACAAGCTACAAAGTAAATCAGCAAATACTGATTCAAGCGAAAACCCGCCTTCAGGCCGCGAAAGCTGCTATTCACGGTATAGCTATGAAGGAGCATGAAATTGAATTGTCACAGGCAGAAGTAAAACGGAAGCAGATTGCTCTTGATGAAGTCAATGAACGGCTTGATGAAACTGATATCTATGCACCCATTTCTGGGGTGATTATTCAAAAACTGGTAGAACAAGGCCAAATTATTTCATCCGGTATATCCAATGTCAGCGGGGGCACCACCCTGGCTGTGATTGCTGACTTGTCCAGACTGTTTATTATTGCTGATGTAGACGAAACTGATATCGGATCTATCAAAGTGGGTCTCAAGGTTAATGTAACTGCTGACGCATATTACGGTAAGAATTTCACCGGAAAAGTTTTAAGGATATCTCCCAAAGGGATCGTAGAAAACAGCATCACGGTGTTTAAAGTAAAAATAGAAATCCTTGGCAAAGGTAAAAAGATTTTAAAACCCATGATGACCGCCAATGTTGATATCATCACCAACAAGGTTAAAGACACTCTGTACATAGCCAGAGAAGCTGTGCGGCACGACGGAGACCGGACATACGCAATGATCCAGATAGATGAAATGCCCACGGAGGTACCAATTGAAGTTGGAATTCAAACACCCATTCACGCTGAAATTTTATCTGGACTGGAACCCGGACAGGAAGTCGTTGTCGGCGATTGGGAAAAGGCACTTGCCGAATTTGAGGAATCCGGTAAAAAAGGGTCATCTTTAAGAAAAATACTTTGGTTGATCCGCTCCAAGTAGGGTGCTCTTAATGTAGCTGCTCGATTCCCGTCCCCCTTTCACTAAAGGTTATATGACGGGAGGGCGGATATCGAGCAGTTTTGAACTTGCGCATTTGACCCCTATGACTTTCAAATCCAAAAGTAATGGGGCAGCTATATTTAAATCTTTCTAGTGAATCCGTCATGATCGAGGTCAAAGAGCTCAGCAAAACCTATCAACTTGGTAAGGTCGACGTCCATGCGATGGTGGATGTGACTTTCCGTATCGATGCCGGTGAGTTTGTTGCTGTCATGGGTCCTTCGGGAAGTGGTAAATCCACTTTGATGAATTTGCTCGGTTGCCTCGACCTCCCCTCTTCAGGATCTTACTTCCTTGAAAAATTCGATATCCGGTCATTGAGCCCTAACCAACTGGCGGAAGTTCGCAATAAGCGCATCGGTTTTGTATTCCAGAACTTCAATTTGCTCCCCCGAGCATCGGCTCTGGAAAATGTGGAACTACCACTCCTTTACGGAAGGATCCAAAATTCTCACCAAATCGCTCGTGACTCCCTGGAGCGTGTTGGCCTTGCCGAGCGAGCCATGCATAGGCCTAATGAATTATCTGGAGGTGAGCGTCAGCGTGTGGCCATTGCCAGGGCGATAGTCAACAATCCGGCTATTGTCCTGGCGGATGAACCCACAGGTAATCTTGATACCCAGACGGGTGATGAGATCATGAATATTTTTTCCAGCCTCAACGATGAAGGAGCAACCATTATTCTTGTAACTCATGAGCGAGATGTGGCTTCAAGAGCTCGCCGCATCATTCAAATGAAAGATGGCAGGATGCATCAGGATATTCTCAACGAGGGGTTAATTGCTTAATGCTGATATATGACCTTTTTAAAATGGCGTTGCGTAGTCTAATAGCCAATACAATGCGTACATTTTTAACCGCTCTTGGGATGATCATCGGTGTGGCATCGGTCATTTCAATGATCTCCATTGGAGAAGGTGCGCGTCAGCAAACGTTGAGCACTATATCAAAGTTTGGTACGAACATTATAACCGTCAAACCGGGAAGAAAGAAAACACGGCATGTTTCATCAGACAGTGTACAAACTCTGCTGTTGTCAGATGCCGACGCAATAGAAGAACATGTTTCTCTTATTATTGGAGCAGCCGCGCAGGTATACCGTCCAGCTCAACTTAAATTCGGTAACAAAAATACAAATACCACTGTTCGAGGAACCGGACGCAAGTACGCTAAGTTAGCCAATTTTACCCTCGACCGTGGAAGATACTTTACTAAAGAAGAAATCATTTCAGCCCGGCGGGTTGCTGTTATAGGCGCCACTGTCGTTAAAAACCTATTTCCTGATATCAATCCTATCGGTCAGGAACTTAAAGTAGACGGCAACAACTATCTGGTAATAGGTATCACAGAAGCTAAAGGTGCATTGAGCTGGTATGACCCGGATGACCAGATATTCATTCCCGTTACTACCGCTCAAAAGCGATTGTTTGGAATGACCTATGTTCAGTCGATCGATATTCAAGCTGAGAAGATAGAGGACCTGGAACAGATTAAAAAGGAGATCGATACGTTTCTTAGAATCCGCCATGGTATCCGTGAAGGTGAGGAAAGTGATTTTCACGTTCAGAACTCCTCTCAATGGCTCAATAGCTGGGGAGACGCGGCGAAGACTTTCACCTATCTGCTGGGCGGCATTGCTGGTATTTCGCTTCTGGTGGGCGGTATTGGAATTATGAACATCATGCTGGTATCGATCACTGAACGGACCCGTGAGATAGGTATTCGTATCGCTATAGGTGCCAAGAAAAGCGAAATCATGGAACAATTCCTCATTGAATCTGTTCTCATAAGCTTTATCGGTGGAGGCATTGGAATCATGCTGGGCATTCTTATTTCACGAACCGTTTCAGAAATTGGAGGATGGGAAACAATCGTCTCTACACAATCCATCCTGCTAGCATTCGGTTTCTCCGTTGCTGTTGGCATGTTTTTCGGATTTTATCCCGCTCGCAAGGCCGCCAATCTTAATCCTATCGACGCATTGAGATACGAATAAATCTCTTTCCCTTCCCAGCCCGGTTACTATATGATTTCAATCATATAACCGCCTAAATTTTTTATATTTCTGATGAACATATTTCCCACAAGAAAAAAATTCCAGGAATGGACCGCTATCTATAAAAGAGTTCCCATCGTTGGCGAAAAACTCTTACCGCAATTGAATCTGGCAACATTATTTAGAAACTTATATTGGGATAGCCAAGAAGCTTTCCTGTTCGAAAGCGGAAAAGGCTCTAATGATACTTCCCGTTATTCCATAATGGGCACCCCTAATAATCGCTATGTAAAAATTGGCGATGAATGTTCCACCCTAAATCTTAACGGTGGTCCAGGATCAGCCACCCAGTCAGTAAGTGAAGGATGGGATGCCCTAGATTTTGACGATGATATTCCATACTTCGATCATTTGTCTCATTTCTGGGGTGGATGGGTGGGTTATATCGCCTATGAAGCTGGAGACTTGTTCGAAAATCTACCCAGAAGAAAACACAATGCTCTGGGATTGCCTGATGCTTATTTTATGCAAGTCGACAGGGTACTTATCTACGACCATATATCATGCAAATTAAAATTTATTATCGCAACTGAACAAAATTGTGATGATGCGGAATATAATCGGTGCGTTGAGGAAATTGAACTGTTCTGGAAAAAAGTAGATCCAATTCTAGAGGATAATTCCCTTAAGGAATCCATGCCCGATATAAGTACTTCCGAGGGTTTGCATTCGAACGGATTTCAATCCAATCTATCAGCAGAAGAATACAAGGATAGGGTTCGCCGTGCTCAGGTATATATCCGAGAAGGTGATATCTATCAGGCAAATATAGCTCAGCGTTTTGAAACAGAATTTGAAGGCGACCCATTAGAGCTTTACCTGAAATTGCGAGCGATCAATCCGGCACCATTCTCAGGATTTTTACGTTTCTCTGATTTCTCAATCGTCAGTTCATCCCCTGAACGACTTATAAAGATTCAAGGCGACACTCTTGAAACCAGACCTATCGCAGGAACCCGCCCCAGAGGAGACGATGCCAAAAAGGATGAATCTTTAACCAAAGAATTATTGCTCAGTGAAAAAGAACGTGCGGAACATCTCATGCTTGTCGATCTCGAAAGAAATGATATGGGACGTGTCTGTAAAACAGGATCCGTCAAAGTAACAGACCTTATGTTTCTAGAACAATATTCACATGTCAGTCATATTGTTTCTAATATTCAGGGTAAGCTTAAATCCCATGCCAGTATTCGTGACCTATTGAAGGCTCTCTTCCCAGGCGGTACAATCACCGGATGTCCTAAAATTAGATGTATGGAAATCATCCATGAATTGGAACCCTCTGCCAGAGGCCTCTATTCCGGGTCTTTTGGCTATATCGGATTTTCACGTCAGTTGGATTTAAATATAATAATCCGCACCATAATTCTCAAGGACGACAAAGCTTTCTTTCATGTGGGAGCCGGTATTGTCGCCGACTCAAATCCAGACAGAGAATATGAGGAAACATTAGCCAAGGCCGCCGCAATGATTCGCGTTTTATCCAGTCCGACAGGAGAGCATTGATGCCAGAACCAATCATATATTTAAATGGGCTTTTTTGGCCGCTCAATCAGGCAAAAATATCTGTTCAGGACCGGGGATTTATTTATGGCGATGGTTTATTTGAAACGTTGCGAGCCTATTCAAAAAAGGTATTTCGGTTGGAAGAGCACCTTGACCGTTTAATGAAATCAACTAGCATGATATTTCTTGAATTGCCCATGACAAGAAATGAAATTCGTTCAGCTATTTACCGGACATTGGAGATTAATGGATTATCTGAATCAATCATCAGACTCACCATAACTCGTGGCGAACAGGAGCCCGGAATCAATATTAATTATGATGCGCCGCCTACCGTTGTAATCCAGGCACGACCTGTCACCTCATTACCAGAGTATGCCTATGAAAATGGTGTTTCAGTTTCTTTATTCAAGAATTGTGCTCCCAGAGTTTCGGGAATATTTAGTCAAATAAAATCATGCAACTTTCTGTCACAAATAGTATTACGCGAAAGAGCTTTGAAAGAAGACTCCTATGAAGGTATTATGCTCGATCACAATAATTGTGTTGCAGAGGGAACAACTTCCAATATTTTCATCGTAAAAAATAATCAACTGGTAACTCCTGAGTTGAATGAATATGTTCTTCCCGGTGTAACTCGGCAGGTTGTTTTTGAGCTTGCTGAGGCCAATGACATTATCTGCAAGGAGCAGGCTGTGATGGAAAATTATATCTATGAGGCTGATGAGGCTTTTATAACTAACACAGGAATAGAAATTCTACCGGTTTGTAGTGTAAACCAGCGCCAGATCGGTAATGGGGAACCGGGACCCATTACCAGGCAACTTCATGGGTTATTTCTAAAATCCTTTGTGGATTTATATTAAAAATGATAACTTACAGTTCTTTTAAACCATGTCGATTGGGAGCCAAATGAGCGATAAGGACAGATTTCAAGATTCAAACAGTGGAGTGATAACAGATACCCAGAACGAAAAGGAATGGCTTCCGAAAGACTCATATGGTGATTTGGGGAAATGGGCGAATCTCCAGGAAGGGCTCAATTATGCTAATTTGATGAATCAGGTATACGCCGGGGGGCATTCCGATTGGCGCCTTCCCAGTAAAGAAGAGATGCTCCAGATATATGATGAAACATTAGTTCAAAAAGACTGGGAGGGAAATGAGATTCATATTGCCTCTGTTTTTCTGACAGGCTGTTCCTATTATTTATGGACAAACGAAAAAAATGAAACCGGCCAGAGCTTGCGGATTGACCTTAGAAGCGGGGACATGGAATTTATAGACCCCGGCGAAAGAGAACATCAGGCAGTTCGCCTTATACGAAGCAAAAAATAAATACTATTTTATTTCCATCCCGCCAGTTGTATAAATCGAACTGAATCCATCCCGCTTGCATTTTCATCTGAATACATCTCGCCTTCTACTCCATACTCTTCAACACCATCATTCCTGTAGGTAAGAGCCATGATATCCCCGTGTTTGGTATTGGTGAATCCGCTAAACAATGTTCCGGGGCATTCAGGGTCAAGTTTAAGAGGAAAACGACGAATTATCCGGTACTGCTTACCGGTATCATGAATATCGGCAAATAAATATTTATCACGAATGAAACAATTGATATTATCAGATTCTTCCATACCAGTAATAAAATATAAATCCCCTACCCTGACCCCATATTCAGGTCGAACAGAACCGCGCACCCATATTTTTCCATCATCATCAAAATCAGGCATAATTTTTCAATAAAGTGTTAACTTTGACTTAAAATTAAATTTATACCATAATTTAACCACATATCTAACCACACATTATAAAAGCATAAATCCTTGATTGATTCACTCGAATCCCGCTTAAAAAGCGAACTTAATATTCGTCGCGAAGAACATTTGTACAGAGAAACACGTGTGCATGATTGTGGTTTGTTAAATTTATCTTCCAATGATTATTTTAACTTGCGGAACAATTCGAAAGTCTTATCTCTGGCCAACGAAACTGCTAATAAATATGGTACAGGAAGTGGTGCGTCACCCTTGTTATCAGGTTACTTACCGTGCCATGAGGAATTAGTTGAAAAGCTTCTATCCTGGAAAAAGAAAAAATACGGCATGCTTTTGAATACAGGATTCATGGCAAACCAGGCGATATTGAAGAATCTACCAAAAAAAAATGACTTAATTCTAGCGGATAAATATATACACCATTCAATGGCCCAAGCACTGAATCGTGGATCAACTAAATTCAAACGTTATAACCATTTGGATTTAGAAGAACTGGAAGAGCTTCCTTATAAATAATATTAATAAATATGACACCATGTTTGTAGTTACGGAAAGCGTATTTAGCATGGATGGCGATTATCCTGATCTGAAACATTTGATTAAATTGAAAAGGAAATATCCCTTTCTCCTTATTCTTGATGAGGCCCATGGCACAGGCGTTTTGGGGGCAACAGGAGCAGGCTTGTCTGAAGAGGCTGACGTTCAGGATGAGGTGGACATAATAGTAGGTACATTTGGTAAAGCGCTGGCGGGTAATGGGAGCCTATGTCCTGACAAATTCATCATCCATTATCGAATACCTGACTAATAAAGCTGGAGAATATATCTACTCAACTTTTCTTTCGCCGCATCAAGCAGGGGTAGCCTTGGCGACTATAGACATAATAGTGGATGCACATAAAAAACGAGAAGCCCTTAGAGATATCTCTCAGTGGTTAAGAAATCAAATAATGAATATTGTTAAGGTTGAAACTCAATTTAATACACCTATAGTGCCCTTGCTGGTTGGTAATCCAGAGAGTGCCCTAAAGCTTCAAGAATTATGCATGAATAAGGGCATTCTGGTGGGTGCTGTGCGACCACCTACTGTGCAAGCAGACAGTTCAAGAATAAGGATATCGCTTAACTCAGAATTAACTGAAGAAAAATTGACTCCCTTCATTTCGGTATTTAAGGAGTGGGCAAAAAGATGAAAATAACTGCAGTTTCAGGATGGGCCATTCCTGCTGATTGGTTTGCTGAGCAGATAGGTAAGTATTTCAGGAGCTCTGATATCAGAGTTATATATCCAAACGATCCATTTGATGAGGATGAAGCCAAACATAAATTAAATGAAAACAAAGCCGATTTATATCTTGGATATTCACTGGGCAGTCTCTGGCTATTCCGAAATAGACACTTTATTCCAATATCTTCAATAAAAGTCGTACTAGCACCGATCCTTGCTTTTACAAAAGAGCAGGATATGGGTGGAAAAACTACTGGTACTCAATTAAAGTATCTAATTAAAATATTGAAACAAAGTGAAGACAAAACACCCTTGGTTGATTTTTATACAAATTGCAATATTCCCTTCCCAAAAGAGCTTTTGAGAAGCCTGCCCAATCGCTCTACCTTGATAAGGGGTCTGGAATTTCTGCAATCTGTTAAGGAATATGGTAAGTCGGTACTGGATTTTAAAGTAATTATTGGAGAAAATGATATTTTTCTCGATTCAATTAAATTAAAGGAGTTGATTCCACAAATTGAAATTGTCCCAGGTGCCGGGCATGAGCCGAGTCAATTATTAGACAGATTAGCAAGCACAATTTTCATTAAATAAATATATTTGTAATTACCATGAAAATTTTTAGCATTTATTTTGGGGCTGTACCAGATAACTAGCCTATATATTGTTTAACAAGTTGCTTTAACAGCTTTAATTGTGATTTAGGCTTGGGGTTGTTAAATCGCCACTCACACTCCTTCAAAAATAGAGGAAAATGAGACTTGTGAACACCATTAAATTTCCGCATATGACGCTTGGCCTAGTTCCAAAAGTTTTCAATTCCATTAATATGGTTTTGCTTATCGGCAAAGAGTTTAGAGTGATTAATTCGTTAATGCTTAAACTCTGATATATCCAATACGTTATAAGAACGGTAGTGACCGGTGTATACGATGCTGTCTGGTTTAATCTGTTTTTGCATAATACCCA
>FUWD013230797.1_pt1 | contig 28199 bp, 39 predicted proteins | sample 1063281 | NCBI WGS metagenome assembly FUWD01 (sample SAMEA79048168, study PRJEB19326) | metagenome | biome: marine | reverse complement strand
CAGGATAAAAAGGTGTTTCTAAACCATTATCACAAATCATATAAACATCATCAAAGAATGATGATGATAAAAACTCACTTTCGTAATTATATCCAAATTGTTCAAAGATTGCATCAAATACTTTCTTAACTCTAATTGCAGGTTTAAAGTCTTGAACCGTCATTGGGTTAAAAATAGAGTTTATACCTGCTTCATTTGGCTTAAATCCTTGTTGGTATTTAATTCCCTTTCCATAATCAGCCATTGGGTATATTATATCCCCATTAAACTGATTTAGAGAACCACTCCAAGACTCTTTTATCTCAAATAAACTACTTGTATGGTTATAGATGCTAAGACTCGTTAAATCGGTTAAAAACGTTTTATTTATATCTCTTGCAAATGAAGATAATAAACCAAAGACAGTTACTTCGTAACTATCTACTCTATTGTTGTTCAACATATTGACAGAGTTTAACTGCAAATACCCTTGTGATACATAAATACCATCAAAATCAAAGTATGCCTCTACCTTTACATTTGTTTTCCACAGATAAGGATTGGTGACAGAGATGTCATATACGTGTTCAAAGAATGCATTGTTCTTCTTTGTACCTGGCAACATAATCTGTCTTGTAAAATCACTTGGCAATTCACCAACATCAAATAAGCCTGTGACATTATCACTAACTGTAATTTCTTCATCTTGGAATGTATCCAACTGAACTCCATTACAAACTAATCTAAATGTAAATGCCTTAGCAGTTCTTAAACTCATATCTTAAAATTGTAATTTATATCCTTGTCCGTATTGGAATTGGAATTGGTATTGTATCAGCTTTTCTACTTTCTGTGTCTTAAACTGAACTGATGATGTCTGTATTGTAATTGGTGTTGTTACTAATGTTCGTGTTCCAAATGCATTTGTATAATACTCCATAATGTATATCTCATCACTAACTAATAGTTGTTTAAATATATCATTATAAGTTTCACTTATATAATCTGAATTTACTGTAATAGTTTGTTTAACATCAGTTGCATAATTCTGTATTGCAGTATCGTATGATTGATAAGATAATGAAGTTCCACCCCAACTACCTAATTGTGGTTGGTATTGTTTAGTTTCAGTTGAGAAATCTTTACGAGATACTAAATCAAAGTTAAAGTAATCAAACTGCCCATATCTATTCTTCCACTTAATTCTTATATTATCGTATTTAGTTTTACACTTATACTCAAATCTAATAGGTGTTCCAACTCCTACACTACCACTCGCAGCTTGAACTGTAAAGTATTCTAATCCACTTGTTGAAAGAGGAAACGCAGTTTCTAATATACCGATTGGTATATTTTGTATTTGGTTATATGAAGATGTATATGCGGTTAAGTTTAAGGTTGCTGAACCTAAATTGGAAGTATATAAAATTCTATTTACACTATAATCGTTTATGACATCAGTTGTATTTGTATATACGGATAAATTACCATAAGATAAATCATCATCACTAAAAGATTGTGTTGTTGGACCATCAGTCATAATTGACCAAGGTTTAGAATAAAAAGACTCATTTTGATTTATAGTTTCACCAAATAAGTTATACCCATCTAATGAATAAAAAGTATCAGTTGTAATATGTGAACCTGTCTGTGCTACTGAACCACTAAACCATCTCCAATACGCATCAGCCTTAAAGTTTAATACATTTGATGCCAATTCTTGAACGGGTTGTTGGAATTCTGAATTAAGAATTCTTCCAACATCAAAAATACCTCTATCACTTTCGTTAGGGAACTTTTCTAATGTATATTGAGATGCAGTTGGCTCATTTGTATCCCAAGCACCTCTCCAAAACTTTAAGTCTAATATATACTGAAATGATTGAGATGTAATAACAGCTCCATCCTCAAACAATGTAAAGGGTACGGGTGATTGAGTTAGAACGGGTGATGAACCTGTTGGTTGTTGAGTTATATTAAAAGCCATATCTGTATTTCTTTTCTATTATAACCAACAATAGAATAAATGTTATGGAACTAACTTACAGTAAAACCAGCTTGAGAAAATCTTTTATCTAACATATCAAACTCAATTTGAACCTCTGCTTCTACAACTCCATTCATATAATCATCTATGGCTTGTTTAACAGCAGGAGATTCAGCAGCTATCTGTGCAAAGGGTCTCTTTCTCATTTTATAAGTTCCATTATGAACATACTGGCCATATACTGCACCATTGGGTGCTATATCTATGTTAAGAGTAAAAGATTTCTTATCTTTACCTAACTTACCTATGTTATTTATTTGATTGGAACCTGCAATACGATTGAATAAATTACCAGTATCATATGCACGAGATGAACCTGTCTTATATGAGTTATAAGGCACACCAGGATTGATGGTTCTTAACACCTCTCCTAAATAAACCTTTGCTACATCTTTAAGGGTTTTCATTACTCACTTGGGTATAAATCAAAAAGGCATCTGTTCTTATCATTATGGACTGTAATAGTAAATACTCCACTCCAACCTGCTAACCCATTGTTAAATCTCTCAGCAAAGGGTTCACAGACAACATCTCCGTTAATCTCTATACCTTCTACCGATTTCTGTGTAAAGCTCGTTAAATCGTTTAGAATACCCATTGTATTGGCGTGTATATCTACTACATCATCAACACCATAAAAGGGAACTACTTGTTCATTGGTTCTACCATCACTTTCGTTCTCTAATGTTTTTAACTTATCAGCAATAATCAACTGAATACCATACTCGGTTGATTTATCACCGAAGGTTGCTCCACTAATCAATACGTTCCCAATTGGATACATTGGGAACTCTTTATCATCAATACCAAAAACATCACCTTGCGATACGTGTGCTATCTGCGGGTGGTTCTTCATAATTGTTTTAAAGTAATCTAAAACATTATAATAAAGTGATAAGTTCTCTCCACTATTGTATACTAAATTCGCCATATCTTATAATTCTATTCCGCCAAAGTACTGGTTCGCTTGGTCTGGGTATATCTGTGTTGAATTTCCTACTGATGCTAAATACTGAGGTATTTGGTTTGAATATGCAATTAAGAAATCTTGCAATCTTGTTGCATAATAATCAGCATTGTTTAGGGCTTTGTTTAATAAATAATCAACTTCTGTTTTACTTGGTGATATGCCAGTTTCACTTTGTTGTTTAACTGCTCCGTTTGATTTGAATTGAACGGCTGAGAATGGTATATACTCTACACACCCATACCATATCAAAGTTGGTTTAACATATTCTTTTACCAATTGTTCGTATATACCAGTAAAAGGTATTTGTGCTTCTATATCATCTTGTAATTTATTATACAAGACAGTTCCTAAAAGGTTTAATATATACTTTTCTTGTGCAGTACGAACAAAGGGAAGTAGTGCATCAGCATCAATTGCTCCACCTAATGGAGTATTGCGTATTATATCGTTTCGTGTTATTAGTAATCCAAATGCCATATCTTAATTTTATTTAACTATTTCTGTATCGTAATTCTTACTAAAACCATAATCACTCGGTCTTACATACTTTGGTTCATCTTCCATTTGTGTTGTTTCAGTATTCTCCATACTTGTATCAACATCATCTTGCACCTCTTCTATGGTAGAATCTGTTTCTTCTGCAGTTTCTGATAAGATTACTAAAGGTGTCAATTGTTCAAAGTATAAATCTTTCTTACCAATACCACCTTCTATAAACACTTTATCTATTGCGTTTAACAAAAGGTTTTGGAATGGAAAAATTGTCATTGTTTGCATAATACTAAATGCAGTTTTCATTTCATCTGATTGAGAACTAAAACCATTGTTTGCAGTTCTTATACCAAACAATAAAGGAGATACTATACGATGTGCAACAAGTATTCTATCTTGTGCATACTCAGCAACATACTGGTATTTCTCATGCAGGTTCTCTGTTGGTATTACATCTATGGTTGGTTTGTTGATTGCATCATCGTTAAATGATACCATAAACCTACCAGCGTTAGAAGTTCCAGTAAACTTGGCTTCTAATAAACTTTCTATTGTCTGTCTTTCTTCAGGTGCAGGAACTCCGTTGTTAAAGTTTACCATTGCAGTTGGAAGAAATCCATTCTCAATGTTATTGACGTGGAGATTACTTAACTCTGCTTCTGAAATGGAATATTGTAATGCAGAAATCCAATCTGGTAAAGAGTAGTAATACCTATTTGGTTCATACTCTTTAATATAAAGTATTTCTCTTTCTTCTTTTGATGTTCCAAAGGTTGGTATTTCTATCTTTGTTTTATGTTTTCTAGTATCACTCCAATCAGTACAATAAAAGTAAGTTTCTATTTTAGATGATATTTCTAATTTCTTTGCTCTTAAAGTTTGGACTGGAACGTGGTATAGTTTCTTAACTTTGGTATGTTCTTTATTCCATACTACTTGGAATGCAGCATTACCATATAGTTTCACATCAAAGGATACTCTCCTTAAATCTTCTGCTGGAATCAACCTTGATAATTCTTCTTTGAAAAGGACATCAGTTGTTGTTAACCCTTTACCATATATCAAATCTGATACACCTTCTATACAAGCTGCATTAGTGGTTGAGGTATTATATGCATCAGTCAACATCTCAAAGAAATCATCTTGGTCATATATTCCTACCGGAACCCAATTATATCTTGTTTTGGTATCCTCCATTACTATTGGCACTGACTGTCTTGAGAAGTTTAATACCGAAAAGTTTTGTTCTTTTTTCATATTCTTTAATCAATTACTATATACTCGTTATCTGTTTCTGCTGATACATACCCATCGTTCTGTGTCAAGTAATCTTCTTTAACTATCACTTGTTGTTTATACACTTGGATACTTCCATTCCATATCTCTGAACCACTATCTATTATAGTTGCTAAATACTCATCACCTATTTCAGCAATACCTTCCAATGATTGAGAGAATACTAATAAGTTCTCATAACCAGTAAAGGTATAAGAACCGCTCAGGTTATACGAACTCGTTACGTTGGTGTATAGGTTATCTAAATGTAATGAAAGTTCAGTAGAACTCGTGTTTTCGGTTCTAATGGTGAATTCATTTGATTGGGAGATGTAATAACTAAGCATTATCTATATATTATCTTGGTTTATCTATAATATAACAATCGGTAAGAACTATATAATGAAAAAACCCCTACCAATAAAGGTAAGGGTTTTAAACAATCTAGAAAATAATATATAATGAAAGGTATATATTCGTTATACTGATACTATTGTTGGTGCTCCAATCAATCCTGCAAATGGGTCTGTTGTAGTAGAACCACTCAAGAATGCTGCTGGTAGTTTTCTTCACCTGTCATTGTAATAGAATAACCATAAAAGGTCTCCTAATGCTGCTCCAGTCTGAATAGTTCCTGCAGTTAAATCACATCCATTCGTTTCACCTGCTAATAAAGCATCTCCGTTTCTTGTCCATAATATAATTTGAGGCCTACCATAAGCCAATAGTTTTAATTGAGTTGTCATCTCATTAGTTAGTTTCTTCAAGTTCAAAGTTGTTTCTTGAGAGAAGAAAGTTGTTCCGTTTTCACGAGATGAGTTCACAGTTTCAGTATATGCACTTGTTCCCTTTAATTCATACTTGTAAACGGTAGAGCCAGATAAGTTATTTATCTCTCCGTTTCCATCTTTAGAGAATGAACCAGAAGTATAGTTGATAAAGTATACTGCTTGTAAACCTCCAACTGACTCTTTACATTGTTCTTCTCTTCCGTTAGTGAGTAAACATGCCATAATTTTTGTCCTGTGTTTAATTAGTTATAAAAAAGGGTGGTTTAATCACCACCCTTATTGTGTTGTTATCCTGCGTAGTAAACGATGTCTTGTCCAATACCGAATTGAGTTCCTGCGGTGTATCTCATTATAACTCTAAAGTTTTGAGAACCATCAAGATTAGCCATGTCTAAAACACGAACTTCATTTCTGTCTGATAATAAGCCAGTTCCAAAGAAAAGGTTAGATTTCTGTGCTGCTGCAATAGTAGATGCTAGCATTCCTGGTACATGAACAATTTCAATACCTTGGAAGTTAGAAGGCTTCTCACCAACGTTTAATTGGTTGTTGAATGAACCAACATTAACAACACCACTTAAAGCTGTTTGGTATGCTTTAACAACGTTAGTTGCTGCATAGATTACTAAATCTTCTTTTCCAAATACTGTATCAGGAATAGTTCCATATACATCATTTAGTTTAGTCAATACGTTAGTAGAATCTACTGAACCACTTGTTCCAGTTGCTAATACTGAATCAGCAGCTGCTGCAGCGATTGAAGTATTAAATAATGAGTTAAATCCTAAAAACTGTCCGTTTACTGCAGTACCTTGCCAGATTGAAGTTTCAGTTGCTTCTGCAACTTTACCACCTACATAAGATACTAAATAATCTGTAAAGTTTCTTGGGATTTCATCAAAAGCAGAATATCCTAAAGATAAAGCTTCCCATGAATCAACAAATTCTTGCTTACATAAAGAAAGGTTTACTTGTAATTCTTTTGGTTCAAGTATTCTTTCAGTTATTGCAACTGATCCTGAAGTTACAAAATCACAAGAAGCATCTTGAACGATACCAGCTACATCCAATTTCTGGATAACTTCTTTAAATTTTACATTTGGTTTGATGGTAATCAAACCTTGGTCAAGTGTTTTTGCACTTAACAAAGCAGCTGCAATATAATCTGCTGCCGCTTCACCCGCATAAGTTGTAGTTATGCTTGGATTTCCTGCTGAAAATAATTCTCTTTTTTTCATTTTAATTTCTTTGTTAGTTATTGTATAATTTTGATAAAACAGAGTTGTGATACCCTGCTGATTTTACTTTGATTTCTTTTCTTCTAAAGTTAGAAGCTTCAATTGGTGCACCATCTAACATTTTATCTTCTTCCATATCCTCAATGATATCTTCTTTGATTTCTTCAGCCATTGCGAGTTTCTTTTCTAACTCATCAATTCTGTAAGACATCTTTTCGATAGTTTCAACAACTTCTTCAAGATTGATAGTAACTTCATCTTCTGTTTCTTCAGTTACTTCTTCAGCCATTTCAGTTGGGTCACCAGGTAATGGTTCTGCTTCAATAGTTTCTTCTTCTAATTCTACATTCTCACGTTCGGTGATAACACCTCCCTCTGTAAAAATCTTGATACGAGTTTCATTTCCTTCCGTATCTCTTAACTCCAATTCATGCTCACCATCTGGTGCAGGAGTTTTAGTTCCATCTTCTGATACTACTTCTACTGTTTCACCTACATCAAATGTTGGAGATTCAAGTATAGTTCCATCAGCTAATTTTGCAAAGGCAAACTTTACTTCTTTTTCTAAAGATAGCATTGTTTTGATTTTGCTTAATACTGTTTTTGAGTTCATAATCTTTTTGGTTTTTAATTTAATAATATAACAAAGTTATATTGGTTTATACTTATTTTTTTATACCGATTGGTATATTATAAAAAGTGAGCTACATGTCTTATAGCATATTGTTTTGTTTCTTCGTTGGACCAAAGTTCTTCTAATCTTACTAAATCAACTCCTTCAGGTAATTCACTTATTCCTAATTCAGTTTTAATTTCTTCTATCATAATTTTATTTCCTTTTTATGTTACTCTTATTTTTAAATCTGAGTTGTTATGGTAGACACCTCCTAATGGAACTCCACCTGTAGCGGCTGCGGCATCATCTGCAAAATCTAAAGAAGCGTAGTTAGAAAGAACTAATTGTTCCCCCATTGTTATTTCAGTAGGTTCTATTGTTAATGCTCCACTTGAACCACTTGCACTAAATGAGATTATTCAGTTTCAGTATCATTACCAAAACCAATATTAGTACCTATAATAGTACCAAATTGTATAAAATCACCTTGTGCCTCAAACTTACTTTGAGCGTTATTTAAATCATCTGCACCCATTCTAAAAGTTGTAGATGAACCCGATGGGTTATTATATGAAAATTGTACAGCTCCAGTCTTATTTACCTCTGTAGATACTAAATTTATATTACCATATACATCTACTTGTGTACCTACTAAATTTATATTACCATATACATCTACTTGTGTACCTACTAATTGAATGTTTGATGTTGTTGGAAAACCATTATTATCTCCAATATTAATTGTTGGACCAGCCATTTTCAATTCAGATGTTCCACTTGTTAGGCTTGGTTGTATTACTTCAACATAAGATTGTTGAGTATATCCAGAACCAGAAGGAACCATTGTCATACCTACTCTCTTAGGGTTAGCTGATATATCTGCACCATAGTTATATCCAAATGAATCCCAAAACTCCCATACTAATGCTTTCTTATAGTTACTTGTATCACCACCATAATGTTGCATATTAAATCCTGAGTTGGTATAATCAAGTCCATTATCAAATGTCATATCTTCAATGTTGAAGAAATTGTATTGATTATTTGATGTTGGTGCATCAAAGTTTTGAGTTACTACACCATTTACTATTTGATTACCATTAAAGGTATTAGAACCTGTGGTTGCAATCTGTGCTATATTCGTTGTCTGTAATACATCTATCTGTGATGAACCACTTACCAATCCACTCGGTAGTTGTTCCGATGATGAAACTATACCACTTGGTATATTACTAATCAAAGGATAATCTATCTGTGAACTTCCACTTACTACACCACTTGGTAAAGGTGTATCACTACCACTTAATTGGTATCTGTCATCATAAGATGCGGTTAGTTGTGATGAACCTGAAACTATATCACTTGGTATATTACTTATCTGTGGATAATCTATTTGTGATGAACCACTTACTAAACCACTTGGTAGTTGCTCTGATGAAGATACTATACCACTCGGTATATTTGATATAAGTGGATAGTCTATTTGAGAACTTCCACTTACTACTCCACTTGGTACAGTTTGGGTTGGTAGGTTAGTTAAACCACTACCATCCCCTACGAATGCTGATGCAGTAACATTACCCTCAACAGTTATACCACCAGTAAAGGAGGCAGATACATCTAATGCAACTGAATCAATTATATCTTGGTTAAAGTTTCTTAATGCTTCAGCAGTAATTGCTCCTGCATTGTTATTGGGAAAACTACTTTGGTTCTCCCCTGTCAGTTGTGCTTTTGTCTTATCGCTCATCTTATTCTATTGTTGTTATATCAAATGCGTTGGAGAATGCACTTGAGTATGCACCCCTATTAGTTATAGTACTTTCTATCTTACCAATTCCTTGATTGATTAGTAAACCATCACAGCAATCAGTTGAGTATTTATTGGAATCTAAACAAAGGCATCCCCTCCTTGAGTTCTTTGGAGAGGATAAACCTTGGGTTGGCCCGATGTAAATACCACTATCTTTATCTTTTCTTAACTTTCTAAAGTATGACATACTGAGTTTCTTTATGAATATAACAATCCAATCAATTCAAATCGTATATCAATTACTTGGTTTTATACTTTGCCAACATCTCTTTATGTAATAACTTCTCTGTCAGTTGTTTATCACTTAAATACGCTAAATACAAAAGGCATTGTTCTAATGGTTGTTGGGTTACTTCATCAAGCTTGAGTAAATCGTCTCCGGCGAGTTGGACAACTGATGAATAATCTCCCCACTTTCTTCCAAAATTGATTTGATGCTGGGATATGTCTCCATCTGGTTCATCGTAGAGTTCAGGATACTTTTCAATAAGGTCTTGTATAAACGAGTGAAGAAAAAAAAACCACCAAAGTGAACGTTCATACTCACTTCTTCCCACATTTCTTTATTCCATTCTTCCCAACCAGTATAAGGTGCTATTTCATATAGGGCACCTCTGGTTTTAGTTATTGGTCTGTATAGTATCTGCATAATAGATAACCAGTCATCATTCATCTGTATATCCTTAAACTTACTTATATCTAAATAAGCACCATAAGCCATTTTAGAGAGGTTTGGTTCAAATCCATACTCTACATCACCTATCTTAACGATACGCTGTAATTTGTAATCTGTGGTGTTTAGGAAGGAATATAAATCTTGCTTTATCTTACTCAATGTTCCTTCATCTAATTTCATTATCACATCAGTTGATAAATCACATAAATGTGATACTAATATCATATTCTGTGCATCTTCTTCTCCTTCGTAGTTCTTCAACTCTTTCTGCAACTTCATCCATTTCTTAAAAGTTATTGCTGAGTAATCAACGGGTACTCTAATCTCTATCTGTTTCTTCATAAGTTATATCTATTATTTCTATATTGTTATTTTCTTTTCTTTGTAATTCCATATTCAAGTGACCTATATGTGATTTGAGTTGTAGTATATCACCTCTTTGTTTAATGACCTTACCTCTTTCCAAAGTTAGTTCACTTGTTAGTTTCTCTATCTTCCAACAAAGATGTTCTACTTGCTCATTTGTATAATCGGTCATTATCTAAAACTTAAACTATATGTACCATAATTCTTCTTCTTCTGTGATAGCATATACGAGCAAATGTATCTTGATGCATCAATCCCATGGTCTTTACTTCTACCATCTGGCACATTTATTGGATTGTTTGCTTTATCTTTCATCCATTGATACGAATAAAACTCATCTATCAAATTGTTTGAGTTCTTTGTAATGTATATCTTATGCTGTTTCATTATATCAATACCATTTACGATACTGTCCTTACCTTTTACAGCAGGTTTGATGTTTATACCCATACGGAAGATTTCATCAATTGTACGAGGTTCTGATGAATCTCCAATTACTTGTGCAGTACCTAACATTTCAAATGTATTTTTAATCATACTACCAATCTGCGAAGTTAGTAATCCTTTTTGATAAAAGATTTCGTGTAAGATAATTCCTTCATTAAACTTCATCAATGCTATCATAGCAGTTTCATCATTGGTATATCCCCAGTCAATACCATAACCTATTAGTTCTGCTTCTTCTGGTATAATATCAATAGTAGTAAAGTTATCAAAGATTAAGCCTTCACTCATACCGAACTCGCCTGTTCCATACACTGTCCAATAAGAAGGTGATGTTTCTTTCAGGCGTTCAATCTCCCGAACTATATTTGTTTCAAGGAACGGATTATCATTGTAAGTAGAAATGTACAACTGTGCCTCTGGGTGTGGGTGTACTTGTGTAGTTATCCAATGCGTTTGTGGTGGGAAGGAGGGGTTATATGCTAATATGGTTTTATCCGTTGTTCTTATAAAGAGTTGGAAGTAATCTTCATAATCTAGCTCATTAGCTTCATCAATGAATAATATATCTCTCTTTGTTCCTTTTCTTCTTTCTGAATCTTGAACTGAAAGGAATTCTATTATACTACCATTATCAAAAAAGTAAGAGTTCTCTGTTGCTCTCCACTTATCTTCATCCCATATACCGAACCCCTTCATTATCCCTTTAAAGTCTCTAAGAGCAGATATTCTTAAAGAGGGGAATGATTTCCTTACAATGGAAATCATCAATCCCTGCTTCTCTAAAGCCTGTACAATAAGGTATTGAACTGCGGAGTAAGATTTAGATGAACGAGTTCCACCTTGTAGAATACAAATACGAGGACCGTATAGTATATCAGTAAAAGTTTTACTCGTCTTTATGTTCAGTTCCATCTTTACCCTTTTGTATAATTTCTACCGTTATCTGTTCTACCTTTGCATTTACATCAGCATCTAATTTCATTTCAGTTGATTTTAATTTCGGTAAAGAATACTCAAACAACTTAACAAGTAAACCAAGTGCTTTGGCAGGGTCTTGTTCTCTGAGTTTATGATAATCTTCTTTCATATAATCTAAACCCTCATTAATCATACGCTGTATATTAACCTTCTGCATCTCAGAGGAACGATTGGCTGAACCTTTTGGCCTTCCAAACTGATTTCCATTCCAATTTTTACCTTTTTTAAATCCCATAGTACTATCCTAGTATTTAACTATTATAACATCTACTACTCATTTTGTTGTTGAACACTTCGTTTCTCTGCTCGTATAGCATCTAACTTCTGCTTTCTTCTTACTGTCTTAGGTTTAGTATATGTTCTTCTATCTTTGTATTCATCTAAATGTCCTACACTAAATGCCATACTCTTAAATCGTTTAAGGGCTTTGTTTATATCACCCTTTATTACTCTTACTGTAACTTTACTATTCTTCATACTAATATTCTATTTTTGGTTGGTATTTACCTTTTGCTACTCTTTCCCTTACTTCTACCTCTCTATCTGATAAGGTTGCCCATACCCATTTTTGATAATTTCCATTGGGTTCTAATAATAAATCAGTTAGTTCTTTCAGGTATTCTTTCCATACTAACCAATCTTCAGCTGATAATCTTTTAGTATTTTTTGTTTGAAATGAATTACAATCACAAACAATATGTGGTGGGTATTTATTTATTATCTTTTCTTTTTCTTCTTTAAAGGCTTGGTATTCTTCAAAGTTGTATAATAAATTGTATTTTGTTTTACTTGCCATCTCCTTCTTTTTTGTAATGGGTTATTTAGTTTATCTTTTAAGTGCATTTTAATTTTCCGTATATTAAGAAATGTTGGTTGATTTACTTATTCCTATTTCCTTTGATAGTTCTTCCATTGTCATATCACTAAACTGGTACATTTCATATAATTTAGCAGAACTCCACATTCTGCTCTTCTTTAATTCTTCTAACTCTCCTTTTAAACATACCCACGTCTCTTCTAAGCGATTATCTCCTTCGTAATCATACTCATCATCCAACTCCTCACTAAACGTTTCTGTATAGGTTATTTTCTTATCTCGTTTCTTTTTGTTAAGAAACCGAGAAGATAAGAATAGTTGGCAATACTTTAAGTTAAATGAATCTTTGTAAAAAAGGTTTTGGTTTTGTTTTTCTGCTAAATACAAATACAACTCACCTACCATATCTTCACTATCAATTTTATCTTTAGATAAATTATACGAGACTGAAATTAACCAAGAATGGTGCTTTGCATAAAGAACTTCTAATCTTTTTTGTATTTCTTTTTGTAAAGTATTACTTTTCATCAAGTGGTACCACATATGCTTTAACTACTCTTAATGCATTTCCCCAATACTTTGCTGAAGAAGGACACATACAAGGTTGAGTTTCATTACTACCTTGTATCTTATTGTAATTGTTCCAAATGTAACTTGCTTTATCTTTTGGTATATGTGTTGTTATATCATCTACCACCTTTTTTAATTCTTCTAATTCACTATCTGTATATACCATATCTTCTATAATTTTATTTCATTACACCTACCATCAAATTCTTTATCAGTTAATCTTTGCAACCACTGATGTCTTTCACAACAACCACAACTATCTTTACCGAGTAAATCTACCATTACAAAGGTTGCTATACGAGTTCCAAATCCAAAAGTTATAACGTGGATTAGTGCTTCTACCCAATCGCCTAATTTTATTCTTTTCATTTCTTCTTTCCTTTCTTATTCCAAGATTTATGATTTATCGTTTGTTTCTTCATAATATTGTTATTCTTTAAAGAATTCTCTATGTTTATTCTTACCTTGTTCGTGTTCTATTCTTGCTCTTGATATCTCCATATACTCATCTTCTCTCTCTATACCTATGAAGTTCATACCTTCTCTTACTGCTGCCTTACCCGTAGAACCACTTCCCATAAATGGGTCTAAGACAGTTCCACCTTTGGGTGTTACCATCCTTATAAGGTATGCCATCAACTCTGTTGGTTTAACTGTTGGATGATTGTTCTTGCTCACACCACTTGTTGAACCTTGTAATCCTAAAGGGTCCTTAAATTCAGTATTCAGTATTTGCCAGTGCTTATCTTCCAATACATCACATCCATCATTCCTATCCTTCTTACTTGTCTTAGGACAGTAGAAGAAACGAGATGCTCCACCTGTGTCTCCATAGGTATTGTGGTCTCCATATATTGCTTCTGGTGGAGTGAAGGAATGATTGTGTTCTGTTTTCTTATTGTTGTGTGCTCCTCTTTTACTACTCTTACTATCTCCACTCTGTTCATCTAATATCTTACCTGCTTCTTCATCAAACATAATGTTAGCTGGAAACCTACCTTTGTTTATTACATCAACACCTATTCTACATCCATCTATATTGATACCACCTGTTCCATGTTTCAATACGTTCTTAGCTACTGTGCTTTCACTTAAAGGTTTTCTTGCTAATACAATTGGTTCGTGTGCTGGTTTAAGAGCAGTACCCCCATCCTTCGTATTGTGATTGTCCTTTTGTTATATCAGTATCTATATATGGTCTGCTATTTTGAATGGCTTTGTGAATTTATACCACCAGACCTTTGGTTTGTACCTTTCTGTTCCTACTACTTCTCTTTCATTACCTAATAACTTATCTACACTCTTACCTATGTTGAGTGATTTAGGAAACCCACTTCCATATATCCACAAAATCTGGTCCCGTATATCTAATCCACTATCTTCTATTGCTACCGCCATTCTATGGTAGGTCCTACTATGGGAGAAGGCTAAGAGATGACCACCTGGTTTTAATACTCTCATACATTCCTTCCATAACTCTACGTTATTAGCAATGCCAGTATTGTCCCACTTCTTACCCATGAACCCAATTTCATATGGTGGGTCTGTTACTATACTATCTACTGAATTATCCTTTAGCTCTTTTAATTTTAGAAGACAATCTCCTTTTATTAGTTTTATATTACTCATTTTTTATTTCTTCTTAGTTACACGTTTCTTTCTTATTCCAAGATTTATGATTTATCGTTTGATTGTTCAAAACCCGTAAACCTTCTTTTCTAAATTGTTGTATATATTCTGTTTCTTTCTTTAACATTTCATACCTACTTCCATCAAACTCATCAAGTATATACGCTGAACGAATAATCAACCTTACCTTATTCCAATCGTATTCATTCATTTTTGGGTGGAGGTGAGTATAATTTCTTTTATTTTGTTTTGGTTCTATATAATTCCACTTGTAATCATTTTCGTGTTGTTTTAATCTTACATTAAAGTGTGCCATAGTAGCACCAACATAAACTGAACCATCTGGGAAATCCATTCTATATACCTTACAACTCTTATCTGCTTTTTGATATGCGTAGATGTAATTTGTATTTTTCTTTTTACTGAAGTAACCTGTATCGTAGTTCCAATACTCTGGGTTGATTTCTTTTCTGTATTTAGTGTTGTATTCCTTTACACACTCTTTACATTTAGCTTGATAGCCATTTTTTCTTTTACTTGATTTGTGGAATTGTAAATGTGTTTTAACTTTACCACATTTTATACATTCTAATTGTGCCATTTTGTTTTACCTTTTGTTCTTTGATAAATATACTAAAATAAAATTCTTATAATTTATTAGTATAGTTTGGATATCGGTTATTAAAATACTCTGTGATGTTTATCTCATATTGTAAATTCTTAATAGTTTGTCTGAGTTGTTGATTCTCTAATTCTAACTCATGCACTTGCTGAATTAAAATCATTTTATGTTTACTTTCCATATTACTTGAGAGCGTTTATATTAATTATCTTTCTTTCCCAATTACATTTTTGTTGAGAATCCCAACCCATTGTTTCACCAATACCATCTATCCCACCTAGATCATTAAAATCATCTATTGATGCATTATATACTTTTATATCTGAATTTGCATCTATTAATATGTCTAGTACTTTTTCAGTAATGTTTTTAGTTGAAGAGCTTGCTTTCTTTAGTTCCATATTTTATTTTAATTGATTATGTATATACATTTAGTTGTTTAGTTTTTTGTGTAATTCTTTTATCATTTTATCTTCATTGGTTGAAAGTTCATTTGCTCGTTGAATTGCTTTCAATTCCAACTTCCTACGATAATCATCATCATCTAATATCTTATCTAATATTTCAAAGAAATCTTTTTTGGTTTTCCAAAAAATACCAGTTGGTTCAATTTCTCTATAACAATCGGATTCTTGCCAAATCATTGGGGTTCCATTCATCATACAATCAGTCCCACTAACACTCCAACCATAATTAGATTGCCGCATCTGAACACCAACCATACAATCTTGTAATCTTTGATAATATTCGTGCTTTGGTGATTTGGAATTATCAATCCAACTTTCAGGTGATTGACCAGTGAGTTGTGGAATCCATACTGTAAAATCTTGTCTTTGTTTACGATATTCTCTCATTAATTCTAAGAACTTTGGATACCCTTTGTATGCAGCTGCTCTATGATTGAATACAATAATCTTTCGTTTGGTTTCAGATGGAGTTTCTACAATCTTTGATTTTTCAACACCTAAATTCCATACTTGAAGAATATCATCTAATTTTTTAACAAACGTATCATTAAACAACTCATTAGCTTCTTCCAAAACTCTATTCTTTTGGTCTTGTGTATTTAGGTAGCAAGTTTCCATTTGAGATACACCCAATAGTTCAATTGGTAACCACATCCACTTTGGCTTACCGGGTCTACTATCAACACCATTACATGATTTCATTTCCCACCAATGACAATATCCAATTGTTTTGGTATTGATATTATTTTTATACCTACCAGTCTGAACCCAATCAGGTAAATGTGAATAAATTACATCATATTCAACATCCCTCATTATCTTAATTAAATCCAATGGAGGAAATGCTCTCTGATTCATCATATCACCACTAAGTGGTGCTATGTGTTGTTTTACGTTTTCTAAGTTTAGTTTCTTAACAGGCTTTGGTAAGATGATATTCCAATAATAATCACCAACCTTGTCCAATGCAATGATGTGGTTGTATAATACATCCACAAATGAATCCTTTTCAATGTTAGAAGCATTGGTGATATTTGGAATCACCAACACTTTTCTAGCATCTTTAAAATCTACTTTTATTTCCCAAAAACTCATAGGTTATTGATTATAATTTACTTGATTTGATTGGTATATGAGTATCAAACATTTTCTTTGATTGTATTTGTAATAGAGACTCTATTAAGAGCGGTTCTACAGATTTAGGATAGATTATACTATCATGTAAAGAAAGAGCCGGAATACCCATTAAGAATAACTCCTGTAAGGTGTTACGTATTAGCTGCCACTCTGTTGATTGTAAATCTAGTGCAAATCTACTTGTACCTAATACTTCTTTAGATTCATATACCCATTTCCAATAAAGAGGATAAATATCCTTTACAGCATTAGACAGGATTCCGTTCATACTCTTGTGACTACAATACATAAACTCTTTAAAGAATCTTGTTTTGATTTTATCTCTATCTGTTTCTTCTAATATATCCATTAAAGTTTCATAGAACGTTCCTTTAGCTAATACTTCTTCCATATTAGGTTCAGTTTGATTTGTATCTAATTTGAATTGCTGATATGATAGAACTACTTGTGATGCAACTAAGTCTGTTTGGTGTATTGGTTCATCATTCCATCTTATAAATTTTCTATATGATCTACTAAGGTTTGTTATACTAGAATATATCCTATTATCTTTGTATGGTTGGGATAGCCAATGGGTCTCATTTAACCACTTTATATTGGTGCTATTTTCCTTAAATGAATCATTAGAAGGAGCAGTAGACGCAGTATAGATATAACTGCAGTAGTAGTACTTGCATTCCTTAAATGCTTTAAACAGAAATTTAATATCTAATAAATGCTTAATATAAGTATTACTAAATGATTTGGACTCTTGCAATTGAAAAGGTTTAGTAAAAGGAATATTGGATTGACTTAAAGTTATAACTTGTGATCCATCATAATCATTATCTAAAGATATATAGCCAAATGATTGTTTGCCAATCTCATAACCAGAAGTTATTTTAATAAGATTTAAATAAAGAAGATCATGTATAGCTATATTGATTTGTCCTGCACTTATATTCCAATCATCACTTAATTCTTTTTGATTTAACCTAACCACATTATCTGTTCTAAGTTTACCCCTTGTATTAATTTCATGCATAATATTACATCTAACATTAATAGGGTTTTGTAATCCTCTACTTCTTGAAGCTTCTATATACTCTTTAATTCTATCAGCTGCATCTATACTTAATGAACAATTCTTAATCATCATGTAAAGAAAGTTTAGTGATTGACCAGTAAGCAATATTGCTAATAGTTATTTGAATTTGTTTTGCCATTTTAATTTTATTTTTAATATATTAATAATCTAAAGATACGAAATAATATTCATATATCCTAATCTTTTTTGAATTATTTTTGATATAATTGCTACAATAATGCTTTCATTTTTCCTTAACCGAATCATATAGGGGAGCAGTAGCATAATATATAATATACTGCTGCAGCTGCACTTGTATACCTCATCAGGAATAACCAATCATTAAATATAAATATACCGAAAAATACCAAACAACATCATTTTCGTTGAAATACCAATTGGTATAGATGAATGGTATAAAAAAAGCCACCCTATATAGAGTGGCTTTTATATTAACAAAAAGTAAAAACTCATAAATGGCAGTGAATGAGTATCTATACCAATAAGTATATTCTATTTTAATTTTTAATCTACTGGAACACAATTGGGAACTTTTCTAATACTTTATTCTCGTAGCTCATAATCTAATTTACATTAAAGGTTATACCATTCAGTTCTAACTTATCTATTCTATTATATACAAAGGTTCTGTATTCTCCTTTATTCATGTCAAAGAAGATCATATACCCTTTTGCATTATAGTTGTATCCAACACCAGGAGAACGAGACGGGCCTGTAAAAGTAAATACCTCTCTACCATTATATCTTTCTCCATCCAAAGTAGTTCCCCATATTTTCATTGGGGTATTTTTGTTTGTTAAAGTAAGAGTTCTCAATCTCCTCACAGAGATTGTCTTTTCTTCTTCTGCAAACTTTAAGATTTTACTTAATACTGATTTATTATACATCGGGCCAAATCTTTTTATATACCCATCTACCAACTAATCCACCAAAACCACCCACAATTCCTAATAGTAGTGCCATTCCTAAATTGTAAAGTGGCATTGTCCAAGTTGAGGTTAATGCAAATCCACTAATAAAACTAATCTTATTATCTATATTACTCATCTTATATTCCATTTTTATGATAAAGATATTCACTATCTTCAGTATGAGTTTCACCTGTCATTAAGTTGCCATCAGCATCTTTATGTGTTGGTCCTTCCCATAACTTACCATCTTTAGTATAATGTGGAACTCCCACTTCACTTTCTTCTAATAAACCTAATTCTCTTAATTTGTTTTTACTCCACGCTAAACCTGCGAGACCACCCCATAACAAATATGAAATGTTTCCACAAGCTTCACTATCATCTTGTGTGGTTCTATACACATCCTCTGCACGAGATAAATAAGAATACATCCTTTTGATTGTTTCTACTGAAATTGGTTCACCATTAGCTAATTGTTGTGCTCTTACTTTTCCAACTTGGGTAGCACATTTATTACCTTCTTTATCATTCAGTTCAATACCTTTCTTAGCATTGTTCTTAACACCATCTCCGTAATCAGCAAAAGATTCTAACTCTACCTCATCCTTACTTACTTCTCCAGGATAAGAAGAACTTATAGAAGGTTCCCCAAAGATAAGGGTTCTTAATAAGTTTAAGAATTCATCTGCTTCTTCCTCTGTAAAATCTTCTATATCTTTATCTGATAAATCTACTTTAGATGCTTCTACTAATTTATGTTCAAAGAGGCCTTCAATAGATACCGCTGATACTTCACCTTTACGGAACTTATCTCTCATCTCCTCATTATCTATCTTAAATACACCCAACCAAGAACCAACTGGTGCCTGTAAATTATATAAAAGTGATTTATCTTTGGTTGCAGATTCTTTAATCCAAGACTCTACTAAAGTAATTCCTTCTACTTTATCTTTATGTTCTACTGTTACCTGGTCTTGATACTTCTTCTCTAAATACAATTGAGATAGTCTCTTAACCACTTCTGGTCTAATAACAACATTATATGGGTTTCCTTCGCCATCTACTCTTAAAATCTCTCTATTGGGTATAAGAATAGGTGCAATGAATAAGTTTTGTTCTCCATCTACCTCAGCAAATCTCTGTTCTTCTTTTCCAAAGTAAGTTCCCCAAGCCATAATCGCTGGGTCATCTACCATACTGATTGCGAATATTCCATCAGTATCTTCGTTTTCTATAATTAATTCAAATAGCTTCATATAATAATAACAATTTCATTTTTAATTATCCAAAAGTAGAAGCCGTATTTACTCTCCTATCTACTGCTTGTTGTGATGACATCTTCGTAGAAACTACATAAGTTTCTATCGGTCTATTCTGTGATTGTGCAATCGTTTCACTAATTGCTGATGTTGGGTTTAATTGTACACCACCTACTCCTTGTATCTGTGGAGGAGAGAATGATGGAATAGAAGGTGTTGAACCTCCACCACCACCTTTTGCTCCTGGCATCTGTGGTAATTTAGTTGATACTATCTTTTTAACATTTGCTAAACCAGCAGCAATAACTCCTGCTGCAGCAATTGCTCCAAAGATTCCACCTTGAGCCAAGGCTTTTGTTGCACCCGCATACGTGTCTATCACAGCTTGCGCAATACTAAGTGCCTTACCTGCTTTACTATTCTCTCCTATAAGAGAACTCAACGTTCCTAATGCTTGAGAAGCACCCGCTAGGTTTGCTTCATTCTTAGCTTTATTTATCTGTATAGATGCAGTAGCAGTTTCATTATCAAAGGCTTGTAGTTGTTTTGCATTGGCACCACTCTCTACAAGGTTCTGTCTTTCTAATGCTCTTACTTCTTGGAATACCCGTAATTCTTCATCAAATGATTTTTGTCTGTATTCATTCTCTAATGCAAATTGAGATAAAACCCTATTGATTTCATCTTCTCTACCCATCATTTCAGCATCTTTTAACTTCTGTGCCGCTTCATCATCCTTAGCTTTCTGTTCTGCCAACTTAGCTAATCGTGCATCTTCTAACTCTTTCTCCTTAGCTTCTTTTTCTAATCTATACTTTTCATCAATCGCAAGGAGTTCCGTTCTGTATTCTTCTTCAAATTGGGTTAAATCGGTTATACCAGCAAGTTTAAGGGTTTTTAATTCTTCTTGGTATAATCTTTCTCTCTCTAATTTCTCTCTATCCTGTTCATCCATTAAAGATAACATAGCATCATCAAGTATCTTAGCTGCATCCATTTGGATTTTAGCTCTTTCTTCTGCTTCTTTTTTGGATTGTTCTATTCTTTTCTTAGCATTCTCTTCTAAAACTTTCGTTTCTTCTTCTTGTCTTGCTATTTCTTCATCGTGTTTCTTCTGTAATACTTCACTTGATGCTCTACTTGCTTCTTCTATTTCTTTAGTTCCAACACCAAAGAACTTAGCCAACTTGTTAAATCCTTTAGCAATTGTATCTAAATAACTAATAAAGAATTCAAAGATTGGAAATGCTACTTTCTCTATAAGAGCAAACACAGGTCCAAGTATCTTACCGAATGCTTCACCGGCTTTATTCAGTAATTCTTGTCCTCTCTCTGTTTTAGATAAAGATTCTTTTAGAGCTAAAAACAAACCTGATAATAAAGTTACTACTGCAATAATTGGATTTGCAGCTAATACTTTTAGACCTCCATCCAAACCCTTGAGAGAGCCACCCACTAAACCTACTATACCAGGTTGAGCTGCAAGGGCATCTGTAAATCTTGATGAAGTTATAGTTGTTTCTTCTAACTGGTTTTCTAATGTATTGAGTTCTTTTCTTAATTTCTTAAACTCAACCTTATCACCATCTAACTTAGCCTTTTGTAATGCTTTTCTTGTTTTAGATATTGTTTCTTCAATATCCACAAAACCTTCCAATGTCTGGTCTAACGAATTGTTTAACTTTGTTAAACTATCTGTTCCTTTAGTCTCAACATCAATGGTTGCTTTGTATGTAGTAGTATTATCAGCCATTACATTCTCCTAAATAAGTTCCTAACATCTTCCCAAGTATAAGGAATTTGGTATTTTCCTTTTGCTATATCAACATCTTGACTCTCCTTATGGAAGTCTGATAATTGTAATATGTCTATTATATCTTTAATCATACCAATATAACAATCTCTGTGAATGTTGTTATATAAGTAAAGAAAATAATATATGAAAAGACTAATTACCTTTGGAGACAGTTGGTCTGCGGGGCATGGAGTAGAAACTGATGTTCAATATAAAGAAGTCATATCTCCCAACGATTTTATAGATAAATTACGAACTTCTAATGGTTGGCCTAAACACCTATCTAATCATTACGATATTCCTTTTGTAAATTTTGGTTGGTGTAATAAATCTAATCCTGAAATTATACAAGATGTAAAGGATAATAAACAATTCTTTGATAAAGATGATTTAATCGTTGTAATGCTATCTTATCCGTTTAGAGGTATTGGAGAACCACTACACGATGTTGCCTCTCTTACAAACGAGTTAAATGGGTTTAATTACTATATCTTTAACTCTTTCTATCCTACCTTTGGGGATGTACCCTCAACTGATAATTTAGAACTATCAAGGTTCCTACAACCTAATGATACTTTTGTTCCTATGCTACAACAATACGAACGAGATAATGATATTTCAGTATGGGAATACGATTTCCGCTATCCACAAACTTGGCAAAATACTCCATATGGAGATACTCACCCCAACTATTTAGGATACAAACTAATTGCAAATAAAATAAAAGAACTGATTGATGATTACAATACCAGTAGCAGCACCGAATAAACTATTCCAATGGCAGGCATCTTTATTTCAATTTGCTCAAAAGAAACATTATGGTGATGATTCATTATATAATTCTAAATTGGCTATTGTTAAACAAAACAACTACAAAGATGCAACCTATAATGATGTGGATTGGAACTTAACCATTCCATATTATATGACAGAGGGTATATATTCATATACAAAAAATACCGAGCAGTATAATATAGCAATAAATCTAATGTATAGTATAAAACAAATCTTAAATACTATACACTTTAATGAAGCTATCTGTATTATAGATTGCGATGTTATACCTCTCAAACGATACACAGGTCCTTTACCTGCTGATGATGAGGTTATATCTTGTAATTTTTACGAAGATTGGCATATGAAGATGATGGTTGGTAAAGATAATTACCAAGTTATAGAACCTTACCTTAAACACGATGAGCACAATTATATTGACGGGGGGTTTATTCCAATGATTATACGCAGAGATACATTGGAAAAAATCATAGATGAAGTTATTGAGGTTTCACTTGATGTTGTCCAGCGATATCCTGATAAACCACAAGGTTGGTGGTGTGCAATGTTTGGTTTTAACGTTGCTTGTCATAATCATAAAATCAAAATGGTCTCCCAAAATAATTGTTATTTTCCACATATGAACGAGTTAGATGAGCAGAACCATTGGTTCGCTCATTACTCTTGTGACCCGAAGTTTGGGAAGGGTTCTTTTCCTAACCATAACATAAAGGAGTTTCCAAATAATTCTTTTTATAATACTATACGAGAATGGATGTACCGATAATTTATGTGTTTATTCCTTCAAGGTTGGACAGAGAACTAATACCTACTTGTTATGATTTACTACAAAAAGCAAACAATCGTAGTAGAATTGAGGTAGTAGTTTTTAATCAAGACCGAGAAGAAGATTGTTTCCAACAATTTCAGTTTCCAAAAGAGGTCACACTCATAAACGTAGATTACAATAAGTTCTCTAACATTTGTTGGATACGTTCTCTTGCATCCTTTTTTAGAAAACCTACTCATACTCATTTCTTATCTATTGACTCTCATATGCGGTTTGATAAAGGGTGGGATGATACTTTACTGAATGCTCTACAACCTAATTCAGTTCTTTCTACTTACCCACCTCCTTATGAATTATACCAACCACTAACTAAATCAAACTTTCATTCTCGTAATTGGTGGAATATAGAAAAGCAAGGTCCCTTTCCTTTTGTTTCCAAGCCAGAAACACCAACTGAAGATTACCTTAAATCAACTATTGCTGCAGGATTTCACTTTACTACTATTGATTGGTTGGATAAAGTTGGATACGATAAACTACTTTGTTGGAAGTGGGAAGAAATTGATTTAACGTATAGAACTATTGAGGCTGGATACACTATACTAAATTATAAAGAAACTCCCTTATACCACCTTTATAATCGTTCTATGAGGAAGTTAGATGACCACCAAGAGGTATTCCTTGGAGATTGCGATAAACAATTTCTACAAAAAGTAAATACCCACTCAACTGATTTACTGAATGGGTATTATGGTATAAACTTTATGGATTATCTAAAGGCTTTTACTTAATTTTATAATGAACGAAGAAGTTATTGTAGAACGTTCCCTCAAAAGGTTCTTTTCTACCATGCTCACATATAGCACTTTCATATAAAATCATCTCACCAGGCTGTAAATAAACAATATGTTCTACTCCATTGTGGTCTATTAAGTTTAATCCCCAATCTTCACCAAATTCTTTATTAGCACAACCACATTTTAAATCTTTATCTACTAATATAATAGAAGATATGTGGTGAGTTTCTACTCTATCTTTATGCATTGCTAAAGTTGCATCTTTTTTATAAGAACGAATACCATAAATAAAGGTTGGTTCTATCTCTACCCCACACCATTCTTGGTGTAAGGGGTGTAATTGTTGATGAATTACTGAACGAAGGGTTGGTAAATGGTCCATAGATAGTATCGTAGAATTACCACTACCTTGAATAATAGTCTCTTTTCCTTGAAACTGTTCATCAACCTCTTTATCTTTCAATAATGAATAAGTTTCTTGTATTAGTTTCCACGTTTCATCAGGCACCCTTACTTTCTTAAATCCATTAGTAGTTAATTTAGGTATTTCTGCTTCTGTTTTAGGCTGGAATGGTGGAGCTACTCCATTTATAAAATCTCTCTCTCTAAACCAAGCTGTAATAATATATTTAGAACCTTCTTTAACATCACTACCTTCGTGCAATACTGTATCATCACCACTACCATCATCAGTAGTATTTCTCCACCATACTGCCTTTCCTTGTTCTGGTCTTACTGATAATTGTTTTTTAGGGAAATTAGTTTGCCCTCCTGTAAAATCATCATTAAGATAAATCATCAAGGTATGAGTTCTTTGTCCTGCAATCTTTCCATGCGTTTTTAGTGCCTCACCACTAAACCAATCAAAGTGTGGTCTAAAGTATTCTCCACCATTATACAATTGCCCTTGTATTGGTTCTCCTTGATTTACTCTCAATCCTAAAGTGTTCGCTATCTTTTCTTTTATTTCTTTAACCTTACCTACATCAATCAAATTGGAAGTAGATGAAGTTCTACTATTATCATAACCAACATTTTCAGTTCCACCAATTACTACTGTTGATTTTTGATTATCTGCATCTATAAGCTTAATAATCTCTTTACATTCTTCGGGTGTAAGAAACCCTTTAATTTCATTTATCATAATTTTCTAAATTGTGTTCTTAAATATAACAAAATAGAATTACCATATATTATATAACTCTCTTTTTGCTAAAATCTTCTCTGTAATATAATCACTCTCTAACAAACGATTTATTCTCTCGTGGTATTCTATATCACCTTTGGGTGTAACCACTCTTAAATCATCTTTAAACCACCAATCAATACCACTTGTGTCTTGAACAAAGACATCTAAAACCCAATTGGGTTCTATTTTTACCAAAAATTGTTCTATTATTGGATGTGGGAAATCGGTTCCATTTGGTAAAGGTAAATACTTTCCTAATTTCTTTACTACCTCAACTGAAGAAGGAGGTATAGCAATATCAATCCAATTCTTTTCATAACTTTCTACATACCCATTCAGTAGTTTTGCATATCCACCAAGGATGATAATTTCACCCTTGGTTTCTTTATTTAACTTTTCTAACAATATGCTTTATCTATTATTTTATTAAAATCCACATAAGCCTTCATCAAATACTACCCCACTACTTCCTTGTATCTCCATATAGAAATCTGTTGTCATTCTGTAATATCCTGCTGATACGAATATTGTCCCTCCAGCGTCGGTATAACAAGTATCCCCTGCTATTGGTAAGGCATTTACTCCATCGTGGTAGTATGTGTTTGGTATACTTTCAGTACATACATCACTAAAATTACTTGTATTACTACTTGGGAATGAATTTAAACTAGGTCCAGGAGCTGGCGTTGGTGCTGGCGTAGGACTAGGTGTTGGACTAGGTGTTGGTGCCGGCGTAGGTGCAGGTGTTGGTGCTGGTGTTGGAGCTGGAGTAACCGAAGGTGCAGGTGTAACACTTGGTGCAGGTGTTGGTGCTGGTGTTACATTTGGTGCTGGTGTTGGAGCTGGAGTAACACTTGGAGCTGGAGTAACACTTGGTGCTGGAGTAACACTTGGTGCTGGAGTAACTGCAGGTGTAACTGCAGGGGTTGGAGCTGGAGTTGGAGCTGGAGGACAAGTTAAACAACTACCAACTGAAACAGCAACTGAACCAGCTGATTGTTTTTGGAATGGCATGTAGACACCTTGATACTTAACTTGCACCACATCATCTATACTCATTGCACTTACAAATGAAGCATCAATAGAAGTTACTCCACAAATATCACATACTCCTATATGGAACATTGTAATTGGTGTTGTTTCGGGTTCCGCACATATAGTAAAGATTGAGAATGTATATCCAACATTTACATTGCAAGAAGTACTAACCGCGGGAGTTGGAGCCGGAGTAACTGCAGGGGTTGGAGCTGGAGTAACTGCCGGTGTCACTGCCGGTGTCACTGCAGGTGCAGGAGTAACAGCAGGAGTAACTGCAGGTGCAGGAGTAACAGCAGGTGTTGGTGCTGGTGTTGGTGCTGGTGTAGGAGCTGGAGTTGGAGTCCAAGTACAATCTCCATTAACTGTACAAGAACCTCCTGTTCCAATAATATATACTCCACTTGGGAATTCCGTAGTAATATTTGATGATACTATTAACCATTGAGGTTCTGTTGTTGTACATACTCCATATACTACTCCTTGTACTCCTCCTTCAGTTGATACTGTTCCAAATAAACTACTAAAAGGTGTATTTATTTCTCCTCCATTATTATATCTTAAACCCCTATCTGTTGTAGATTCACTATCAGGCACAAATACAAACTGACACATAGGTGTAGGTGGTGCAGGTGCAGGAGTAGGTGCTGGTGTAGGAGCAGGTGTTGGAGTAGGTGGTGTAGGTGTTACAGGAATACAATCTCCATTAACTGTACAATCTGTTAGATTTGGTGTTACATTCATTCCTTCAATACCTACAAATGGGTCTCCACTTGGTCCGTATTTAAATAAATTACTTTGACTGCCTGTATTACATAATCCGAAATAAGTTGAACCATCAACCTCAGTTCCTAATGTACTTGTTAAGTTTATAGAAGTTGAACCAACCCCACATTGGTTGAGTATATAGTATAAATCCAATCCACCACTTGTTAATTGACTGTTCAATACATCTACTGTAATACACTCACAAGATGGTGCCGGTGTTGGAGCAGGTGTAGGAGCTGGTGTTGGTGCTGGTGTTATAGCTGGTGCTGGAGTTACAGCTGGTGTAACTGCAGGTGTAACTGCAGGGGTTGGAGCTGGAGTTGGAGCTGGAGTTGGAGTTGGTGGTGGCACCACTTCAACATATCCACTCTCTGATAATCCTTCACAAGAAGCAGAAACAAAGTTTACTATGGAGTTTCTCTTATACCAAGTATCTTCTGTTATTGCATCAGGTTGATAAGAAGTAGAAGTTGCCCCTACAATTTCAGTATAAGTTGTATCGTTAGAAGAACTCAACCATTGGTATTCTAATGAATGGCTTGGTAAATCACCATAATAAGTAAATCCTGCACCTGTGATAAATAATTCAGCAGGAGTATCTCCTAATGTAATAGATTGAGATACTGGTATTACTATACCACCATCAACCGTAGAAACTGTTAATTCTTTGGTTACTATATAATTACAGCCACTTGGATAAAATACTGATAATGATAATTCAGCTCCACCATTTTCTATATCAATAGTTCCTGGCGTATATGTGGTATTTACTATATTAGCATCATTAAAGGTTCCATTACCATTAGTATCCCAAACAAGAAGGTCCCAACCTATTGATGCAGTTGCATCAGTTGCAGTATAAGT
>FUWD013232585.1_pt1 | contig 28221 bp, 26 predicted proteins | sample 1063281 | NCBI WGS metagenome assembly FUWD01 (sample SAMEA79048168, study PRJEB19326) | metagenome | biome: marine | reverse complement strand
AAGGAGCGGATTCGTGCCGAAGAAGTAGCAGCCCAGGCGTCTTCAGACCAACGACGTGAAATACAACGAGAGGTTGCCGAGTCACTGCATGACATGGCCTCACGGATTCACACGTCAAAGTCGCTCACCGGTGCCGAATTGAATATTGACTTTGGAGATCTTCTAGACCCTCCGCAAGATCTCGATTCACCAACGGAGATCATCAATAAGACTCTTGACGCTTGGGCAAGCATTATGAGCCTGGAAGTACACATGGATCTAGGGGCTTGTGACTCTCAAGGAGCTGTCCAGATCCGGCGCGTGGTTCAAGAAGGATTGGCAAATTCCTACAGGCACGGGAACGCTACAAGTTGTAAGGTCTTGGTGAACTTCCAAGGCGATCAAGTTGACATCAACGTCTCCGACAACGGGGTTGGACTCCCAACGAATTACACACCTGGACTTGGTTCGGTCATCCTTGAATCAATTTGCGGTGAAAACTGGTCTTTGACAAGTTCCCCAAGTGGGGGATGCATGCTTACCGCCACGGTCTCCCTTGAGCATTAGGCTTCCGACGTGCGCATTGCTTCCTGGAACGTGAACTCGGTTGGTGCCCGGATTGATCGGGTGGTGGAGTGGTTGGACAGTGCCCAGCCTGATGTGGTGGCTTTGCAAGAGTTGAAGTGCACCGATGAAGCCTTTCCTCACATGCCCATTCAGGCTGCTGGGTATGAAGCCGTGACCCATGGAACCGGGCGGTGGAACGGTGTTGCGATTCTGACTCGAGTTGGTGCAACCGATGTTGTTCGCGGACTCGTTGGTCAACCTGAATTTGATGGTGCTGCCGAGCCTCGCGCAATCGGTGCTACATGCAATGGTGTTCGGGTCTGGAGCTTGTATTGCCCGAATGGCCGTGAGCCTGGGCACGACCATTACAACTACAAACTCGAGTGGTTCAAGGCATTGAATGCAACTGTCGCGGCTGACCTTGCTGCATCACCTGAATTGCCCCTTGCCTTCATTGGTGACTACAACATTGCTCCCACTGATGCTGATGTGTGGGACATCGAAAAATTTGTTGATTCAACCCACGTGACCCTGGCTGAGCGTGCGGCCTTGACCGATCTTTCTGATCTTGGATTGATTGAAACCATGCCACGATCACTCAAGGGTGAGCCGTATACGTTTTGGGATTACCGCAACGGTTCCTTCCACCGTGGTTGGGGAATGCGGATCGACCTGGTATACGGGAATCAGGCGTTCACAACCCTTGTCTCTGACGCGTACATTGACCGTGATGCCCGCAAGGGAAAAGGCGCCTCAGATCACGCGCCCGTTGTTGTTGACCTCAATCTGCCGTGAAGTGCCGCGATTAAATGTCGCGGTAAACATCTGATCGATGAGCGACTGCTAGGACTGTCACTAGCTTTTCTTGTTCATTAATATCGTAAATGACCCGGTACGTTCCCCTTCGAGCCGAGTAATGGCCACCGGTCAATGGGAGAAGCCTTTTACCGACTCGCCGCGGATTGCCAAGTAACGTGCCTGAAATAAACTCAAATGCTGCAAACGCGATGGATTCCGGGAGTCGCTCTGCAAGCTGTTTTCTTGCCGTTGGAGCGATGCGCAATTCGTACTTGTCAGGTGACACGTGAGTTGCGCTTGCGCTCTTGCATCGCCGCCGTGAGTTCCTCCAGTGTTTCACCTTGACCCTGAGCAATCTCACTCTCCGACGCCAAAAGTTGTTGAACCAAGGGCTGATCTGACAAGACCGCGATTGTTTCCTGCAGACTCTCGAGCTCTTCTTGAGAGATTAGGACGGCCGAGGGCTTACCGTGGACAGTGACGGTCACCCGATCATGTTCGGACTGAACACGATTCACAAGTTCAGAAAGGTGAGCCTTTACATCGGCCAGAGACATTGTCGACATGGTCATAAGTATGACCTGTTTAAATCTCTGCGTCAATGGCAGACCATGGCCTCGACCGTGATGCCCGCAATGGAAAGGGTGCCTCCCTATCGAGATTCTCTCGGACGCATTTGGATTTCAGATCCTTTACCGGGTTGGGCACCCACCCATTCCCAAATCAACAGGCTGACATTTGCGCCGAAGCATCACCTAGCTGATCCTGGCTTCGCTGCCGCAATCCTCAACCTTGATGCCGAGGATCTCATTGAAGGCAAAGGGACCCTCGCCCCGATCTCTCGCCCGGGTAGTTTTCTGGGCTCACTGTTTGAATCCCTCGCCGCACTCAATCTTCGTGTTTATGCACAAAATTCCGGCGCGCGAGTGAGCCACCTGAGAACCAAATCGGGTGAGCGTGAAGTTGACTTTATCGTTGAGGGATCCGGTGGAAAGATCGTTGCAATCGAAGCAAAGTTGTCGGCAACGGTGACGGACTCGGATGTTCGACACTTGAACTGGCTCGGCGACCAAGTCGGAAACAAGCTGAAAGACAAGGTAATCCTGACAACCGGGACAGATGCCTACCGCCGTAAAGACGGCGTCGCCGTCGTGCCACTCTCACTGTTGGGTCCCTAGGCATAGGCTGATCGAGTGCGCAAAATAATCCGGTGTTTGAGCCTTCGGCCCACGAAGTGAGCCTTGAAGTTCGCCGAATTAGCAGTGAGCAGCATTCTGACTATTTAGATGGTGTGATCGCTTCACGCTCCGCCCCGGTTTCGTTTCTGCAATTACCTGCGTGGGGCAGCGTCAAAGTTGGTTGGCGGTCAGAGTCGGTCGGTTGGTTCTGCGACTCCACTCTTGTGGGTGTCGCACTGGTTTTGTATCGGCCTATTCCCAAACTCCCTGCGCGTTCCTTGGCCTACATTCCTGAAGGCCCGGTAATTGATTGGGACAGTCACGACCTTTCCTCGTGGCTGTCACCGTTGATTTCTCACGTTAAAGGCCGCGGAGCATTTCAATTAAAGATGGGACCGCCGGTTGCGATCAGGCAATGGGATGCGCAAACGATTAAGGCTGCAATCGGTGGAGTGTCACTACTGGGTGAGGTGGTCGCGGATCGCGAGTTTGCTGTTGGTGAGAAAGTGATTAGCCTCAATGCGCTCACTAGGTTTCGTTCAAGTAGTAAATATTGGTGCTGGTTTCGGTGACGTGCAGCCGCGTTATGTTTTTCAAGTTCCACTCGCCGGTCGAACCGAAGCTGATGTGTTTGCTGGGTTCAATCAGCTGTGGCGCCGCAATGTTCGCAAGGCGGAGAAGTCCGGTGTTGAGATTTCAATTGGTACACGCGCTGACCTTGCTGCCTTTCACGAGGTTTACGTTGAAACGGCTGCCCGTGATGGTTTCACACCGCGTGGATTGGTCTACTTCGAGCGGATGTGGGATGCGTTAGGTGATCATTTCAGTTTGCATATTGCGCGTTTTTCCGGGCATGTTGCAGCTGCAACAATCATGATCACCGTTGGCGGGCACGCGTGGTATTCCTACGGCGCTTCAACCACCGCCGATCGTGATGTTCGTCCGTCGAATGCATTGCAGTGGTCCATGATTCAAAGTGCAATCGAATCCGGTTGCCGCGTGTACGACCTGCGCGGGATCTCCAACACGCTCGATAGTTCGGATCACCTCTTTGGGTTGGTTTCCTTCAAGTTGGGTTCGGGCGGGTTCGCCCAGGAATACGTCGGCGAGTGGGATTACGTGATTCGCAAATCGTGGGCTCGCGCTTTTTCGATCTACCAGCGGCGAGGCTAGTCAGCGGATTCCTTCGATCCTGACATGATGAATGGGTGACTTTTACCCTGCACATAAATGACGACAGGTGGCGGACCCATTTGCGCTCCGTTGTCAATGCGGTCACGAGCGCGAGCGGCAGTTCACTCGTTCCCGTGATCAAAGGAAACGGTTACGGCCTGGGTCAAGAATTACTCGGAGCAACCGCGATGGACCTCGACGCCGACACGATCGCTGTTGGAACCGTGTTTGAAATTGAATCTGTTGTCGGTGTCACCCAAGGTGACATTGTTGTTTTACAACCATGTGACCCACGAGATGCCAGTGCCGCTGTGAAGTGGTGGGAGATCGGCGAGAAGTTTTACACCGGGCGAATCATTCGCACCGTTTCAAGTCTTGAAGCACTCACGCAATTGGTTGACGGACCCGGCAGTGTCCGCATAATTCTTGAAGCTCGTAGTTCCATGGTTCGATTCGGTTTCACCGAGCCCGAACTCATTGGCGCTTTAGCCAACCCGAAGATTCGCGAGGCACTCGCCATGGGTCGAATCTTCATTGAAGGTTTGTCCATTCATCTACCCATTGAACGCTCCTCACCCGATTCACACGCGGTCGAAGTGATGCGTTGGGCGGGATTGTGGGAGAGGGAAACGGCCGTCTGGGAAGGCCACTCACCCCCAGCACCGGTGATCTGGGTTTCCCATTGCAGCGACGCCGAACTTGCAACAATCCGTGCGAGCGTGAGCGAACTGATCGTGCGCGTGCGTGTTGGTACTCGGCTCTGGTTGGGGGACCGGTCGGCGCTGACCGCCTCAGGGACCGTGTTGGCAGTACACCCGGTCTCTGAAGGTGTGAAAGTCGGTTACCGCCAACGTAGCGCTGGCAAGAATGCAACTCTGATTGTTGTTAGCGGTGGCACCGCCCACGGAATTGGTTTGAGTGCCCCCTCACCTACTACTTCGCTGCGCCAGCGGGTTACTTCCTTTGGGATTGGCGCCCTCGACGCGGCCGGTCGGGCAATGTCACCGTTTAGCCTTGGTGGCAAACAACGCTGGTTTGCCGAACCCCCTCACCAGCATGTTTCCATGCTGTGGTTGAACAACGAATCGGTGCTGCCTCGGATCGGTGATCAGCTCACTGCTGATGTTCGATTCACCACTACCCGGTTTGATTCCATTTCAATTTCGTAATCTCCGCCGCTGTTCGAATTAGTTCAAGAATCGAATCAACGGGAAATTCCATCAAAGCGTCGAGTTCCAACTCAAGTTCTTCTCGCTCTTTTTATGAATCGATTTGAATTCGAACGGTCATATTTGCAGTAACTATGTGGTTAAGCGCTCAGCAATGTGACCTTGGGCGTACCTAGTGCACGCTCCTGATTTAGATCCCAAGCACTCTGTAGCGCAAGCCATACCCTAGCTGTGCTTACCCCTGCAGCTTCCAATCGAATTGCCAGATTGGGTGAGATCCGTGAATGTTCATGCATGACTCGACTCAAGGTCACTCTGGATACCCCAAGCCGCTGGGCTGCCTCACTCACGCTAATTCCGAGCTCTGCCAAAACATCCTCTCGTAGGATCGAACCAGGATGCACTGAATTTTTCATTTCTGTTTTTTCCTTTTCTTTAGTGGTAGTCCAAATAATCAACGAGCTCAACATCGCCATCAACAAACCGGTAAATTACGCGCCAATTCCCACTTATCGAAATTGACCAGTGATTCCTGAGCGATCCTGAGAGTGCATGCGTTCGAAATCCGGGAATTTCCAATTCCCTAGGCTCTCGAGCGACGTCCAATATGGACAAGACCCGCAGAAGCTTGGGTGCGTGCATCGGATTTACTCCACGTGCCGACCCAGTCCTGAATAAATTCTCGAGCCCTTTGTTTCGAAAGCTCAGGATCACTAACAAAGTGTATCATGTAACGATACACATTACATGCCGCGTTGAGAATCTGACCGTGCGCCACTATGAGGGACTGGTCCTTTCAGAGCGAATATCGCGAATCACCATAATTGCAAAGTAGAGGGTTGCAGCAATGTGCACAAAGGTTGCTGCGGCATACCACTGCGGAGTGAGGGTTTTTGAGTCGTCGAGACCATAACCTGCGAGGAACCACCAGATCGCGGCGAAGTAGATCACTTCACCGAACTGCCAAATGAGAAAGTCGCGCCAGTTGGGTCGGGCCAGCACTGCGAGGGGCACCAGCCAAAGAACGTACTGCGGTGAATACACCTTGTTGGTGATGACAAAGGCGGCGAGAATCAAGAATGAAATCTGCGCGATGTTTGGTGTTGTCGGTGCCTTCTTGACTAAGACCGCGATTGCAATGAGAAGGAGTGCGAAGAGTGCGGTTGAGGCAATGTTGAGTAGGTTCTCCGGGATTGTTGGTAGCCCGATTTGGGTGATCGCGTACCAAAAGGAACCGAAGTCAATTGCTCGACCGAAGTTGAAAGTGTAGAAGGTGACCCAGCCTTCAAAGTTTGCAATTGCGAACGGGATGTTGATGGCGAAGAAAGTCATGATCGTTGCAAAGGTCATCTGCAGTGTTGGTCGCCAGGATTTTGTTCGCCACGCTAAGAGAATAAAACCAAGGAGTAAAAAGACCGGGTAAAACTTTGATGCAATTGCCAGACCGAGGAAGACACCGGTGAGTGTTGGTTTGTCTTTTGACCACGCAAGAAATGCCAGGGCAACGAGTGCGATCGGGATGAGGTCCCAGTTGATTGTTGCCGCAAGGATCATGGTCGGTGCAAACACGATCATGGCTGCACGCCACGGGTCTTTTGGTTTGGTGAGTGCTGTTGCGATCACCGTGATGACAAAGGGAATGAACAGCAGCACGACATTGACATCGAAGAAGGCGCGGTAACCGTCGGGGTAGAGGGACACAACCCAACCGGTAATGACCGCCGCGATATACATGAAAATACCGGTGCCAACCGGATACTCCAAATAGATACCGTTTGACCCCGTTTGGACATAGGGAATTATTCCTTCGGCGAAGCCGCGGTCAACATAAAGCGGCGGGATATCTGAGTAACACAGGTGCATGTAGCGCTGTGGATCAGCCCAACCATTTGCAATACATGAGAAATCTAAGAAGTAACCGATCGCGTAAGTGAACGCCGACAGGATGATCAGGGTGTAGAGCGGTGGAAGGAGCGTGTAGCCCCGGTTGGCGAGCTGACCAAATGGTCCACCCAAGCGCTCGGTGATTTTTGAGTCGCTCACGGTTGAATTATGGTCGGCCTTCATCTATTGGTTGATCCGTTGGGGCCGGTTCGGGCCCAAACTCATTCGTTGGTTCGGCCGTTGGTTCAGGTGTTTGGGCGGGGTCAACCGGCACCGGGACCGGTGCGGCGGGATCTGGTCCGAACTCGTTCACAACCTCGGGGATCGGGCAACCAAATGGGATCTCACTTAGATCGGTTTCAATGAAGTCTGGACATTTAACCGGAGTGAAGGCGCTATCCGGTGGTGCCGGGAAGTCCACGACCGGTTCTTTTTTCAATGCGTCCTTCATAAACGCGGTCCAGATTGCCGCGGGGAATGACCCACCCGTGACCGTGGTCAACCCACCGGTACCCGACATGGAGATCGGTATCCCGCTGGAGTCCTCTTTTGCCATCAGAACCGCCGCGGAGATCTGCGGGGTGTAGCCGGCGAACCACGCACTCTTGTTGTCATCCGTTGTTCCGGTTTTCGCAGCGGCTGGTCGATCAAGTGCCAAAGCTGCGGTTGCCGTGCCGTTTGTCACTGTTTTATACAGGCTGTAGCTGACGGTGTTGGCAATTTCGGCGCCGAAGACTGTTGCAAGTTCTGGTTCGTATTGGTACAACAACCCACCATTGGGACCGAAAACTTGTTTCACAAATGTCCTGCTACTTCGAACACCTTCGTTTGCAAACGTTGCATACGCGTTCGCCATGTCAAGACCTGAAGGTGATGCGGTCCCGAGCACAAATGTCAGATCGGGTGATTCCAAGTTGAGGCCCGGTGCTGTATCTGGGATTCCAGCAGCCAGAGCTGCATCGGCAACATTACGCACGCCAACATCCGCCGTCAGTTCAACGTAGGCTGAGTTGATGCTGAGTTCGGTTGCTTGCAGCAAGGAGACAACGCCGTAGGAGTTATTCCCGTAGTTATTAAAGGTGTAGCCGTTCACCGTTGAGGGTGAGTTTCCATTCCACAGCGAATTAAGTTGGGTACCTCGATCAAGTGCTGCCGCGAGTGCGAACGGTTTGAACGTTGATCCTGCTTGGGCAAACGATCGCGTTGCGTTGTTGATCTGGTCGGTGATGAAGTTCGTGCCGCCATACATTGCGAGCACCTCGCCCGTTCCCGGCTTAACCGCTGCCAGGCCAATGCGAAGGCCTTGCGTCCCTGACGTTGGTCCTTGATTTCTGACCGCTCGTTGGGCAGCGCGTTGAGCCCTGCGATCAAATGAACTAATGATTTTCAGGCCACCCCGTTGAATCTCTTCCTGGTCGTAACCTTGGGCAAGCAGTTGTTGTTCAACCGCCGTGAGCAGGAAACCCACTTGACCACCGAGCCGGTCCTTTTGTTTGAAGGGAGCTATTTCAGGGAAATTGGCTGCATCACGTTGGGCTTGGGTGATGTCACCGGTTTCCACCATGGCGTCCAGGACGTAGGACCATCGAGCCTTAAGTCCACCTAAGTTTTCTTCCGGACTTAGTCCTGATGGGGATTTAATAACGGAGGCCAGTACAGCGCCCTGCGTGAAGTCGAGTTCATTTACCGGTACCCCAAAGTAGGCAATTGATGCGGCTTCAATTCCATTGGCATTTCGGCCAAAGTAGATCGTGTTGAGGTAGTCCTCGAGGATTTGTTCCTTTGAAATAACGGTTTCTAGTTTGAAGGCAAGTAGTGCTTCATTGACCTTACGGGTCCAGGTACGGTCTTGGGTGAGGAAGGCGATCTTGGCGTACTGCTGGGTGATCGTTGAACCACCCTGAGTGTTACCACCCGTGATGTTGTTAATCGCTGCGCGCGTAATTCCCAGTGGTGAAATTCCACCGTGGTTATAAAAGTTGCGATCTTCGGCAGCAAGCACGGCCTGTTGAACGTCGATGGGGATGTCGGTTAAGGGAACCGAGCGCCTGGTTGATTCACCCAGGCGACCGATTTCGTTTTTACCGTCGGCGTAGTAGACAACGGTTGCTTCACTCGTTGCCAGGTCATTGGGTGTTGGTACTTCGGTGCGGGCCAGCAGGATTGCCAAGACGGTGGTGCCCAAAGCGACCAGGAGCAGGATTGCCCACAGGGTTCGACGCAACCAGCGACGTCGCCATATCGGCAGGTACTCGTCGTTGCTTGTGCTCCGCTTGGTCGGCTTTTTTTTCGCCGTCTTCTTACTAGCGGAGCCCTTCTTTGCTGGGGAGCTCACAATTGTCCTATCGGGGAAGGGGACAGCTTTGACTTATTTCATTGTGTTGTGACCTAGTCCAACAGATCATCGCCTTTAAAAGCCGGTACGGCGCGCCGCGGAGTTCCATCTCCGAGCGAAAATGCCCGGATCAGGTAGTTCCAATGGCAATCTGGGCACACTTCCACGACGTAGACCCGGAATTCACCGAATTTGCTGCACATCGGGGGCAATTCCTCGGCCTTGCGGATTCTTCCGGCATAGGGGCCCAGTTCATCACCGTATATATAGTGCAAATCCACGAGTTGTTTGCTCTTGCAGGCCGGGCAGTTGCCCTTGGCCCGCTCCCCGTGAAACTTGGCGGCCTTAAGTAAATAGGGGTCTGCCTCACAAAAATCACTGGTGAGCGCACCCCCTCGGTGTAATTTTGTGACATCGGCTGCCCGCGAAAGTCCGTAATCCACCACATTTCGTGGTTTTTGTGGTTCAGAAACAGGTTCAGGAGTTGGAATCGGACCTCTTTTGGGGGGTTTATTGGTTGATTCGCCTCGAGCAACCCGACCTCTCACTCCCTGTTTGCGCATCTGAGCCATGGGACAAGTTTAAACCCAATCCTGAATTTGGGGATAATGTGCATTAGATATATCGATCCGATATATTACCCTTCATGAGTAGCCGCCGCGATGTCTTGAGCTTCGCGATCCTAGGCGTCCTCGGTGATGGCCCCCAGCATGGTTATGAATTACGGAAAAGGCTCACAACGGTTCTTGGTCCATTTCGTGCACTTTCCTATGGCTCTTTGTATCCAGCCCTCAAGCGGATGAACGCCTCGGGCATGATCGAGGAAGAGTCACTCACGCCAGCCATCGAAAGCACCGCGCCGGCGCTCTCCGGTAAGCGCGCCCGCATTGTTTACGCGATCACGGCTGAAGGCAAGGAAATTTTTGGTGAATGGGCGAATAAGCCCGGACCCGAAGCGTGGGAGGACGAAGGCTTCGCCGCCCACCTAGCATTTTTCTCGTCAACCGAAGCACGAACCCGCCTTCGCATCCTGGAAGGTCGGCGCTCACGACTTGAAGAGCGCGTTGAGGCGTTACGTGATTCCCTTACGCGCGGCAAAGAGCGCGTCGATGCTTACACACTTCAACTTCAAAAGCACGGACTCGAAGGGGCCGAGCGCGAAGTGCGCTGGCTCACAGAATTAATTGATCAAGAGAAAGTAACCCAGGAAAGGTAAGAAATGAGTTCACAATCCGGCGGAGAAATTCGCGTAGCAATTGTTGGTGTTGGAAACTGTGCTGCATCCCTGGTTCAGGGCGTGGAGTACTACAAGAACGCCAAGGTAGGTGAGTTTGTCCCCGGACTCATGCACGTTCAGTTTGGCCCCTACCACGTTAATGCCGTCAACTTCGTTGTCGCATTTGACGTTGACTCCAAAAAAGTCGGTCTGGACCTTGCCGACGCAATCGGTGCTTCCGAGAACAACACGATTAAGTTGTGCGACGTTCCCAGCACCGGCGTCAAGGTCTCACGCGGTCACACACTCGATGGTCTCGGTAAGTACTACCGCGAGACAATCACCGAGTCTGACGCTGCCGAAGTTGACGTTGTCCAGGCTCTCAAAGACGCCAAGGTTGACGTTGTTGTCTGCTACCTGCCCGTTGGCTCAGAAGCTGCAGCCAAGTTCTACGCGCAGTGCGCAATTGACGCCGGTTGCGGATTCGTTAACGCACTTCCGGTCTTCATTGCCGGTACACCCGAGTGGGCCAAGAAGTTCGAAGATGCCGGTCTGCCAATTGTTGGTGACGACATTAAAAGCCAGGTCGGTGCAACAATCACCCACCGAGTTTTAGCCAAGTTGTTTGAAGACCGCGGCGTCATTGTTGACCGCACCTACCAGCTCAATGTTGGTGGCAACATGGACTTCAAGAACATGTTGGAGCGCGATCGCCTCGAGTCGAAGAAGATTTCAAAAACCCAGTCGGTTACCTCCCAGCTCTCACACGACCTGGGTGAGAAAAACGTCCACATTGGTCCCTCGGACTACATCGCCTGGCTGGATGATCGCAAGTGGGCATTTGTGCGGCTTGAAGGTCGCGCATTCGGTGACGTTCCCCTAAACCTGGAGTACAAGCTCGAAGTATGGGATTCACCCAACAGCGCCGGTGTGATCATTGACGCCGTTCGTGCGGCAAAAATCGCTATGGATCGCAAGATTGGTGGGCCGATCCTGTCAGCCTCCAGTTACTTCATGAAATCACCTCCCGTGCAGTACAACGACTCCGAAGCGAAGCAGGCGGTCGAAGACTTTATCGCCGGTACCATCGAAAGATAACTCCTTAGCAACCGGTAGCGTCTGTTCAATGCGGGCGTTACCGGTTGTTCGGTCTCTGCTTCACCGGAAAGATTTTCGGGCCCTTTACAGTACTCGTCTCGTTGGCCAATTCGGTGACGGCTTTTTTCAAGCCGCACTTGCTTCTTTTGTTCTTTTCTCACCCGAACGTGAACCCAATGCTGCCGCAATCGCAGTGGCCTTCGGAATTCTGCTACTCCCTTATTCTTTGATCGGTCCGTTTGCCGGAGTCTTTCTTGATCGTTGGATGCGACGCAATATTTTGGTTCGAGCAAACTTACTGAAAGCACTTATCACGGTCCCCGTTATTGCCGCCGTCCTATCTGGCAGCGAAACGGTCATCCTTGGAATTTCTGTACTCGCAGTTTTAGGTGTTGGTCGATTCATTCTGGCTGGGTTGTCCGCCTCACTTCCACATGTGGTCACCGGGAAAGAACTCATCACGGCAAATGCTTTAACGCCTACCTCGGGAACCATCGCCTTCGTTGTTGGGGCGACGACAGGCTTGGGAATCCGGGAGGTATTCGGTGGTGGTGACTCCGGCAGTGTCGCACTGCTTCTATTCTCCGTCGGGACATTTATTTCAGCCGCATTTATTGCGCGCACATTTGCCGTTAACGCGCTCGGTCCAAACCACCAACTGAAATACTCAATGGTTGATTCACTACGCGGTGTCACCGGGGATCTGGTTTCCGGTGTTCGCTCACTGAATTCACACCGTGATGCAGCCAGAGCGCTTCTACTAGTTGCCTTTAACAGAATTTCATTTGGCGTGATCACTGCCGGCGCATTACTCCTACTTCGCAATACATTCCACCAAAGCTCTAATGCCAATGCCGCACTCGCTGACTTTGCGATCCTCTCCGGCTTTGCTGCAACCGCTGCGCTGATTGCAGCAATCCTTACTCCTTGGGTAACCCGCAAGATTGGAATCCCACACTGGTCGGCCTTGGCGGTGGGCCAAGCATCAATTGGCATGGTATTTTTCGCATTCGCCGCAACAAATCAAAACTTGCCACTGCTACTCCTCGCCGGATTCAGTCTCGGTTTCGCCGGCCAAGCTGTCAAAGTGTGCTCGGACACGGTCATTCAACGCAAGATTCCAGACGAGAGTTTGGGTCGGGTCTTCTCCCTGTTTGACATGATTGTGAATGTCGCTCTCGTCTCCGGAATCATCTTGGTAGCACTCCTTGCCCCCGTAACTGGAGTCGCCCCAATTCTGTACATCGCCGTCGGGGTCCTCTTGGCATTGACCAGTTTCTGGTATTGGAATACGGGTCGCAAGGCAATTCAGTAGGGTTCGGGGATGTCTAATGGGGCCACCGAGCAGTACCAGCGCAGTCCAGTTACTCGGGATCGGGTCCGTCCTCGGACTATTTTCTCGATCATCGTTTTTGTACTCGCCACGATCCTGACTCCGATCTCGGTTGCGGGTCACTGGGCTAACTCCACGATCGTTGACACCGAGCGTTACATCGAGACCGTAGGTCCCATCGGTGCCAGCCCAGAAGTTCAAACGGCGTTCGCCGAAGTCGTCACCGACGCAATCGTGGAGCAAGTAGATACCGAATCAATCGTTTCTGATTTCCTTGGTGGGATCTTGCCGGAAAATGCGGTGACCGATCGACTAGCCGGACCTATTGCCACCGGGATCAACGGCTTGATCGGTAGCGCGGTCGACACTTTCGTCACCTCTGATGCATTCACCAAGGCTTGGTTGGAACTCAATAAAGCAGCCCAAAAAGGATTCATTGCGCTTTTAAAAGATGAGCCAAGTGGTCCCATCGAGCTCAATGGTGATGAGGTAGTCCTCAACCTTGATTCCGTGATCAAAATCGCCCAAGACAAATTGGTCGAGAGTGGGATTTCCTTCGCGGCCAATGTCACCGTCCCAACGACGGATCGACAATTTGTTTTGATGAGCGTCCCGGCTCTCACCCAGGCAAGGACCTTCTACGCATTTTCCGCACCATTTCTGGGTTGGATCATGGTTCTGATCGCGGCCATGTTTATTTCGGCAATTCTGTTGGCCAGGCGTCGAGCACGCACTACCGTTGCGGTTGGTATTGCTGTTATCGGGTCAGCCATTGCGCTGCATGCGACCACCGTCCTGGGTGAAAGTGCGGTTACCAATCAATTCGAGGGTAGTATTTTTGCCAGCGCTGCCGTTGTGGTTTACCAAACTTTCCTCGCCTACCTGTTCTCTGGTCTACAAGCATTATTTGCACTCGGCGTGATCGTGATTCTCGGAGGTTGGCTTGCCGGTCGCACCAACTCGGCCAGCTACATTCGCGGTCACTTCAATCGGGGGCTGCGTGAGATTGCGGATCGAACCGGACTGAATTCCGGTGTGAAGTTAGAGCCCTACGCGCCAATTATTCGCTGGGCAATAGTCGTTATTTGGTTGGTGTTCTTACTCAGCGGTACTTACCTCGGCGCCTTCAGCGGAATCCTGTTCACACTACTCATGGCTGGCATTTGGACCGGATTGGAAATACTTATCCGCGCTCGGACCACCATTGAAGTAGTTGTAGTCGAGCAGACTCTTGAGGTTGAGGTCCCTGATCAAGTCTAAGTTCCATCAGGAATTTATAGGCTTCCCCGACCTCACGGCCCGGTCCTATTCCTAAGATCTCCATGATTTGAGCTCCATCAAGATCAGGTCGCATGGCATCAAGTTCTTCCTGTTCCTGCAATTGCACAATGCGTTCTTCCAAACTGTCGTAAGCGGCTTGCAGTGTGGCAGCCCTGCGCTTGTTACGAGTCGTTGAATCGGCACGCGTCAACTTATGGAGTCGAGTTAACTGCGTTCCAGCATCGCGAACGTACCTACGGACAGCAGAGTCACTCCACTCGCCGGTTCCATAACCATGGAACCGCAAATGCAATTCGACCAGTTTCGACACTTCATCAATCTGTTCGTTACTAAAACGCAGTGCCTTCATCCGCTTTGTCGTCATGCGAGCACCAACAACTTCGTGGTGGTGGAAAGAGACTCTGCCATCGGACTCAAATTTGCGGGTTTTAGGTTTTCCGATGTCGTGCAGTAGAGCCGCCAACCGAAGGATCAGATCGTTGGGGAGTTGCGGTTCGTGTCTGGTTTCCAGATCAATTGCCTGCTCCAGCACTTTAAGTGTGTGTTCATAGACATCCTTGTGATGGTGGTGCTCATCCTCCTCTAGTTGCAGCAGTGGCAACTCGGGTAATACGTATTCGGCTAGTCCAGTTTCCACCATGACGGTTAAACCAACGCGTGGATGATTAGACATGACAATTTTGATTAACTCCTCGCGGATTCGCTCCGCCGAAACAATTTCCAACCGCGACGCCATCTCTCGCATCGCTTCAATCACCTCGACTGCAATTGAAAACTGCAACGCAGAAGCAAACCGAGCAGCTCGCATCATTCGCAGTGGGTCATCAGAAAACGATTGTGCTGCGGTAAATGGAGTCTTTAAGACTTTACTTTCTAAGTCTTTCAAACCATCAAATAAATCGACGAACTCCAAGGTTGGAAGTTTCAGTGCCATCGCATTGACGGTGAAATCCCGGCGGCCAAGGTCAGCGGCTAACTCGGTTCCAAATTCAACGTCGGGCTTGCGTGAGTCTGCATTGTAATTCTCAGTGCGATAGGTCGTGATCTCAATCTGTCGGTCGTCCTTACTCGCGCTGATCGTGCCAAACGTGATTCCGGTGTCCCAAGTGTTCTCGGCCCACCCACCCAGAATCCGTTTAATGTCGACCGGGTGTGCGCTGGTAGTGAAGTCAAGATCGGCCAATGGAGAGGTCCGACTGAGAAAAGCATCCCGGACCGGACCGCCAACCAGTGCGAGTTCGAAGCCAGATTCACGAAAAAGGGTGCCCAATTCGAAGAGTAAACCGGCGACCGGGGCCAGGCTCTCGAGTGCTTGACGCTCTTGGGAAGTGGACACGGCAGCCAAGGCTACTCACCCTTTGCGTTTATCCTCGCTACATGGTGTTCTTGGGCGAGGCAATCCCCCCGTGGCACCGCTTACTCTTGGTTGTCGTCCCCTTTGTGGTTTCCAGCCTTGGCTTCATCGGTCTCGGGGCAACACCGGCGCTCGCAAACCCCGCAGGTTCGGTCGTTGCTGTGGTCCTAGATCGACTAACACCGGTCGCGCCGCAACCGGGTGACACCCTGCGGGTTTCCGGCAAATTGCTGAATTCCTCAGGTTCGACGGTGAATAATGTGTCCGCCCGGCTGGGGATCTCGGCCAGCCCGGTTGATGAACGCGCCCAGATCACCAAGGTCTCCGACCTTGAACTCAACCCAGAAATTGACCCGATTGACTACTTCCTCAATCGAACCAAAGTCAAGGTGAGTGACGCTTTGAAACCGGGTGACGAAGCTAGGTTCGACATTGCCATCCCGGTGAATGAACTACCGCTTGGGCGAGACGGTGTCTACGCCGTGATGGTTGAAATTCTGGGAGTCAATGGGGGAGGAAACGTCAGCCGCCAAGGTGGCGTCCGAACATTTCTTCCCTGGATGGGGCCTAAGTCGAACCCGATCGACCTCGTGTGGCTGTGGCCACTTGCCGACTATCCGGCCCAAGAAGCCAACGGTGTTTTATTGAATGAAGGAATTCCACGATCCTTGGCTCCCGGCGGCCGATTAGATTCGCTTCTCAATATTGCGGCGAACAACTCGAGCAAGGTAAGTTGGATCGCGGATCCCCAATTACTTCAGGCCGCCCAAGACCTATCCGGCGGTTACCAGGTCCGTAGCGGTGACTCCACTTATGTTGGTGACTTGTCTCAGAGCGCAGGTCAATGGTTGGACCGCCTTGGACTTGCACTTGCTTCGAGTCAGAATTCGTTTGATGTAGCCACCACCTCCGCTGATCGACTACCACTTCGAGTGATCCCGTACGCCGACATTGATGCGGGCGCCGTAACACGCACCGGTCTGGACACCAACGTAGTTCGCTCAACCACGATGGCGGGAAGTGTTGCATCAAGTGTGCTTGGTCAAAGCGTTGATGGGACGCTGTACTGGGCGCCCAGCGGGAGATTAAATAAGAGGACGGGTGATCTACTCGCTTCAAGTGGGGTTCGTACCGTGATCCTTCGCGGTACCGCCCTTCCACCATCAAACCCCGACATCGTTTCAACCGGGCTAGGTGTTTTGGGGACAACCTACGGTGGCATGAACGCGGTCCTTATTGATCCAAGTTTGAGTACAACTCTGGCACTGCCACAAACTTCCCAGTCCAATGCAATCCTGATGCGTCAACGTTTCCTGGCCGAAACCGTTGTTATGAGTCAACTCATCCCTAATGATTCGGCCTCACGGATGATCGTCGCCGGTCCCCAAGACATTCATTGGAATCCGGCAACCGAAGCCCTCAATGCTTTATTAGATGCAACTGGGAATGTTCCCTGGCTGGACTCGGCGACCCTTTCTGACCTACTCAGTGAAAACAGCACCGACATTGCGCGCGAGCGAGGTGGCTACGGTCCCAAAGCACAGGGCGCCGAATTGCCGGCCTCTTATTTAGAAAAAGTCCAAGAAGCCAGTGAGGAGTTGGCTTCGTTCACCGCGGTACTGGACAACCCGAGTGGAATAACCGACGCCTACGCCGAAGCGATTCTCCGAGCTCAGTCGAGTGCTTGGCGTTTGGAACCCGCGACGGGTCAGGAATTGGTCACCAGTATCTCGCAAAGTTTGCGGGAACAAATCAATAAGGTCTATGCGCTTTCAGAAGGAACAATCACACTCTCCGGTGAAAGCGGATTGGTCCCCGTGACAATCGCCAACGACCTCGACCGCTCCGTGACAATCGGCGTACAGTTGCGCGGAATTCCCAGCGCGCGTCTTGAAAGCGATCCGCTATACGACATCACGATCGAGCCTGGTAAAAAAGTCAGTGTCGAACTTGAAGCCACGGTTATCGGTGGAAGAACTTTAAGTGCTGGCGTTGCGCTGCTCACTCCTGAAGGTGAGGATTTCGGGGTGCCCGCTCGCATTGAACTTGTGTCAACGGCCTATGCCCGCGCGGCAGCCTGGGTGGTTGGCGCCGCATTCGCTGCGATTGTTTTATTCGTTGTCGTAGGAATCACCCGGCGCGTTCACAAGGTTGCTACCGGCGCTCGCTCGGATTCACAGAAGAATGGGCCACATGTCTGAACGGGCGCTACTGGGTCCCAGCACAGTTATGGCCACGGGCACCGTCACATCTCGTGTGACCGGGATCGCCCGCGATATCACCATGACGGCTGCCCTTGGATTCTTTTTAGTTTCAGACGCATTTTCATTGGGTAACTCGCTACCCAACATGATTTATATTTTGATTCTTGGTGGCGCATTAAATGCAGTTTTCATCCCACAACTCGTTCGCAAAATGAAAGACGATGCAGATGACGGGCGCGCTTACGCCGATCGACTGATCACGATTACCGCCATAGTCCTACTCGCCCTATCTATTATTTCAATTATTGCGGCGCCGTGGATTGTCAACCTGTACACACCAAGCGACTATCCGCAAAATGAATTTGATTTGGCTGTGGCCTTCGCACGCTTGTGTTTACCGCAAATATTTTTCTATGGCATTTACACAATGTTCAGTCAAGTGTTAAATACTCGCGGAAAATTCGGTGCACCAATGTTTGCACCGATCGCGAACAATATTGTTGCGATTTCAGCCTTCCTCCTATTTATCTACTTCGCTGGGACCAGTGCAGCGGCTGACGGGAACCTCACCTCGGGTCAAGTCTGGTTACTTGGTTTGGGTACCACGTTGGGTGTTGTCGTCCAAGCACTCATTCTGATCCCGGTTCTTTTTCGTGCCGGATACGTTTGGCGGCCACGGTTCGATTGGCGAGGGCACGGTCTGGGCAAGGCTGGGAAACTGGCCACGTGGACAATCGGGCTCGTACTCGTCAACCAATTGACGTACCTGGTGATCACCCGGTTTGCTACCCAAGCGAACCTGAACGCAATCGCATCCGGCGCGGCGGCGGCGGGTCTCACCACCTACCAAAAAGCTCATTTGGTTTTTATGTTGCCCCACAGCGTTATCACCGTCTCCGTCATAACGGCTCTGCTACCGGCCCTCAGCCGAGTGGCTCACGCAGGCAGACTCACACAAGTCTCACGTGACCTTGTTGGAGCAATGCGACTGGTCTCATTTTTGATAATCCCCATAACGGCCATGCTCTTGGTGGGTGGCACCTCGGTCGCCGTTTTACTTTTTGATTTTGGCGCCGCTACAACCGCCCAAGCCCAAATTCTGGGCGCAGTGATCTCAATTTTCATGCTTGGAATGCTGCCGTTTACTCTCTTTTACGTCCTGCTTCGCGGATTTTTCGCACTAGAAGACACTCGCACCCCGTTTTTTATCACCATTGTTTTTTCACTTGTTTTTCTTGGACTACTGGTCCCTATCTTCGGTTTACTCTCCGGAGAAGGAGTTCAGATCACCTACATCGCACTGTGCTACAGCATTTCTTACTGGGTAGGTCTCGCCATTGCATGGGTTGTCCTGGCGCGCAAACTTGGCGGACTCTCATCTAAGTCAACGATCGGATCGATCGGCCGAATGGTGATTGTTGGCGCCCTGTCCGTGGTGGTCATGTTGTTCACACAGAGCAGGCTCAATGAATTCTTTTTCGGTGAAACCGATCCGGTAAATTATTCCGACAAAACAACACTGTTAATTCGATTAGTTTTGGTTGTCTTAAGTGGAACGATCAGTTACCTCGCTTTTGCTTGGCTCTTTCGAGTTCAGGAGATCACCCTCGCCTTCCGCGTGATCCGTGAAAAACTGGGGCCTAGGGTGAAGACGTGATCGGTTCAGGAACCAAGTTCAACCGCTACACGCTGTTAGAAGTGGTTAGCGAGCACGAGTCCTCAACCACTGGCCAATTTACCGTCCAACTCTGGCGGGGTCGTGACGAAATTTTGGATCGAAATATCGCAATTCGGTTAATGCGCACTCAAGACCAGCGTTTGGTGAAAGTGCTGGGCGCCGCTCAAGCTGCGGCAATGGCTGACGACCGTCGGTTATTGCGCGTCCTCGACATCCTCGACATCGGTAGCACGGACGAAGACCCCGCTTACACCGCAATTATTAGTGAATGGTGCACGGGTACGCCACTGCACCTTGCCGTAAACACTATAGAAACTTCGTTATTCGACGCCGAGTTCTCACTTGACTCGGTCTCCAACATTGCCTGGGCTTTGAATGCGTGTCTCAAGATCAATCTTGAACACGGTCGACTGCGCCCGAGCTGTGTCTTTTTGACCGAGAACTCTGAAATTTTGATTAGTGGCCTGGCCGTCGACCACGCCCTATTCGGTCCATTATTTGAGACACAAACCGTGCCGGATTCGTCGACTGCCAAAGACGTTAACGGACTAGGCTCCGTGCTCTACTGCTTCACGACCGGTCTTTGGCCGTATCCCGTTTACTCTAATGAAAAGAATCCTGACCCGGCGTTAAGTGTGCACGTTCCATTCTCACCCAAAGCGGGCAAGGACATACCATTGCCTTCCAGGGTTAAGGCCAGCATTCCGCGAGCTGTCGACGACGTTGTAAGCCGCAGTGTGATTGGTGCAAGTAAGTCCCGTGGCGTAACCCGAATTCAAGACTCACTCGGTTTCGCGAACGCAATTGCTTCGGCTCGTGACTATCTCACACCTCTGAGCACAACAACTGTGCGAGCGCCTGTCGGTATCTCACAACGCACGTCGCCAACCAGTTATGCAAAGCGAGCGATCGGTGTCGCCGTATCGGCAGCCGCGGTAGTCGCAGTCTCATTATTAGGTGTGCAACTTCTCAGCGGAGCGAACTCAACTGTGCCTCAAATAGGTTCCGATGGGAACGTTGTCGACCAGAGTGAAATATTGACGAGCCCAGCGACTCCATTTCTTGAAGTTGAGGTGGGCAACACAACCGTCACCATTCCCATTGAGTCCGTTCGCTCGTTCGACCCGCGTGGTGGCCCACCCAATGGAGTTCTGGGTACCGAACGGGAAAAAAGTGCTTCGCGGGCAATTGATGGTGACGCCGTCACCGCTTGGACAACCAAAACCTATAAAACCGCAACGCTGGGTAAAAAGGGCGGCGTCGGCTTGATCTTGGATCTCGGTGAAGAAGCGGATGTCACCGGCGTTTCTTTGGGTTTGGTCGGTTACGGAACCGACCTGCAAGTTCGAGTGTCAAATGAAATCTTGCCCGATCCGGACTTGTGGACAAAGTTAGTCAGTATTGATGACGCCGGTCCACAAATTGATCTGCGCGCCCCCCGGCCGGTATCTGGTCGCTACGTGCTGATTTGGCTTACCGGTATTCCGCCAACGGAAAATGGGGCGAGATTCCAGGGTGGGATCACGAGCGCCTCCGTCTTTGGCACCTTGACTCCGGACTCCACAAATTAGCCCCGTGAAATATGGAGCAGGATTACAAATATGTCATCAATGCGATATCACTTTGATGACATAACTCAGAAAATTTCCGAAAAATCTGTCCAATGAGCCTCAATCGAGCCCAATCAAGCCCAATCAAGCCCAATCGTGGGTCCCCCCGCTACCAGCGGGCAAACATACCCGCGCCGGTCCCTTCATTAGGCTAATCGGGTGCCTGTGACCGATCTCCGCGAATTAAGTGATCGCGAGTTGATGGCCGCGCACGTCGCCGGGGATTCCCAAGCGTTTAGTGAACTCGTTTCCCGGCACCGGGACCGCCTCTGGTCGGTAGCCTTGCGCACCACCGGTGACCCCGAAGAGGCAAGTGACGCTCTCCAAGACGCCTTGATTTCAGCCTTTCGGCGTGCCGAGCAATACCGCGGCGAAGCAGCCGTAACCACCTGGTTGCATCGAATTGTGGTTAATGCCGGTTTGGACCGACTTCGCCGCAAGGCCGTGCGTCCCACCACAACACTGCCTGACCATTACGAGAACAGCAGTTTGGAGATCGTCGAGCCCCGGGATGCGATCACGGAGCGCGAAAACTGGATAGAAATCTCGGCTGCCCTCGCCGAGTTGCCGCAAGACCAAAGAGACGCCATTATCTTGGTGGACGTCCAGGGTTACTCGGTGGAAGCCGCGGCCAAGGAACTTAATTGCCCCACCGGAACGATTAAGAGCCGATGTAGCCGTGGCAGAGCGAAACTCGCCGAGAGTTTGGGTCACTTACGGAACCAAGACGCCGGCGAGATCGTCACAACTATAGATCAAGATTCGACAAGCCAAGATTCAACGAGATCCGGGGAGGAGGAGTAAAACGTGAGAGAGAACAACGAGAGCTCCGAATTCCTAGAAGATGAATTCGCAGATCGTGAATTCCTCGGACTTACCAGCGATTTGGCAGCTTACGGCCGTTATCTTGACGCGGCGCCCATGGAAATTATGCCTGTAAATGTCTGGGAACAGATTGCCACGACCCTTTCACTTGAGTCCGCTGACCGAATTGTTCCTGATTCACCGGCAGCCCTTGGTTCGGATCCGGCATTTCGAGAACTTGAAAACTACCGCAAGCGCCGCATTGGTGGCAAATGGGTAGGCGGCCTCGTGGCAGCGAGTGTGACCCTGTTCGCGGTTGGAATCGGGGTAAATGTCCTCAATTCAGATACAACTGATCCAAACTCCGTTGTCGCCGGTGAGGAAACAACCTCATTGAGTGTTGCCCCACCCCAGATCATTCAAGCCGGTTTCGTTCCACCTACCGTAGAAATCATGGAAAGTGGTAACGACTACAACTCCGCTAATCTCAAAGAAAACGTAACTCGCCTGTTGGGTCAAATTGGGATCACCAAGCCACTCGACATGTTCATGACCCCGATACATGTCATGGGGTCCAAAAAAATGATTAAAGCGAATGGAATGACGGGAAGTTTAGAATCCTTACGTAACTGCCTCAACGAGATCACCCAGTCAGAGTCCTCCCAAGCCATATTCGTCGACCGGGCCACTTTCCAAGGGATGGACGCCGGAGTAATCGTGATCCCCATGGTCATGTTCAAGGGCATGGATACGCTCACAACAAGTGATGACCGGCTTAAATTTGCCACCAATCTTGAGTCTTCAGGCGTTGACCTAGGGGCCCTTGACGTCTGGGTTGTTGGCCCCAACTGCGGCACGCTGGCACTTGACGTCTACTCGCATGTGAGCCATTCACTCAATTAGATTCAGATCGTGAGTGGGGCGTAGACTCATTCATTGCACGTCTATTCCTCGGTAGCACCAATTGAAAGTAGTGGTATTTGTGAGTGAAGTTCGCGAAGTAATAATTATTGGATCTGGTCCCGCTGGCTACACCGCAGCCGTTTATGCGGCCAGGGCGCAACTTAATCCACTGCTCTTCGAGGGTGCAGTAACTGCCGGTGGCGCACTGATGAACACAACGGATGTTGAAAACTTTCCGGGCTTTGAAAACGGAATCATGGGCCCGCAGCTCATGGAGGATATGCGCGCCCAAGCAGTCCGATTTGGTGCCGAAATTATTACTGACGATATTACTCAGATCAATGTTGACGGTGATATTAAATTCGTCACCGACGGCAACGGGAGTGTGCACCAAGCGCGCACACTAATTCTGGCCATGGGTTCGGGTTATCGTGAACTTGGTTTACCAAACGAGAAGCGACTCAGTGGTCATGGTGTTTCTTGGTGTGCAACGTGCGATGGCTTTTTCTTCCGCGATCAAGACATTGCAGTAGTTGGTGGTGGGGACTCCGCACTCGAAGAAGCAACCTTCCTCACCCGCTTTGCCAAGTCGGTGACTCTGATTCACCGCCGCGGGGAACTGCGTGGCAGCAAAATTATGCAGGAGCGCGCGTTGTCCAACGAGAAAATCCACGTCGCTTGGAACAGTGAGATCGCGGCTATTCATGGTGATGCCAAACTTTCCGGCATCACACTTCGTGACACCGAAAACGGAACAGAGCGTGAACTTGCGATCACCGGATTATTCATTGCGATCGGTCACGACCCACGTTCAGAACTTCTCACCGGCAAGGTTGAACTCGATCCAGAGGGCTACGTACTTGTTCAACCGGACTCAACCCGGACCTCAGCCGCCGGCGTATTCGCCTGCGGTGATCTCGTCGACCACATCTACCGTCAGGCAGTCACCGCTGCGGGAACAGGCTGCGCCAGCGCCCTTGACGCTGAGCGGTATCTATCAGACCAGTAGCAGCGGCACCATTTCCTTTCGCTAAGTTAGACCTCAATCAAAGGAGAATCACATGGGAGCAACCAAGATCGTCACCGACGCTAACTTCGCCGACGAAGTACTCATGAGCGAGAAGCCGGTTCTCGTTGACTTTTGGGCCGAGTGGTGCGGACCGTGCAAAATGGTTGCCCCAATCCTGGAGGAAATTGCCGCGGCCAATGACGGACTAGTTATCGCAAAGATGAATGTTGACGAAAACCCGTCAACCCCCGCTTCCTACGGCATCACGTCAATCCCCACCATGAACGTATTCCAGGGTGGACAGATCGTCAAGACAATCATTGGTGCAAAGCCAAAGGCCGCTTTACTCGCTGACCTAGCTCCGTACCTGTAGGCAATGCTCCGCCTTGGTTCAACCGGGGCGGCCGTTGCGGAGGTTCGCGCACGGCTCGCGCACCTCGGTTTACTTGTTAGCGGTAGTGACAATGCGCTCGCTACCGATATTTACGACGATCATGTTGCAATTGCTGTTCGCACATTTCAACAGGAGCGTGGGATCACGGTTGACGGCTTGGTCGGCCCTGAAACCTTCCGGCGGCTAGACGAAGCTCGCTGGCAATTAGGTGATCGGGTTGTTTCATTTACCCCCGGTCGTCCAATGGTGGGTGACGACGTCACCGAATTACAACGCAGACTCAATCAACTTGGTTTCAACGCGGGTCGACCAGATGGGATTTTTGGTCAGAGAACTGACCTTGCGTTACGAGAGTTTCAACGCGGTGTTGGTGTCAGCGCCGACGGCACCTGCGCTCTGGACACACTGCGTGCATTCGAACGACTCTCCCGTTCCATTATTGGCGGTGACTCGGGTGCATTGCGTGAACATGCATCACTTGCTTCCCTTCGAACTGGGATCGCCGACAAAGTGATCGTGATCGACCCGGGTGAATCGGTCCACCCGGAATTGACCTATGCAATTTGTGTCCGAATTGAGGGTCGGCTCGCAGCACTTGGTACCCAGGTTTTGCTTACGCGGCCCGAAATCCCGGCCGAGCGAAAAACACAATCAACACTTGCCGAATTTGCCAACGATATGGACGCAGATCTTGTCATCTCCCTTCACCTCAATCAGGTAGAGAGTCCTAAACCCAACGGAATTTCCGTTTATTACTTTGGCTCACCCAACGGAGGAAACCACTCGCCAGGCGGTCGGATCCTCGCCGGGTTAATCAATACCGAACTCATCGGTCGAACCGACCGCAAAGACTGTCTGACTCACGCTAGGACCTGGGACCTATTGCGGTTCACCCAAATGCCAACCGTGCGCATTGAACTGGGTTACATGTCTAATGTCGGGGATGCAAAACGTTTAACTTCTGAGGCCTTCCACGACGCTGTCGCTGAAGGGGTTGTCGCGGCGCTCACTAAGTTTTGCTCTCCCCGCTAGGCCAGATCAGCCGCACCAGGAAACCTAGCCCAACACCAATCACAATTAACAACGCTGCCGGCAAGAATTGTTTCACCGCATACCTCCCATGCATGAAAGACTACGCTTATGACTAATTGGAGCGGTTACACCCATCGGGTTCGGTTCAGTGAAGTTGACCCGCAGAGCATTGTGTTCAATTCTCGCTACCTTGAGTTCTTTGACGCTGCCAGCATCGAGTACTTCCGTTCATGCGGTTACCCACCGAACATCATGTCGGCTGCCGGACTCGATCCTGTTCTCGTTGAAGTTAATATCCGCTACCACGAATCGGCCCGAATGGATGAACTACTTCACATTAATGTGACTTGCTCGCGACTTGGAAATGCAAGTTTCGACTTAGTATTTGAAGCTCGAATCCAAAATCCGGAAACTGGGTCAATTTCGAATAACATCGCAACTTCGGCAACGATTAGTTACGTCAATGTGAACCAGGTATCCAGGAAGTCCACGCCAATCCCCGAAGAATTTCGAGTATTTTTTAGACAACAAGTTGTGTGATGGGCGTAAACAGTTCATTAATTTGGTTGGTCCGCAACATTGTGAGAGCAACAAGAATCAAAATCAAGCCCACAACGCCCGTGATTTGAACCTGCATTCGAATTCGTTTAGGCGGGAACACCATGACCGCGGCAACAGCGGCTCCGACAACGAGACCACCGAAATGGGCTCGCCAGTCAACACCAGGGGAAAAGAAGCCAATAGCAACGTTCACTGCCAGCAGGAATAACACTTGTTTGATGTCGTAGCGCAATCTGCGCCCGGCAACGATTAACGCTCCCATCAAACCAAAGATCGCGCCGGAAGCTCCGACTGAAACCGTTTGTAAATCTGAGAACCAGTAGGAAGCGACCGATCCACCGATCGCTGACAAAAGATAAAGAACAATAAAACGAGTGTGGCCGAGGATCCGTTCAAGTGTTGGACCAAGAAAGAATAGGACATACATATTAAAAGCAATATGTATGAAAGACCCGTGCAAAAAAGCACTGGTGAACAATCGCCACCACTCGCCACCTTGCGAAATCGCAATGGGAAACATGCCGTAGTCGACAGCCACTTTGTTAATGCCTTGGGCATATTGAACTGCAAACAGAAAAACATTTATACCGATGAGGAAGTAGGTAACCCGTGGTGTGGAGACCAATGCGCCGCCAGCGACCGTTTTAGGTGCTGGTGGCGCATTGACCTTCATGCAATCGGGGCATCGGTAACCGACGGGGGCTTCAATCATGCATTCGGTGCAAATGGAATTTTCACACCGTGAACACGAAATGCGGGTCGGTCGGTCCGAGTGCCGGTAGCAGGTTGGGGTTTCTTCCACTGAATTTAAGTGCGGACAATCTCAATCGATTGAATCACGACGTCAGACTTTGGACGATCCTGTGAACCAGTTTCAACGGCTGCGATTGCGTCGACAACGTCGCGCCCAGCCTGGTCGGCAACTTCCCCGAAGATCGTGTGCTTGAAATTCAACCACGCGGTTGCGGCAACCGTGATGAAGAACTGCGAACCGTTGGTGCCGGGGCCCGAATTTGCCATTGCGAGCAGGTAGGGCTTGTCAAATGTGAGCTCTGGATGGGCCTCGTCTTCGAACTTGTAACCGGGTCCACCGGTTCCGGTACCCAGTGGGTCGCCGCCTTGGATCATGAACCCGGGAATAATTCGGTGAAAAACAACGTCTTTATACAGCGGATCAGTTGACTTCGTACCGGTCTTGGGGTCGGTCCATTCTTTGGTTCCATCAGAGAGACCGGTGAAGTTGCCGACTGTTTTCGGGGCGTGATCGGGGAAAAGATTGCAGTTAATGTCGCCGAGATTTGTATGAATAATCGCTTGTAGTGTCATGCTCCAATCCTTCCACGCTACCCTCTTGGGTATTCGCGCGGGCGGTGAATGGACACGCACGGCGGCGCAACCACTTCACGTGATTCGCCTATTTCCTACCACCAGCTTTGGGAGGAAAGTTTTCCTGACCGATCAAGAGTGGAGCTTAGGAGACTCGAACTCCTGACATCTGCCTTGCAAAGGCAGCGCTCTACCAACTGAGCTAAAGCCCCTCACGTTACGGGTTGTGCACCGGACCTGCAAGAGCCAATTTCAGTGCGTAGGGAATGCTAGCGCAGGTCTTGGTCGGCCCCAACTTCAGACCAAAGGTCGTCGTCATTGTCGTCTTCGGTGACCTTGCGGTACACCAAATATCCCACACCGGCTAACAAGACAAGTAACAGTAGTTTCTTCATGACGCCAAGATACACCGATATACCGCTCGCACAAAAACCCTGGTTTCCCCTGCACCAAGATCCTCACGTTTAGCATTTTGGTTGACTGTGGCCGCAGCGGCGGACAAACCGGAGGGCTTTTGAGTCAAACTACGGGGTGAAAAAATCCGAAAAGAGGCAGATTCCCGTGCGTGCGCCTCGGAACGTCAAGTGTGAATTGGGGTGTTTGGGTGGGCCCAGATGGACTTGAACCATCGACCTCTTCCTTATCAGGGAAGCGCTCTAACCAAGCTGAGCTATGGGCCCGAAATAGCGTGCCGAGACTACCCGACACCCCTTCACAAACTTCTTAGGGGCACGGGCAATGGCCACGACCTTTCCAGATACTCGCGACCGAGAGCGTTTTATACCCGGTAGCCTTATCTAGTGAAGGGAATAATTCTTGCGGGGGGTACGGGAAGCCGACTGTGGCCAATCACTAAAGGTGTGAGCAAACAGCTGCTCCCGGTCTACGACAAACCGATGCTGCACTATCCCTTGGCGACCTTGATGGCCGCCGGTATCCGCGAAGTTTTGGTCATTACAACCCCAGAGGATTCGGAGTCCTTCTCGCGCCTACTCGGTGATGGCTCCGACTGGGGAATGAGTATTAGTTTTGCAACCCAACCCAAGCCTGAGGGTCTAGCACAAGCATTTCTCATCGGTGAACAATTTTTGGCTGGTGACTCGGCTGCATTAATTTTGGGTGACAATCTTTTCTATGGCCCCTCACTGGGACGCAAACTCGCCGAATTAACCTCGGTGGTTGGCGCTCATGTGTTCGCCTACGAAGTTGCTAATCCCAGTGAATACGGCGTTGTTGCATTCAATGAAGCTGGGGTCGTCACGTCAATTGAAGAAAAGCCGACAGAGCCAAAGAGTTCTTATGCGGTTCCTGGTTTGTATTCTACGACAACACTGT
>FUWD013229631.1_pt1 | contig 28234 bp, 27 predicted proteins | sample 1063281 | NCBI WGS metagenome assembly FUWD01 (sample SAMEA79048168, study PRJEB19326) | metagenome | biome: marine | reverse complement strand
TATTTTTTAATAGGTGTTTTTACACCCATGGATTCATCTCAAGTTGTTTGAAATCACGGTCATGGTTTCTTGGTTGCTCTAATGGAACCACTAAAGTACTTTGGTCGTAGAGATATTTCTCGTATCCTACCGCCTCGTTGTAAACAGAAGGAACACAATAATCAAGAACGATCTCATTTAGACGTTCGACTTGGGCAGTAATATCATTGGGCTTATGGAGTGCGTATTGTAAATACGTGCTACGCATAATAATCTTTAAATTATTCACATTCTGGTTTGGGATAACATACAGTCCGTTTGACTTCCCGTAAACACCAGCACGTATACCATTTTGAATAATCTGAATATTACCAGCCGAGAAAAAAACATTTGAAAGCATGGTATCTTCGAATACTCCCGCCATTGCACCTCGATAATCAGTCGATTTGTTGTTTGTCATTATTTTTTCCGTCATTTTCATTTGGATACCCATGTCAGGCGGTTGTATAACATTAATACGTCCATTATAATTGGCTAAATTCAAAATCGGTCTTGATTCTATTGAATATTGCGACATAACTATAGTATTGATTCAGATAAAAATATTTAGATATTATATATAATGGATTCTTTTCATTTAACTGTTCTTACTGTTGCATCTATTATACTGATAATATCACTTGCAACTATTGGAGTTGTTATACAAAGGAGTTCTAGTGTTACTACGTTTCCCCCATTTGCATCAAATTGTCCCGATGGTTGGGATAGTATATCAGGACAACCTATTAGAACTATAACTGGGTCAATAGATGGCAATATTTTAACCGTGTCTGGGGCGATAGAGAAAATCCCTGACGGAACAATTATTCACGGAAGCAGAATACCACGCGGAACTAAAGTAAATAACTACAATGCGGCTAATGGCACATACAACCTATCTCGTGGTCCAACCGCACCAATAGATAATACGTCGTTTACTTTAATCACACCCAATGATGATAATAAACGGTGGTATACATGCGTTGCTCCAAAGGGAATCGGTGCTACCACATTAGGTTCAATTGTATGGAATACAACTGGTAAATATATATCATACGATGATAATACTTCATCTATATGCGATAAAAAAAAATGGACTGCTAGTAATAATATAGTTTGGGATGGTGTTTCGAATTATAATAATTGTTAAATTACATGTAGAATTTTATAACACTGGGTGGTTCGCCATATAAATATTCGCCGCGATTCAATGCGACTTCGGATTGAAATAAGGTAGAGATATCTGGACTATTCTGATTTTTTTCAATATTGACTTCCATAATATCATTTTTCAACCGACGTAGGTTCTCTATTTCTGGCATCACATCATTTTTGTATGTTGTGACTGCGATAGTAAGAACATTGTTATTTCCTGTATCTGCGTATTCAGCAAGAAGTATCCTGATAGTTTTTTGGAGTTCATAAATAGTTTCCATTTTTGATTTGTATAATTCTTGTTTGTGTGTGTTGTTATATAAGTCATTATAACGATCTAATTCATCTTTGTATATTTTACTATCCTTATTGAAATCCTCCATCTTCTTCTTGAATAGATTACTGGATGTGGATTCAGAAACGTAATTAAATAGTGTATCCATTTTGAGTTTAATTATGCGGTGTTTAGTGTCATCTAATGCATCTTTAAATGTTCTGAGTATTTCCTCAGATAGTTCAAAATTACCGCGATTCAATTTAATATCCAATTTACAAGGATTATCTTTATCACCGCAAATCGCACGATATCCATTAATATCTGTAGAAAATATGGAACCAACTGGTCGTTTACAATTAATACATTTTGGTCTCACAGCAGCTGCCTTTGCAATTTTATCTTTCTTATTCACACCGCGTTTGTATGCAGTTCGTCGTTTTTCCTTCACTCCTGTTTCATATTTGGTTTTTAATTTGAAATATTTTCCAAGCGCTTCATCGTAATTGAGTTTTTTCTCTATACGGTCCTTTGGTATATTGTCACGTGTAGATTCGACCAAAGGGATTGGATTATTATCAGAGACAAATTCATGTATTGTATCTGGTAAATTTTCTATAATAATAAGTGGATTATTCGATATATGTAATATTCGTAAGTTTTTCATATCCTTCAAATCTATATGTTTCAGTTTATTTTGGTCACAATATAATGCAACTAAACTTTTAGGTAGTCCAATTAATTCTGTTATTTTATTTTCTTCGCAGTGTAATTCTTGAATATTTGGTATATATTTAAAGTTAAGTATTGTTAAATAATTGCGAGCACAATCTAATTTAAGTATACTACTTGGTAGGTTGTTTAATTCTACTAATAAATTACCAGCACAAACCAGATTGGTAATGTTCGGGGGAATATTTATTAAATTTGTTATTTTACCGTCCCCAAATATAATAGATCGTAAATTATTGAATTTTAATACAGACAAATCAAGGTCTCCTTCTAGAGAAGTTTTTAGATTGAGTTCTACCAAATCTGGTTTCAAATCCTTTATAATATCTAAAAATACTCTTTGGGCTGTATTATTATCTCTAATTATAGATTCCCTCTCTTCGTAAATAAGACTCATATAGATTACGGTAATATTATTTTTTTTAAAATCAAATTTTTTTTTGTAAAAAATTGATTTAATTATATGAAACGGAATAAACACCACCAAACATATCATGACCGATAAACGTCCTAATTTAGTACCGTTAAAGTGTAGTTTTAATCTCCATGAACGTTCTCTTTCAGATGAATTTCATGCAGAGTCTCCCAATACACAGGCAAATATCAAAGAAATTACTGGTGGAGTCACCCCAACAGTGAAATTTTATCCAAAACGAATGACATTTATTAAAGATTCAAATGGCGTTTCGGGACTTAGCCAAACATATAAATATATATCTAGTGATATGGAATTTTTCAGAAATGCATCAGAGCATGATAAAGAAATGATGTTCGTTTATGGTCTGATTCCGACAAACTGCGATATATACCGTAAATATGCTAAAACATATGAAAATTGTAAATAAACTTATTCTATACAACCGATTAATGTATCGGTAAATTAGTCAATGGTGATGTTTTTTCAACTGTCTGATATTGTCGTATTTTGGATAATATATATTCCTGATCTTTATGCTGTTTTTCGCTTAGTTCATATGGTGTAAGTTTTCGTTTCCTACAATAATATAATATGCTACCAACTACTAAAATAATTGTTATAAATAACACGGAATTAAATACATATGTATAGAATAATTCTTTCCTGTTATGACATTGCTGTAATGTTGAATATAGATAATTTTTTATATTGGGTTCAATTAATCTTGGGTATTCCATTGTATACAGAATCTTGTGAAAATATTAGTAAATTCCAGACAAATATATTATAATATCTTAGTATACATGAGTTCCGACAAAAATATTATAGGACCTATTTTGGGATGTTCTATTGGATTGTTATTTATCATAGGAATATTATATAGACTATATGAGGAATACATATACAAATACGCCTTTTATATAAATTACACAATAAAAATGTCTGACCTTGCGGGACATATGCGCGTTGGAAGATTCGGCATTTTTATAGTGATCTGGATATTATTGTTGATTGCTAATCATTTTATATGTACAGATGTTCTCGAAAAGATTGATTTTTTTACCCAAATGAAATTAACTAGTATATTATATTTGGGTATTGGAGCAACAACATTTGTTTTGATTGGTTTGATTCCAAGTTTAGTAGAAATATTTGAAAATACTTTTGGATTATTTATAGTGTCTACAAGACCAACGGCATGGATGTTTGAATATCAAGAGATAATGAAGGTGTTTCAAAGTAAAATATTTAAGAGTACAAAGGATATTGCAATACCATTTGACTCTATTCTACCTTTGTTTAATATCCATACATTTCAAGACACATTTAATGCTATAGATACAGATAAGGAAAAAATCCCATCTGATGATGATGATACTAAAGAGCATTATGATTTCTATTTTGATTATAGCAAAATGTGTGTAAGCGAAGATGCTAAAGAGCAAAATGATGCAAAACTACATTTCAGAGACGCATTATTCAAATTATGTTTTGCTAAATATAATACAGGACATTTTGCTTGGGTATACATAACAACAATTGTAACAATGTTATCAGTCGCTTCTATCAACTAAATAGAGAACACTTATATATGAGAATATTGCAATGACAATAGATGCAATCCATATAGGTATAACAGTTTTATGTCTGTATCCAATACCAAATGGTCTAAATCCACCTTCCTCATTATACATTAAACTTGGTTGATATATGTGGATAATTGTGAAAATAGTTACGAATATCAAAATTGCAAAATTAATTTTATGAATCCTCATGAATTTATTTGTTAACAACATAATACTATATTCTAATATAGTATAATTTATTCAGCATCATCTTCCCCATAATAATCGCCGTCACGATAATCCTCGTCTAAATTTGATATGTCCATTGCTTCGTTATCTTCCGCTTCGTCTGCTTCCATATTCTCCATCTCTTCTATTGCTTCTATATCCATATCTCCTACAATATCAGTAGTTTCGCGATCATAGGTCTTCTTATCATATTCGACCAATCCTTTCTGTAATCCCACATTCCAACGTCCCATTTTGTATCGCTTGAACTGGTCCTCTATTTGACGTTCCTCTTTATCCATGTTACCTAAATATTGAATTATATTCTGTTTTTCAATGTTCTTCTCTTTGCGTATTTTTTTTGCGATTTCGTCGTAGGATAAGATGTATTTCTTATTGCCTTGTTCTATTTCTAAAAATGTTAATAATAATTTTGCGACTCGGACCTTCAATTCTTCTGAGTTACCGATTCGGATATCTATTTCCTGTAAATCGCTTTCATCTGTATCCATACCAATGATTTGCGCTGATGCGTCAGAACTATCTATTATTTTTTGTCTACGTAAGCTTTTTTTTTCTTCTATATCTGTGCGAAGAAAATCGGGATTACTTGCAGCAGCTATATATTCGTATAATGTAGAATACCATAAGTACATATAAATCATATTGATTGTTTCGTTATCAAACAACGAATAGTATGTATTTCCGTCTTTTGTAATTGGGGATAAGACTGGTATTTCGCGTAATAATATGAAAATATCAGATGCGTTTATTTGTATGTTCTGTAGTATCTTAGATATTACTGTATCTCCATGAAACTCTTGTATACTACTCCAGTATGAATCTATTTTCTTGCTTAAATTCGAAATATGATTCGGTGACAAATCCCAGTGTGTCGGAATACTATCAAATATATTTCCATTGAGTATTATTTCAGGGAACACATTAGACATCATATACACAGAGTTCTTGACAAATGTGGTGACTGTATGCAAAGCATCTGCGTCTTTCAAATTGGTTGTTGTGAAACTCAATAAGAAATTCTGTAATCGGTTGTAATCCGTATCAGAAAGATTACCATATTGGTCGAAAAATTGTACTATATCATAATACATCTTCTCATTAGCATACGCAAGGTAATTCTTGAATTTGGTTAATTCTTTTCGTTCGTTTACAACCATGACCTTGGGATTATATGAATTCAACACAAGACGCAAATTGTCTCTGAATACTGCTGGTATAACTATAGAATCGCGAGAGTCATATGCCTCTAATAAATCATATATAACACTGATTTGAGAGAACAATTTGTCTTCTGGAAGTTGTATACTATGTGTATTACGGACGAGTGTCATTAGACTTTGCAAGTCATTTATCGTATACCTCTTTCCATTCTTCTTTAGAAATTCAATTTGATCTATAAGCGGTGCCTTTTTAGGGAACCCGATTGGTTTTGTGGCACTTACGGTTATATACTCGTCGGGGATTGGTATATCGTTAGTAAAATTACAATAATGAATAAATGATAGGTATACATGTTCGTCTGTGATTGTTGCGGTAACCACTGGACGTATAACTCCCGTAAATTCCTTATGATATAGAGTTGTTGGGCGTGCTAATTCCTTTGCTATAGACACAAGTTCTCCGAGATGTGCTGCATTGTCGATATATTTTTGAATTATTGCATCATTGTCTATAAAATAGTCCATTGGTCTACTTATATTAGTTTCGTTACAACATGCGTTCTCCAAAAATGGGTCTTTACTCGCTGTCTTTAAAATTGGGTCTTTTGTCCTTACGATTTGGTTGATTGTTTCTATAATACCGAACCCCATTTGAGAACATTTGCTTTTAATTATATTTAATGACGCGTGTTGTTGTTGATTCCCTTTCGTCATGACATCATAGAAATCACGTTCAAAATCCTTTGATATAGAATTTATTGGACTCATCTTATATTTCACAATTGGTGGTAAGAACGTTCGCCATTTATCTACACTATGTTCTTCGGGAATGACTTCATTTGGGTGTTCTAAAATGTATTTTTGTTTCGCCACGTATAAGTCGTTTTGCGATGAAATTATAAATTTTTCTATAGTGTCTTTGATACGGATTACATATATATTTGCGTCTAATTTTTCGATGGAATTCCAAGGGACATTGCGACTCTCCATTTTCTTCATCACACAAGCGATATATTTTATTCCAGTTAAATCTTCAATTCCGCCATCTAATGGGTATCCACTGAATGAGCGAACGCATCCTGGATATGTCTTCTTTACACGGAACGAAGGAATAGCAGTCTGAATTGCAACCAATATACAAGACGCTATAATCCAAAACATAAATCGGTTTCTGTAAATTTCATAAGGAATGGGACGTGCATTTTTTTTTTTAAAGATCATATCTGATATTTCCTCATACTTTTCCGACGATTGGACGTTTCGCCCCATTGTTTCTAGTACTGTTCTCATTACAAATTCTTGTACTGAGTCGGTGGGTATTCCCATATTATTACATATAGAATCAATAATATTATATATTATTTCATTGGATTCGTTCTCAAAAATGGGTTTAGGTTTTGGTGCAAATATATCGGCAAGACGTTCTCCTAGGTCTTGTTCTATAACATCATTCGTTACAATCTTGAACCCGTCAATAAAACCTTCTTCAGTAGTGAAGTCTATTTTTCGCAATACATATCCACTATGTTTATCCACAATAGAATCACCATCATCACTTATAGTTCCATGTGACGCAATAATTTCGTCTAATTTTTCAGAATAATTTAGGTTTGTTACAAATGCAATTGCTAGATGATACAAGCTTTGTGGTAATAGTTTAGTATTTGTATCCTTGCAGTATAACCAGAAACTGTCTTCTTTCAATTCTGCCATAGGTTCTCTAGAGTAAGTATCAACTAATTTTATTATATCTGATTGTTTTTTAACGAAATCGTTTTGTCCTAATATCAGGTCTCTCAATAGTGCATATGGTGAAATTATAACATCGATCGTAATAGACGTTTTACCAAGTTCGTAGGCATAAATCGAGTATCTATTTTCCGCAATTTCCCGAAGTGAATTCTCCCGAATAACACGTTTGTAGTCTCGGTCAAGTTCGGTTTTGCCCTTTTGAATTAATTGGTCTATTGACATGTTGACACGATTTTCGAACTCCTTAACCATTCGTGCTTTAGTTAATTCGTTCATGCGTTTCTTCGCAGTTTGAGTTGATTCGCATACATTATTGCTCTGATTTTTCACACATTCCGATTGTATATTGCAAAATAGTGTATTTGTATCGACAAAAACCTCGTCGTCTATCGTCTGGTCATGCACCCAGTGATTTTTTACACGGTGATAATACCCGACTTTTTGCCTTGCCTTTGCTTCGATTTCTAGATCTTTTATATCTTGTTCCGTGAGTTTTGTTTTGTCAACACTGGGTGGTAAGGTTGGTTGTATTGTTAATACTGCGAACTCTCCATCGTGCACACGTTTTTTACCTTCGATCAATGTCTTTGCCAATTCCTCGGCATAATCTGAACGGACGCTATGTTTTTGCATTAATGTTTCTGTCATAAATTCTAGGAAAATCTCAGGCAACATGTGTTTTCGTTCTTTGCCGTATGTATCTAATAACTTATATGGTGTATCATCTAGATCTAGGTCATAAAATACGTCTTCATTGTTATTATCCGACTGAAGAGCTTTCATTGTACTGTATCTTTTACTTAAATATCGTCTCGTGCAATCTTTAGATTTCACGTATTCGATATCGTCTATTTTACTGGGTTCGAATTCATTTACAATGTTCTCTGGATTTACTAATTCTTTGATTGATAAAACTGAAATTACATCGGAGAACAAGGTACATCCGTCGCGTTTAATGAGTCTGAATAATAATTCACTAGTCGGCACTCGCTCGTCTTTACTTGAATACGCAGATTCGAATAGGTCTCCCATTTTATCATCATTTAAAAATATGTTCTCGATAAAGTTGAGAGGGCGGTTGCTGTCTTTTATGATTGATATGTTCCTGAATTTTTCAGCTCGTTCTTCGTTCTGTTTTATATATTCTACCATTTTATTTTTTATATAATATCTGATTTCCTTGAATTGATTGAACATAATATCATCGCTGTATATCAAAAATGGTTCAAGTTCTTTAACTATTTCTACGAATGACATTTTATTCTTTATATATTTACGAAGTAATCGGAATATAACTCTAGTTTTAGGTATAATGGTTCGTAAGAATTTTTCGAATTTGTCTGGTTCATTTTCAAACTTTTCGTCTAGAACATATTCTTTAATTGTTTTCATGAATCGGACAGTATCATCTTTTTGATTGTTCTCTCCGTAATAATCATTATCATCATCGTCATCATTGTCACTTTCATCGTCATATTTGATTTCGTTATCCAAATCGTCGACTATATGTGATGTGATCGTTGTTTTCTGTTTCAACAGACGGAATAATGATAAATAATTTTCATGTAAGTTTGTTCGCGTCATAATATTGGTGCTTGGCAGATTGATACGGGAAAACTGCATAACTGGTTCTGGGAGAATTAACAAAGATGTCAATGTCATTTTATCATTTGGAGTCATATTGTTGCGAATATATACGACTTTACCCGATTTCATGAGAACCGTATCCTTCTTCATGAGACCCAGATTATAACGTTGTATTACAAACTTACGTTGTTCTATATATGAGAACGCTTTATTCGGATTGTTCTCTGATTTTGATATAGAATGAGATACACTACTATTAAATTTACCTAAGTTATTTACAATCGCATCAATATCTGTGAGAACCTCACGTTTTACAATTGCCCTATCTTTATCAGACGGTATAAATGGAGTATTATATTTATCCATATTTGCATACAATTCTGAATATTTTTCTCCATGTTGAGAACCTTGTGTATACTGTTTAATTAATTCCATTTGGGCAAACAATTCGTTACCTATACTTGTTTGTATTATATCATCATGCATTTCATCTTCATCTATGTCTGTATATATTTTACGCTTTTGTGAAACGACTGGCACAATCCATTGTAATTTCGTGCTCAGATTATGAATTTTCTCAATTAACGGTTTATGTAGAATATCATTTTTGGTGAATCCAGTAACGTTCATATTTGTATCGAATTCAGAGTATTTATTACGCAATTGTTTGAATCTCTCAATAATAACATGAATATTATTCATTACCTGGGTTGTGCGTTTATTGTTAGGTATTGTAGATAATAACTGGTCCATCAAATCGTTTGCTTGAACTTCTATACTATATTTTTTTTGTGATTCGGGTAACTCCACCAATTGGACAATATCTTCCAATTCATCTCCAAATACAATTTCATTTGCATCCAAATATATAGCCCTGAGAACATCCCTTATATTATCATCAGGAATAGCATTTTCAGGTACATTAATAATCATATCACCAGAGTCCATAACTTCAACAGATGATATTTCACCCAATGGAACATCTTCCTCTAGAATAGGCGTTTCTACTATTGGTGTAAGTGAATCCTTCGGGGCATTAATCGGTTTAGAACGAACTACAAATTTATTAAATGGGATATACTGAGGTATTCCTTTATATTCAAAATTAATATATATAGTCATTCGTTCAGGAAATGTGACAATCTCAATCATATCATCCTCTAAATTTGTAATTTCACCTGTAATCACTGTAGGTGTATCCCCTCCTATATAAACGTCCAACCAGACATGTGGTAATAATCCGTTTTGTCTTGCATATCCTTCTTCATCGCTACGGTCCATCAATAATATGGAAGTAATGGATTCATCCGATAAACCACCATCTTGGTTTATAGTAAGAAGAGTTTTCGTAACATTTGCTACATTTATCATAGCGATCTGACTATCATCTATATAATCTATAATAAATGTATTTTGATGCAAATCTGGGTTTGTTAGTGATTCTATCTGTATAATATCACCTAATTTTAATCTAATATCACCCATTTCTGTATTATCCATATTATATTATATATTTACTATCTATATTATATCATCGAAAATTGATTGTAATGATGTAAAAACCATTTAGATAATAATTACCTTATAATCTATCTCAAATGGAATACACAATTGAACCTAATAAAGAAGGTATAATTAACAAGACTTATTGTTTGTCTGATACAAGTTATAAAATTTTGAATATTGATAAACAATCAACAGATGATTCGCTCAATATATATCGTTCAATTATAACAGATCCATTAACTGATAAGGTAATGTGTTTCTCACCACCTAAATCGGTTTCAATGGAGGTGTTTATATCTAAATGCCCTGGTATGGTTGGTGTAACTGCTACTCGAATTGTTGAAGGCACCATGATAAATTTATTCTATGACCCTCGTGTCGAGTCTTGGGAAATTGCATCAAAAAGTGCAGTTGGATGTAATTATTGGTATTTCCGTACTAAATATGACGTGAGTAATAACGATGAAGTTCAACTGACTTTTCGTGATATGTTTATTGATGCATTAGGAGCTTCTTATGGAAGCCAATTAAATGACATTCCACTTATTCAATGTTTAGATAAATCGCGTACATATAGTTTTGTAGTACAACACCCAAATAATCATATTGTCTTACCAATTGCATATCCAACTCTCTATTTAATTGCTGTATATCAAGTGAGTGATAATAATATACGTATTGTTGAACCAGATGCAATATTCAGTAACAGCACAGTCTTGCAACCAGATGCATGTTCTGTCGGACAGCACGAAGATGTTCATTTGATAGATTATACAAATGTTGGAGTCATGTTATATCACGAGGATAGTGGACTCCGAACAACGGTAGAGAACCCACAATATATAAACTTGAGAGATTACAGAGGAAATAATCCCAATCTTCAATATCAATATTTATGTTTATCACAAACTGGTAAGGTGAAAGAGTATTTGAATGTATTCCCAATGTATAAAAAAATATTCTTCGGTTTCAATAAACAATCCGCTGAATTTATTCGCACAATTCACAATGCATATGTCACATATTTTATTAGGAAACGCGGTAAAGACGTGGAAATTGATAAGTCTATATTCCGTCATATATGTACGTTGCACAATGAGATTTATTTACCATCCATAGAAAGTGGAAACAGCGTCATTATAACCTGTAAAATCGTAGCGGATTATTTTAATAGAATGGAACCCAAGTCCCAACTATATCATTTGAATTATCAGAATCGAGCTATCCAAAATGTATAAATAGATAAAAACAATCTAAAGAAATAACAAATATTATTATATGAATCACTATAAAGTGAATCATCTGTTCGTTTAGCTCAGTTGGTAGAGCGTCGGTCTTATGAGCCGAAAGTCGAGAGTTCAAGCCTCCCAATGAACAATCTTGGTGGATTATGCCACGTGGCGTGGGATAATATATATATTTATTTTTCTCAAGTAGAATCGTAAACAAACTATAATAAAAAAAATACATATTTTTATTATACATTTTCATAATGAATTATACATGTTAGATAGTTTGCATAAATTTCGGATATATTCCAATGAGTGATTGCGATTTGCCTCACTCATTTCCTTAATCTGTTCACGAAGTTTATCAATTACTCCTAATATACTATTTGAATTTTGCATATTATTCAAATCCTGTGAATAATCCTTAGTTATGAAAAAATCGATGTCTCCTTTCTCAATTATATCGGCATATGGCATATAAACATTACTATACCAAATCTTACATAATAATGATGGGTTTGCCTTCTTATACATCTCAAATGAATTTTTAGAAGTTACTAGATTAAGGTTATCTGGAATAATACTTATTATATCATCCAGAAATTCTAGTAGATGCGAGTTAAACGCTCTCAATACAGTAGATTTTTCTGTCATATTCTATATGATACTTATTTATTTAAGTGGTTTTATTGATTTTTTGTTTTTTTTGATACATAGTTTATGCGAACTTAAATGTTCAAAGGTGTATATCGCGTTGAAGTAAGAAGATAAATTTACATATCAAATACCCACTGTAATTCTTATACGATATCAAAACTCGGGAATGTTTAGTGGGGTGGTTAAAATAGTCATTAACCGAATATTCATTATTAAAAATCAATTAAACAAATAATTATATACGTTATAATATAATGGCTCGTAATACAATAATCCCTAGTAAAAAAGTAAAATCTATTACCACAGATACTAATAAAGTCCATTCTGTTGCAACTGGTAATTCTAGTGTAATATCAAATATCGGGTCGTCTATTGTATCTGGTATGGCATTCGGAACAGGGAGTGCTATAGCAAATAAAGCAATTGGTTCAATATTCGGAACTGGACAAAATCCCGTATCAGTCGAGAGTCAAAACGCATCGTCGAATGTTGTTATATCTAATCACGATTCATGTATCAACGAATACAAAAATTTCATGAGATGTATACAAGATAACAACAATAATATTAAGGCTTGCGATTATTACATGAAAAATCTTGAAATTTGCTGTGAACGATTGGAAAATAAAGTCGATGTAAATAATGGTTCAGTTGCATACATAGAGAGAGATATATCTTTGAAATAAAGTGTAATAAAAATATAGTAATATGCCTAATAAAAATAATAATGGAGATATTATATTTACAGATTATCCTGAATTTAGACCTAATTTAACGCCAAGTGAAATATTTGGGTTAGGTAGTTTTGGCGGAACATATTGGAGACCGATATACTCATCTATAACAAATAAAAAATACAAAAATCGACATTTAGATTATCCGAAATCTTGGTGGAAACAAATACCTGATGATTGGATGACCCGAAACTGGGATGAATATGATAAATCCATTAATAAGTATAATGTAAAGGTTGGAACAACCCTTGAATTTTGGGAAGAAAAGGAATGGATCACTAAAAATCATCCGTATGGGTGGGTTCAATGGTATTGTAACTTTTATATGGGAAATAGAAGTCCAGATGATAAATGGCAAATAAGTAGATGGGAAAAAACAGCAGGACCCAATAGTAGATTTAGAAAATGGTTAATCAATATGATTTCCGAAAAAAACGCAAAATACAATGATTATGATATTAGTCCGAAAATTCGCCAAACATTACAACATTGGGGTTACGAATTAACCAATAAAGATTATAAAAACCATCAATAAGTGGCACTTTGGTATTCGAATTGCGGTGTTGAGTTTTTCTGAGGAACATCTGTGTTTCGCTGCTCTTGTAACGACTCAATTGTTACACCAGTTGCAATTTTGTCGGGTCTATAGGTATCTGGTGGTGTTTGGATAAAATTTGAGTTTTCGCTAACTGGTACATAATTATACAATTGCCTGCGTCCACCAGCTCCCTTTGCACTGAGTTCTTCGGGTGACATATTATAGTATGTAAATTGTTCGGAAACAATATTTGAACCACCCGAACCGGATGCCGTATTGATAGCATATCCTAAAGGTTCACCATTCCCGAAATTCGCACTGGCTAGTTTTTCTTTAATATTCGGTTCAAAATGGCGAACTATATCACTACCCAAAACCATTTTATAACTAGAATTCACTAATAATAAAGCGGGAACTTGCTTTATGTTTGGTGGTAGCAATACTTGTTTACCGTTTTCTAATAAAACCACTATCTGGTTTGTTTTCGGGTCGCGAGTTCTCTTGTCTATACAAATACACGAAAGTGATTCTACAATACCGCCTTTTACTAAAAACTCTAATATTTTCTTACTATGTTTACAATGATTTGAATAATAAAGGATGTCCATCCGTCTTGTTTATATTTTGAAATTACATAAAAATATAAACTATTTAACGATATTGTCGGAAATTATAGTTTACTCTCCGACACATTATAAGGTATTCACACACATACTATGTAATAAACGGTTCTGTAGGTAAAAAACACCATATCCGACGAGTGCTAAAATAGCACTGACATAAAATGACAGATCGCGTCGTTTAGAAATAGCCATGCTCGTGAATAATAACACTGCAATAGTTAACCATACAAACCCGAAAATCGATAAATAATAAAAGAGAGAACAATATTCCTTTGGAAGTGGACCGAATAATTGTAAAGCAAGATCGTTCATTTTTATATAGTATCAAAATATTTTTTCAGATAAAGAATGTAAACATAAAGTATACCTAAATAGTATAAGATGGATACATGGGATTTGATAGATAAGTTATTCAAAGAGAACCCCGAAGGTTTAGTAGCCCATCATCTAGAATCATACAATGATTTCTTCAAAAACGGTATATTCCGAATATTCAAAGAGAAAAATCCAGTGCGAATTAATTCAAATTATGACCCCGAAATAGACGATTATCGGGATCAATGTATAATGTATTTCGGAGGTAAAAATGGAGACCGTCTATATTTTGGGAAACCAATTGTATACGACGATAAGGACAACACACATTATATGTTTCCAAACGAAGCCCGTCTTCGTAACATGACATATGGTATGACAATACATTATGATATTGAAATTGAATACATTAACATCTTGAAATCAGGAGAACAACCGTCTGTTATTGGTGGTGATATCGGAAATAATAATAAAGACGAATTGCAAGAGACATCACGCGATTATCCGAAAGAGCATGTATTCACGAACTTTAAGAATTTAGAAGTAGAACCTACAATTGTAGGTGGTGCTCCTAGAAAACAGGTAAGGACAAAACGCATACAACAAAAATTTGTTATGACTCCTGCAATGGCATCTGAATTGCGCAAAGCCACAGAGGAATCGATGGTAGACTCAAACACCCAGAAGAGAACAGTCATTTTAGATAAGGTATATTTAGGTAAGTTTCCTATTATGTTACATTCTGATTTTTGTGTATTGAAAGGACTACAACCTGAAATTCGGTATACAATGGGCGAATGTAAACACGATATGGGCGGATATTTCATAATTCAGGGGAAAGAGAAAACGATTATATGTCAAGAAAAATTTGCCGATAACATGTTATATATACGTAAATACGAAGATTCTGATTTCTTATTGTCTAGTGAAATTAGAAGTGTTTCAGAGAACGCGTCTAAACCCATTCGCACATTATCCGTAAAGATAGTATCCCCGACACCGTCTTACACTAATAAAAATATAGTTGTAAATATTCCGAATGTAAGGAAACCAGTGCCTCTTTTCATCGTATTTCGTGCTCTCGGTGTTCTCTCTGATAAATCAATTATAGAAACGTGTATGTTAGACTTAGTGAAATACGAACAAATGTTGGATTTATTCATACCGTCTGTTCATGATTCTGGTGGGTTTTTGACACAACAGCTCGCATTAGAGTATATTGCTTCATTGACGAAGGGAAAGCGCATTGAACATGCATTAGAAATATTATCTGATTATTTTTTACCTCACGTAGGCGAAGTAAATTTCAATGCGAAAGCGCTATTTCTAGGTCATATGGTACAAAGAATGATGTTGGTATTTATTGGATTAGAACAACCCACTGATCGCGATAATTTCAAATATAAACGTATTGAATTGGTAGGTTCTCTGATGTATGATTTATTCCGAGATTATTTTACCGAGCAACAAAAGTCGATTCATCTCCAATTTGACAAGCGTCTGAATTTAAATAAGAGTATATATGGTAATGACTTACCTAGTTTGATTACTACCTTCCAAGGCGAATTTTTCAAAGAACGCATATTAGAAGATGGTTTTAGACGTGCATTTAAAGGAAATTGGGGAGCCAAACCAAAAACTAAACGAATTGGAGTTGTACAAGACCTGAATCGCTTGTCTTACAATGGATATTTGAGTCATTTACGCAAAACCAATCTACAGATGGATTCAGGAGCTAAATTAGTTGGACCTCGAGTTCTCCATAATTCACATTGGGGATTCATTGATCCAATAGATACACCAGATGGCGCTAATATTGGTTTACATAAAACATTCGCTATTGCGACACATGTAACTCGTGGTGGCACTGGAACCAGAGAACCTATGATTCAATGGTTGCGTGAAAAAATGGGTATGCAAATACCAACCGAATGTTCTGTCAAACAATTGTCGGAACTCACAAAAGTTATGGTGAATGGATACTGGGGAGGTTGCGTATCAGAACCATTTGATACCATTAAAAAAGTTAAGTTATACAGACGAAATGCATTAATAAATATCTATACTAGTGCTACATTTGATATTAAATCGAATACTATTTACATCTATACAGACGATGGTAGAATGTCTCGACCAATTTTTTATAAAGACGATATTACTGGAAAAATATCATTTGATAATAAGGATGTTGAAAATATACTTACAAATGGTAAATACACTTGGTCTGATCTTATTACCGGGTTCAATGTAAAACGCAAAACAGCGTTACAAGACAAGATTATGGAATTACCTGAATTATACGAAGGTATTGATAAAGAAACTAATCCGGAAAAAATAGAGAGATTCTTAACAAAAAAAGCAATTATTGAATATATAGATAGTAGTGAAAGTGAAAACGCACTTATTGCAATGGACTTGGATGAATATAAAAGTGACAGATATACACATATGGAAATACATGAATCTCTTACATACGGTACAATGTGTAATTTGATTAACTTTATTGAGAATAATCCGCCAGCGCGTAATTCGTTTTCTTGTGGTCAGAGTCGTCAAGCATGTTCAATGTATCATACGAATTTTTCAGTAAGAATGGATAAGACAGCGGTGATTCTCAACAGTGGGCAGATACCATTAATAAAATCGCGATACTTGGAATATATCAACCGCGAGGAAATGCCATATGGAGAGAACCCAATAGTTGCGATTATGTCTTATAGTGGATATAATATGGAAGATTCTATTCTTATAAATGAGGCATCGCTCAAACGCGGGTTCTTTAATACCACATATTATACAACATACGAATCACACGAAGAAATCAATGAATCCAATGAAGGAAAATCCGAAACCAAATTTGTGAATATGGAAATAGAATCCAATATAGTTGGTATTAAAAGTGGATATGATTATAGTAAATTAGACAAATATGGATTAATCCGCGAAGGCACCGAAGTGAATGACAAGACAATTTTAATTGGAATGTCGATAAATTCAGACGGTCGAATGGTGGACGCATCGAAAACTCCCAAGAAGGGACAATTGGGTATTGTAGATAAAACATTCATGACCGAGGGTGAAGCTGGAGAACGTATTGCAAAAGTCCGAATCCGTGAAGTTCGTATACCAAACCAAGGTGACAAAATGGCATCTCGCGCAGGACAAAAAGGAACTGGGGGACTTATTATTCCTGAATCAGATATGCCATTCACAAAAGATGGATTGCGTCCCGATTTAATCATAAACCCCCATGCGATTCCATCCCGTATGACAATTGGACAATTAATAGAATGTGTAATGGGAAAAGCATGCTCTTTATTAGGCGGGTTTGGAGATTGTACTCCGTTCATCAACCAAGGAAGCAAAATTGGAGTATTTGGAGAAGTATTAACCAATATGGGGTATCACTCCAGTGGTAATGAATTGCTTTACAATGGTATGTCAGGAGAACAAATAGAAAGTGAAATATTCATTGGACCCACATATTACATGAGATTGAAACACATGGTGAAAGATAAAATAAACTATCGTGCTCTCGGACCGAGAACCGCACTTACGCGCCAACCTGTAAGTGGGCGTGCTAATGATGGAGGGCTGCGAATAGGTGAAATGGAACGTGATTCGATTATTTCCCATGGGATGGTAGATTTCCTAACAGAATCAATGATGGAACGTGGCGATAAGTATAAGGTTGCGGTTTGTAATACAACTGGTCTGTTTGCTATATATAATCCATCCAAAAACTTATTCTTAAGTCCTATGGCAGACGGACCGATTCGTTTTTTTGGTTCCTTGGATGGAAAAGATTTGAATATTGATAATGTCACGCATTTCGGTCGCGATTTCAGTTTAATAAGTGTACCATATTCTTTGAAATTGTTAATACAGGAATTACAAGCTATTAACGTGCAAATGAGGATAATCACAGAAGATAATATAGATCAAATGGAGAGTATGGCAAATTCTAAGAATATCGAGAACACTTCTGGTATAACGGATATTAATGAAGTCCGTAAGTTATTCAATAAAATGGCAAGACGTGAGAATGTTTTAAAAGAAACGTTTATAGAAGAACTTACACCAGACTTACAATCTCCACCAGACGGATTTGAACCAACATCACCTGACTATAGAACACCATTATATGAGGATACTCCTATTATATCTCCTACGCCAGAATCCCCATCGAACACTCCACAAGGAACCCCTCCATATGCACCAGAAACCCCTCCGTATGCACCATCCCCATCGAACACTCCTCCATATGCACCAGAAACACCTCCCTATGCACCATCCCCATTGAACACACCTCCATATGCTCCAGAAACACCTCCATACGCACCATCCCCATTGAACAGTCCTCCGTTTGCATCAGGAACTCCTGCAACTCCACCATCAAATGGCTATTTAGACACTGAATTAAATGTAGGTGAAAATGTGCTTTTGCGCGGAGGTGGAAAACATGATTCAAGAATGATTTGGAGTGTTGTTAAAATCGGTACTAATTTGATAACATTACGCGGTCCAAATGGCGAGATAGAAATCGCTCAAAAAGCAGACTTATATAGTCCGAGTGACATCGTTTCACAAACCCCAATACCTATGCCATATTCGGATATTAATCCGATACAAGAAGTATCACACCCTGGAATAAATATTGCCCCTGTATTTAATTTCGGAACAATGGAAAATAAAACAACGCCTATTACGAAATATGAAACAGAACCAGTTATTACTACAACAATTAAGGCAGATGATATTAAAAAAATACAAGAAGAACCTATCGATTTCAACAAATTAATTATTAAAAAGTTGTAAAATTGAAATAATATATAAATGTATATTAAACATATATAAAATAACATGTCGTCTAATAATAGAATCCTCCGTATATACAAATCGCGCGTCAATATTCTGAAACAACTTGGAAAACAGGGGTTTAATGTTACAGACTATTCTGAGTTTAGTATCAACGAAATTGATACAATGTTTTCCAACAAACAATTGGATATGCTAGTTACTAACGAAAACTCAGATAATAAAGCTTATGTGAAATACTATCTAGACGCAAAGCAGATGAGACCACAATATCTAGATGAAATAATTGAAGACTTATTCTTGGTAGATACAGTTCTTACAAAGGAAGATACACTCGTGATTATTGTTGATAGTGAACCAAATGACACTATAATTGCAAAAGTTAATTATTTATACAATCACGATGGTATTTTCGTAGTTATCCATAATATTAATCGCCTACAATTCAATATATTAGAACACAATCTTGTGCCTCCTATTAAGATACTCACCGAAAGTGAAACGGTGAAGTTGTTAAAGAATTATAATTTGAAGGATGTAACCCAATTGCCTGAAATTGGTAGGTTTGATCCTCAGTCACTTGCGATTTTATTGAGACCTGGACAAGTTTGCGAAATTGAACGCAAAAGTGTAACTGCAATGAAATATGAATATTATCGTGTATGTGTATAGAAAAATGTATATAGAATATATAGGAAATGAACGATGTTAATGTAGGGTATTCAAAAAATGATTTCTTATATTATAAATATGCATTTGACTCATCTGGTAAGGAACAATACAATTGTTCAAATAACACAATAGTATCTGGAGTATTAAAAAACACTTGCGACGCAATACCATCAGACGGTATTGATATGTGCAGTGACACGTTTAAATCGAATCTTTGTAAAAATAAAGAATATGCAGACAAACTAGTAAACCAAAAAATACATCATTCAGGGTCAGATGAATTATACCAGAATACAACCGCGCAATATAATATAGAACGACTGAATTTATTTAATTTAGGAATAGGTGTAATAATTAGTGGTTTTTTTATTATGAACATGTAATTTTCTCAATTACATATATATAGAATGCGTAAGTTCTCTAATTACCAATTAATATTACTATTTTTTATATTGGCAACAGTATTCATACTAACTAGAGTAATAGAATATGATACTATAGATCCGATGACGATGTCAGATTATAATAGTAGAATAACAAAGGAACGTAGGAAGTTACAGAAAAAAGTAGAAACCTTACATGGAATATCATCTTTTCAATCAAACGACATAAAATCAACGATGGATAGAAATATACTATTAAACATTTTATGGACAGTTGTAGCATCCACGTTGCTGTATTTTGTAATTGTGAATTAGACCAATATAATTTATTTCTACAGTCTTTTTTTTATAAAAATATATGATCGTAGTGTATATATGGATTACGTTAATACACCTGGATATAATAATAGATATAGGAACATCGCATATCTAACAAAGAATAACAATGAGAATAAACCATTGTCAACTACTATGGATGCGCGCTCAGAAGATGCGAATATAATAATCAACGAAGGGACTCTATTATTAACAGTAGTATCATTAACTGCAGTAACATTTTTGATCACCGCTATATTTTTAGCGAATGATTAGACCGTTTCAAATTTAGATAATACGGTGGCGTATCATTGTAATTATTCGGATATGTAATATTATATATACATTTTATATATATATAATGACTGATATCAGCAAGATTATTGAAAGCGAAATCAACGTAATAAAAGGACAAATTAAAAACGTAGATGAAACAATATCTAGCCAAAGTCGTGTTATAAAAATGAATGAAAATTACAATAAAAAAATTGCAGCGTATACTAAAGCGGTTCTAGCAATTGTATTTGCATCGGCTATCGCCGTGATATTAAATACATTAAAATCTAAATTTGGTATTATTCCAGATGCAGTTATAACAATCTCATATATCATATTGTTCTCTTCTTCTCTGATTTATTCCATGTTCGTTTGGTCGGATATAAATTCCAGAGATAAAATGGATTTTGACAAGTTAGATTTAGACGCGCCATATGGTGTTTTGAAAAATTCGAATAAAGTATCAACTGGTTCTGGAGGATTTGGAAATTTAGATTTATTACCAGGGTTTTGTATAGGAAAGGATTGTTGCACGAATGTGATGGCGTGGGATGATAATAATAATAAATGCGTGAATTCGTGTCCGACTGCTGGATATTATATAGATAAAACTACACATGAATGTGCCAAATGCGCTGCTGGAACCTTCTCTAATGCAAATAATGCTGGTAGTTTATGTACTGAATGCGCTGCTGGTACTTACTCTTCAGAAGGTTCATCAAAATGTGAGACTCAATGCCGTGCTAATACTTATGCAGATAACACTAATAATACATGTATAACATGTCCTATGAGCACTCCATTTGCGAAAGCCGGGTCAACAGAGTTAGGTCATTGTAAGAACAGCCCACAATAAAATCTACGAATATTGTAAATATGAGTAATTACTGCAATGCAAATGATAAGGATTGTAATTTAATTTACAACTTATACAGAAATATAAATAGTAATTTAGAAGATCAAAACGAAAAATTAGACGCTCAGTATAAAAAGGTTGGTGAAATATATTCAACCGATTATCAAAAATCAAATTATCAACACGAAAACGTTACATATTATAGATTTATGAATAATATATTGTTTGTTGTTTATTACATATTGGTGTTTTTTGTTATATTTAAGGTAGTTCCATCAAATATGTTACGTGCAGTCAAGGGACTAGTCATCGGAATGTTTTTATTATATCCGTTTGTAATACAATATGTAGAAATTTTATTATATGGTATATTGAAGTATATACATGCCTTAATAACCGGGACTGTGTACATACCACCCGAATATTAGACTTTTATTATACATTGTAAAACAAACCATCATCTGTATATAGCACATTATCATGATTTTTTTTTCTAAATATTTCCGAAAACCACTTACGTATAGAATTAGATATACGAGATATCAAACGATTAAATGGCGATTCATGAATAATATTTGGCGCATATGGGTTACGTGAGATCATTATTACAAGAGTAATATAGAATATCCTACAAAAACAATTACACGATACATCCGCGCAATATGTATATTATTTTAGTAAATAATATGTCAATAGCATTTGTCCAATTCCAGTATAACACCATATAGCGGGTTGTTCGTGTATATTATTTGTAAGAAAATACCCTAAATACGGTCCGGTCAATATCAATGCTAAAAATGGTGTCAATTGTAAAATAGTTAATACTGGTATAGCCCACATAAAAAAATGCAAGCCTATACTTGGCGTAAACCAATATTTACCAGGAGCACGTAATCTTATATTCCAAGCAATATGTCTGTTTCCTGAAAATGAGCATGTTTTTTTACCGCACAATGGTTCATTTTTATTATCACATAATTCTTCATCTTTTACAAAGAATAAACGACTAAGTAATAATAAACCTGCGAAAAATGACATGTATAAAAACTCAAATATTGGATTACGGATGAAAGCAAACAACCAAATGTTGAAAAACAAAGGTTGGAAACAAATATGGATATATCCAATATTTGTCAGAAATTTATTATAATAGTTATTGCATTTATTGATTACTTTATATTGAAAAAATTGTATTATTTCCATGAGAGCAAAATATCCTATTCCGATAGAAGCATACAAATTTTTATTATAGAAAAAAATACTGGATAAAATACCAGTAATACCTATTGCTAACGACAAATTTTCAGAAAAACACATATATACATAAATTATATTATAATTTATCTATTGATTTACTAATTCCTATTCAAGACCAAGTTCCCTCAATTAAAGATCATCTACACTAATATCAGAATCGTCGGTTACAATCGATGTGCCTATTATATCATCGCGTTCGTATCTGATTCTAACACCCAACCACCCTCCACTATTTACTTTATATCTACCAAATCGCTTATCAAAATACTCATGAACCTCTTTAGTATTTGGCGAACCACCACGACCATAAGTCGATGTATACCATATATTGAATTCGTTAGTTGCTTCTGTCTTTGTAATTCTTCCACTATCTTCTGTAATAACCTTGTCTCGTATGAACTCTGCAATATGGTCTTGTCCCTCCTTATACTTCAAGCTAGAATCATCGATAATCTTACAAGCATCTACTCGTCCTTGCGTTTCAAATATAATCTCAACTAACATCGCCATAAGAACTTCACGCCATTCGCAGAATTTCTCCTTAATTGTGCGGTCAACCTTAAACTGATGTGGTTTATCTGGGTCATCTGTTACTGGTATCTCAGTAAAGAGTGATTCAAAATCAACAACTGCTAACCTACGCCATGTTCCATGGTCTCGCGTTTCTACTTTCATAAAATTATTGGAACACACAACAATCTTACATTGCGGAATAAAGGTTATGGCAGTACTGAAGAGATTACGACCCTTAATCGGTTCAACTCCACTTGTAAGTTCTTTCATCGCTCCGTCATTAATTTTATCGTCTTTGGATGGTTCTTGCATACACGCCAAACGAACACCTTTTAATGCTACAATATCAGGCGAAGCTTGCCCTTGTTTCTGACGCGATTGAGTGATAAGCGAAATTGGTGAAATTGCATAATAGTCGCCCAAACACTGCGACATTAAATCCATCAAAACTGATTTACCGTTCTCGCCATTACCTATATAAAGATGTAATTTCTGATTCAAATTCACCCCTACTAATATTGATGCCAAATGTTGCCACATATACTTACGCAATGCCTTAGATGGAAACAATTTAGCAAAGAAGTCTTCAATCTCTAAAATTATAGCGGCATCTCGAGTGCGGTCTAATTTATTATAACTAATGTTCGTGCATTTTGATAAATAATCTTCTGCACGTCCCGAACGAAATATCTTATTCTTAATATCAACAACTCCATTTTTACAAGCCAATAGATATGGATTGCTATCCAATAGGTCCATAAAATTGACATCTGGGTCAAAGAATTGTTCTCTCGCTTCTTTTAATATATGATCTTTATGAGTGGTTTGTGAAAGCTTTGCAATTATTTCTAGAACCTTATTGCTTAATCCCTCGCACCCTTTCATCTTATCGTCGGTTTGTGATGTATCGTGCAATTTATTTGTGAACTCGTCACACTTAAGACGATACAATTCTTTTAATTCACCTGAAATATGTTTACGAAGAGACGTACCACACTCGTCCTCTACCCAACGATGTTTTACAAACCTATACCATTTATCGGCTTTCAATCCCGCACATGCGTAATTGTCCTTATACATCATATATAGAATCTGCGCAATATCTGTATCTCCACAACCAATATGCTTGTCTCCCTTAGAAATACCATTTTGAGTTAAATGTTTTATAGACTGGTCCAAGTAATAACCAATACTAGTATCATTAATGCGTTTGAATTCAATAGGAGATGCCTCTCTAGCCCAATATATAATAGAACGTTTTGTGAGACCTTGACTGTTATTAGTGTCGAAACCAGACCATTTATCATACATGTCAGATATACCGTCAAATTGAAAGGTAGGCGACTTTGCACTTAATGCAAGCCAAGCGATAAACAGTTTCTTACTTATATTAGAAAGAGCCCATCCTACTTTCATCCACTTTAGATACGATCCTTCACCGTAATAATCTATTGGAAGTATCATCGCTAGCTCATATGCTTCTCGTAAATTATATTCGTCGGGTTTTAGTCTTTCTATAAACTGTGTCACAAGCCCGTCAATATCGGATTTTGACTTTATACTACTTACACTGAAATCAATTGTATTTGTATGTTGTATGTTTGTTTGGATGCGGAAAGTATTATGAGTTGTCGTGGAACGGCTTTTCTCATGAATTGCGATAAACTCAGCCTTAAAGAAGAATTGAGGATGTTCGGTATAACGCACTGACAACTTTGGAAAATCTACACACCAATTGAACTTCTTTACTGGTATCTTAACCTCCATAAACTCACCGTCAGTTGTATCGTATTCGTATTCATAAACCCGCGTGAGAGAATACTTGTCATGATTCGGTTTTTTAGAACCATACAATTGCCAGTTTGTTACGCCAGTGCTGATACCCTTATCCAGAACATCCTCCCATGTGTTTGTAAGAGGTAAGTCACCCCATTCTTCCTCGATCTTACCCATTACTCGCTGGCGAATAATAGTCTGAGTTGTGCGATCCGCTTGAATTCCGATAAGCATATGTATACCGTCTTTCGTAATCTGCTTTTCTTCTAGACGATTTACATTTGGTTTCTCAAATATATATATAGGAAATGGACACTTGTCTGCAAATTGGAAAATATCTTTCAAAACATCTAAATATAATTGAACGATACTAACAACATGTTTATCGGTATACTGTTTTTCGGTTACTTTATATTCATAACGGAAATCGAAATCAATTGCTATTGGTCCACCCGTTTCACGCTGTTTCTCGGTGAGAAACTCATCGCCATTTTTTGAAACGATATCTTTATAATAATGATCTAAGAATGTCGAATACTCATCATCTGGAATATGATATTTAGCTCCATACGAATTTGTATGAGGAATTCTTGTATTTGTAGGTGGTCGGACATCATCTTTTCCCAACCAATGTGAGCCGATGAAATCTTGATAATTTGATGCGGGTTTCGGTTTAGCGCGATGTCCCATTGTCTATGATATTGTGCTATTTTTATATAAGAATACAGATGATTCAATTTTATTTGGAAAGATTATAATGTCAAATTGTTTGATAGTATAATATGATATATGGTAAGATATTTTTTTTGATTATGGTATAATATTTATTGAACAAAATTAATTCAATTTTTTTGTGCAAAAATCTAATTATATAATATATTATAAAATGTCAGCATTTTCAATGAAAACCCCCAATTCTACTGATGAACCTAATAGTATAATCAAAATGCCATCACCTTTAGTAGACGTTATATCTATCGATAGAGCATGTTGTATTTTAGCACAAATAATAGTTAATTTTGATTCGGCAAATCAAAAAACAGTCATGGATGAAATAAACAAGTTAAAAAACGGCATAAATTTAGATGGTTTTTTCAAAAAATGCGATACACTAGATGTTACTAATACAATGAACCCGATATCACAAGATGTGATAAATATGAAAGAAATACTTATGACTGTTTTTATGGGTATTATTGAAGATTCAGATTCAATGATAAATAACAGTAAAAACAACGGAGATAATAACAAAAATATAATCAATGGTGGTATGAATCCGAAACAGTTTGCTCAGATTTTATATACTATATGTAGCCTTACTGTTGGATTCGTGCTATTGGCGACATTTATGAATAATGTAAATAATACGAATGATAATTTGAAAAAAGAAGCGGAGACAATTGTTATGCGAGAATTCCTTAAATTTATAAATGATGTTCCTGAATTAGATCAATCCACAAATGATTCAACTGGTTATATAAATTTGTTAATTAATACAGTAAGTTCGTTTATAACACATCCAGATACGGTACTTGAAAGTCCATTATTATTACAAGATTTTACATGGTACAATCAACAGGACCAAGCTACGCAATCTACTGTGGCTTTATTCGTTAAAAACGCAATCGAAGATGCGAATCGACATATTAACGAACCCACACAATTACGAATTAGCGACCGTGCACATGTTGATGAAACAAAACAAATATTCGGTTGTTGCAAAATCAAAAGAACTCAAGCGTTTTTGGTTAGATGATCCAGAAGTTTATTTGAGTATTATTGCAAAAAATACTAAGTTGAGATTATTGGAGAACATTTCCGATAAGTTTACTGCAGATTGTTTCAATAAAATTACGGATGAAAAATCTGCAGCAAACTTATTCAATCTAGTTGATAATTTTGCAAGACCGTGGACTGGTAATACAGATAATTGCATTAAATCTGATTTTAATGTGCAAGTAAGATTAATACAACATAGCGTTGAAACAACAATTAACGAGTCTGCGCATAACTTTTTTTTATTAAAAGCAGCATTTCCGTTTATATCAACTGGTATTGGAACTATACTTTTTGCGATCAAAGGATGTATCAGAAAGAATAGCGAAAAAACATTGAAAGGTGGTTTTACAAAACGAACAAAAAATAAGAAACAAATGAAGAAGCAAACTAAGAAAAAGACAAATAGACGAAAAAACAAAACAAGAAACTTACGTAGATAGAGTAATCGAATATATGTTGTAACACAAAAATCTAAAATCCTGATTCCATCGTCTTATATAATTCCACGTGTTCTGGTAGTTTTACGCTATCATAAAAATGAGGGTGAATATACAATTTAATATTAGTTTCGTCCATTCGTTGGATTACTTCAGATAAACTGTTTATACGACCTTGGGCTCCAGCAAAATGCAATGGTCTAGGTTTCTTTCTAGTAGGATATCGAATTAACCATTCGACTTTCATTGCACGAATACTCGTCCAATCCATACACGTCATAACTGCGATGAATTCCCATGGTCCTATACCTTTAGTTGCAACTGCACCACCTTTGATTTCACTATTATGTTGACGTAGACGATGCACTAGATCTACAGTATATCCATTATATGTTCTACCCATACCTGTATGAATATGCCTTCCTTGTCCTAAAATATAACAATAATAACGTTTTACTGGTGTTTGTAATGGTGTGATTTCATCCTGTATCGATACTTTACATGTTCTAGAATTGTGTCCGTCTTGTCTGCATTTTTTACAAGGCATTTTTTTATTATACACATCTATTTATTTTCGGATTGTATACCGCATAGAGAGAACCTAAATATTTAAACCGATGAAGATTCAAATGGTACG
>FUWD013231110.1_pt1 | contig 28237 bp, 34 predicted proteins | sample 1063281 | NCBI WGS metagenome assembly FUWD01 (sample SAMEA79048168, study PRJEB19326) | metagenome | biome: marine | reverse complement strand
TGAAAAGCCATTAATTAAGATATTAGCTTTCATGGAAATTGAGGGGATAAAAGTTGATAATAAATTTTTAAAGATATTATCTGAAAAATTTGAGAAAAAAATTAATAAATTAGAAAAAGAAGTTTTTAAAATTTCAAAAAAAGAATTTAATATTGCATCACCAAAACAATTGGGGGAAATAATTTATAATGAGCTAAAGATAGCTGTGCTCAAAAAAACTAAAAAAGGAAGCTTTGCAACAAATGCCGGTGTCCTTGAGGATTTAGCATTTAAAGGGCACAAACTTCCTCAATTAGTTTTAGATTGGCGACAAGTATCAAAGCTGAAAAATACTTATTCCGATGCTTTACCTGAGCATATTAATCCTTCTACGAAGAGAGTTCATACTTCGTTTTTGTTAGCAGCAACCACCACTGGAAGACTTGCTTCTAGTGATCCGAATTTACAAAATATTCCTATTAAGTCAGAGGACGGCAAAGATATAAGAAAAGCTTTTATATCTGAAAAAGGCTTTACGCTAATATCAGCGGATTATAATCAGATCGAAATGAGAATTTTAGCTGATTTAGCTGATGTTAAAGAGCTAAAAAAAGCTTTTAAAAATAACGAAGACGTTCACTCACTTACAGCGAGCCAAGTATTTAATGTAGATATTAAAACGGTTGATCAAGATATGAGACGAAAAGCTAAAGCGATAAACTTTGGCATAATTTATGGAATTTCACAATATGGTCTCGCTAAACAAATTAATGTTTCTAATCATGAAGCAAACGAATTTCTCGAAGCATATTTTGCAAAGTTTCCAGAAATAAAAATTTACATGGATAACACCATTCAATTTTGTAGAAAAAATGGATATGTGAATAATATTTTTGGAAGAAGATCTCATTTCAATGGGATCAATGATAAAAATTTTAATGTTAGAAATTTTCAAGAAAGAGCAGCAATTAATGCTCCAATACAAGGTTCTGCTTCAGAAATTATGAGACTTGCAATGATTAGACTTGATAAAAAATTTAAAGATATAAAAAATAATAAATCAAAAATATTACTGCAAATTCATGATGAGCTGATTTTTGAAGTTCCAGAAAAAGAAGTCAAAAATATAACTAAGATTATTAAAGAAGAGATGACAAGCGTTACAGAAAGTGATTTGCATACATTTTCAACACCCTTGACTATAGATGTGAATACAGGGGATAATTGGGGAATACTTCATTAATTAATGTGCATTGCCTAAATTAGAACAATTTAGTATTTTTAAAGTAGATTATGCAAACACAAACAATTGCTTTAATTGATGACGATAGAAACATACTTACAAGTATAAGTATTGCTCTTGAAAAAGAGGGATTTAAAGTTCAAACCTATATCGATGGTGAGAGTGCGTTAATTGGCTTAACTAGAACACCACCTGATTTAGCCGTCATTGATATTAAAATGCCAAAAATGGATGGTGAAGAACTTTTAAAAAAACTAAGAAAAAAAACTTCTTTACCAGTAATTTTTTTAACATCAAAAGATGATGAGATAGATGAATTATTAGGGTTAAAATTAGGAGCTGATGATTTTATAAAAAAATCAGGAGGGTTTTCCATAAAAGTTTTAATTGAAAGAATAAGAGTTCAACTTAGAAAAAAAGATCTTAATATCAATCTTGAAGAGACTAAAAGTATTATTTCACATGGAAAACTTAAACTTGACCCGTCACAACTTGAATGTGAATGGGATGGAAAACAATTACCAGATAAACTTACAACAACAGAATTTTTAATAGTTAAAGAGCTAGCTAAAAGACCAGGAATAATTAAAGAGCGTGCACAATTAATGGATATTGCCTATAGAGAAGATACCGATATAGAGGATAGAACTATAGATAGTCACGTTAAAAGAATTAGAAAAAAATTTAAAAAGGTTGACCCTGATTTTACTGCAATAGAAACAAGATATGGCAGTGGATACAGATGGAACGTTAGTTAATGTTCAGTGATTTTTTAAAAAGTTTATCTATTTTAAAAAAATTTTTATTTATTAATTTAATAATTTTTTTATTTATCGGAATTTTAGCATTTATATATATTGGCAATGTTAAACCTAACTTAATAAAAAATAAAACCAGCAAACATATTAAGATAATAAATAATACTATTGAGCATATTTTACGATTAAATATAAAATTTGAAGAAGAGGATATTAGAAGATTTTTATTTTCAACAAGGTTTTTGTTCCAAAATTTAGATAGAGTTATTTTATTTGATAACCAATTTAACTTAGTTGGAGATACCGACACATTAGATTTAGATCCAAGATCTTTTTCAAATAGACTAGATATAGTTCAATTAGAAATTTTAAATGAAGAAATAAGTAATAAAATAATTGAAACTAAAAATGTAAATAAAGAAAAAACGGTTTCCTTAAAAGATATTTTAACAAATTATTCTTGGTCAAAAGATTATGGAAAACCATTTACCTTTATTCAAGAAGGATATGATCAATTTTTATTAACCACAGTAAAAAATGTAACATCGGATGGTGTGAGTATTGGTTATTTAGCAATTTCAGAAAATGCAAATGATGTAAAATCAGCAATTGATGAAAGAAAAACATTTATTTTAAGAACAGCAATTTTTATTGTTATAGTCATCCTAATATTCTCCTTTGTCTTAAATAGATATTTTCTAAAACCTATAAAAAGTTTAGTGGCATACACGAGGATAATTAAAGAAAAGAGTAGAAAAAAAACAAATATAAATGAACTCAAGGGAAGAAATGATGAGCTAGGAACCTTATCAAATTCCTTAGATGATATGACGATGAACTTCAAAAGAGAATTTCTCATGCAGAAATTTTTCAACAGATTTGGTTCATGACATAAGAAATCCCCTTAACATCATTTAAAAAGTGCATCTGAAATATTACATGATACCGACGACCAATCCCAAAGAAGCAAACTAATCAATATTCTTAATCATGATGTTCAAAGGATTGAAAGACTAATTACTGATTATTCTCAGATGTTAAAAGATGAAGTAGCCTTGAGTAAGAAAAAATGAAACGAATTAATCTTAAATTAATTGCAAGATCCGTAGTTGATGATTTTAATAGCATCTATGAAACTAAAAGAGGTATCAAAATAATTCTAAACGATTTAAATAATCAGGACGAATATTTTATAAATGGAATAGAAAATAGAGTAGAACAAATTATTGCAAATTTACTTGATAATTCAATTTCATTTAGTGATGATAATAAAAATATTTTAGTTGAAGTGTCTAAGAGTGATAAAGATAAGGTTGTTCTAAGAGTTATTGATGAAGGTAAGGGGTTTAAAGAATCAAATACAAAAAAAATATTTGATAGATTTTATACTAATAGACCAGATAACTTCGGTGAACATTCAGGTTTAGGTTTAAATATTGTAAAAAATCTTGTTGATTTACATGATGCCACTATTAGTGCTGCTAATAATACTGCACAAAAAGGTGCTAATGTAGAAATTATATTTCCTAATAGCCAAACATAAGTTGATTAATCAAATTTTTATTGCTAGAAAGCTGACCAATGGAAGATTTTAAAGTAAAAGACATATCCCAAGCAGAATTTGGAAGAAAAGAAATTTCTATAGCAGAAAGTGAAATGCCAGGATTAATGGCATTGAGAGAAGAGTATGAAGGAAAAACCCCTTTAAAGGGTGCTAAAATTTTAGGTTGTCTTCATATGACAATTCAAACAGCTGTTTTAATTGAAACATTGGTAGAGCTTGGAGCCGAGGTAAGATGGTCTTCATGTAATATTTTTTCAACACAAGATCATGCAGCGGCAGCTATAGCGCACGCAGGCATTCCAGTTTTTGCCTGGAAGGGCGAAACAGAAGAAGAATATTTGTGGTGCATAAAACAAACCATTGAAGGAAAAAAAGATTGGAAGGCAAACATGTTATTAGATGACGGTGGTGATTTAACTGCAATCATGCATAACGATTACAAAGATTTATTGAAAGAAATAAAAGGCGTTTCAGAGGAAACAACAACGGGTATTAAAGCATTAAATAAAATGGAAAAAGAGGGCTCTTTAATGATCCCAGCAATTAATGTTAATGACTCAGTTACAAAATCAAAATTTGACAATCTATATGGTTGCCGGGAAAGCTTGGTTGATGGAATTAGAAGAGCAACTGATGTTATGATGTCAGGGAAGGTTGCCATTGTTGCAGGTTTTGGCGACGTTGGAAAAGGTAGCGCAGCTTCATTAAGAAATAGCGGCGCAAGAGTAATGGTTACAGAAGCAGATCCGATTTGTGCACTTCAGGCAGCAATGGAAGGATATGAAGTAGTTTTGATGGATGAGGCAATAGATAAAGCAGATATCATTGTAACAGCCACTGGAAATAAAGATATTGTTACAGCGGACCATATGAGAAAAATGAAAGATAGAGCAATACTATGTAACATTGGGCACTTTGATAATGAAATTCAAGTTGATGCCTTAAAAAACTATAAATGGACAGAAATTAAGCCAGAAGTTGATGAGATTGAGTTAGTTGACGGTAAGAGAATAATTCTATTGGCAAAAGGAAGATTAGTTAACTTAGGTTGCGCAACAGGACACCCAAGTTTTGTAATGAGTGCGTCATTTACAAATCAAGTAATGGCCCAAATAGAACTTTGGAATAATCACAAAAACTATGAAAATAAGGTTTATGTATTGCCAAAAACTTTAGATGAAAAAGTTGCAATGCTTCATTTAAAAAAAGTAGGTGCAAAATTAACCAAATTATCAAAAGAACAGGCGGACTACATAAGTGTTGAGACAGAAGGACCATTTAAACCAAATGCCTATCGCTACTAATAGCGAAAAAATAGATATCTCATTAGAAGATAAGACATCAGAGTTAGCTAGAAAATTTTCAACTTTATTAAATAAAGGTGACGTAGTTTTTTTTCATGGTGAAATAGGTGTTGGAAAAACAACTTTTATAAGACATTTAATAAATAATTTGCAGAAGTTGAACGCTTTAAATCAAACAGAAGTTACAAGCCCAACATTTAATTTAGTAAATGAATATGATGTTGGAAATTTTATAATACAACATTATGATTTATATAGACTAACAAACAGCGCTGAAATAAAAAATATTGGGTTATTAGAAAACAACAAAGAAATTTTAACTCTTATTGAGTGGCCAGAGAAAATAAAAATAAAAATTATAAATAAGATAGATCTATTTTTTGAATATAATGATGATTTAAGCAAAAGGTATTTGACGATTAAAGGTTTAAAAAAATAAGTGTCAAAAAATAATTATAAACTAGAAAAAATAAAAGGTGATGCATCATTTAGGTCTTTTTTTAGAAAAACCGAAAAAACAAAAAGGTCAATCATAGTTCATGCATCTAAAGAAAAAGAAAAAAATCTATTAATTTATGATGCGGTAAATAGTTTATTGGTTAAAAATAAAATTTTAGCGCCAAAACTTTATACTGAAAATTATAAAAAAAATTATATAGAGGTTGAAGATTTTGGTGATGATACAGTTTTCAATTTGTTAAAAAAAAATAAAAACCAAAAAATTTTATTATTTAAAAAATCTATTGAACTTCTATGTAAAATTCAAAAAATAAAACAAAATAAAACCAAAAATTTTAATGGTAAAATTTACAAGATACCTAGCTATGATAAATCATTATTATATAAAGAAGCCAATTTATTCACAGAGTGGTATGCTAAAAAATTTGTAAAAAAGGATCAGCTACGAATATTTAAAACTCAAATTAATAAGCAAATAAGAATTTTATTAACAAATATAAAATCTAAAGAAAATATTTTTGTTCATAGAGATTTTCATGTTTCAAATTTAATAAGATTTAAAAATAAATTAGCGGTTATCGATACACAAGATGCAACAATAGGCAATAAAGCTTATGATTTGGCCTCTTTAATTGACGATGTTAGATTTAAAACAGATAAAAAATTTAAAAATAGTATTTATAATTATTATTTAAAATTTAATAAAAGCAAAATCAATGAAAATATTTTATTAAATGATTTTGAAATATTGTCTGTTCTTAGAAATATGAAAATAATTGGGATTTTTGCAAGATTGGCTATGAGAGATAGAAAAAAAAATTATTTAACATTAATACCCTATGCTTGGAAATTAATAGAATTACGCGCTTCCAACAGTGCAATGTTTAGTGAACTTAAAAGAATATTAGATATTTATTTTTCAAAAAAAATAAGAAGTTTAAAATGAAGATTCAAACTGCATTAATTCTATGTGCTGGTTATGGCAAAAGGTTAAACCCACTCACTTTAACAACTCCAAAACCACTTTTAAAAATTCATGAAATTACCTTATTAGAAAATTGTATTAATTTGATAGCCTCTTTGGGGATTAAAAAAATTCTAATAAACACCTTTTATTTAGAAGAAAAAATTAAGGAATTCATTAATGAAAAAAAATTTAACCTTGAAATTAAAATCATTACAGATGGAAAAAATATTCTAAATACAGGTGGTGGGATTTTAAACATGATAAACTCCTCTGATGAAATGGATTTTTTAACTTTTAATCCAGATACAGTATGGAGTGAAAAATACAAAGAATGCATTGAAAGTATGGAAAAATTTTATTTTTTAAATAACGTCCAAAATATACTTTTATTAGTCAACAAGAGTATAAGTTTTGATAAAAGCCTGGAAGGTAATTTTAATCTTTTAAATAATCTAATTAAAAAAAATGAGATTAACAATTTGATCTATACAGGTTGTCAAATAATCAACAGAGATTTATTTAATTCTTATTCTGTTAATAATTTCTCAATTTCTAAAATTTGGAATGATTTAATTAGTAAGGAAAAACTTTATGGATGTGAGAGTTTAGAAAATTTTAGACATTTAACTAATCTTGAGGTATATAAGAGTTTACTAAAAAACTAGTAAATCTTTAGCTCTCTCTTTATCTAGGTAAAAACATTCTTTAATATTTAACTCTTTATCTAAATTTATTAAAAGTGGATTACCCGTAGGTATTTCTAGCAACGATATTTTATCATTATCTAGTTTAAATAAAAATTTACACAAAGCTCTTATAGAGTTTCCATGTGCAGAAATTAAAATATTTTTGTTATTTTGAAGTTTGTCTTGAATCTCTTGGTTATAAAATTTCATTACTCTTTCATATGTGTCCTTAAGAGACTCAGTATCAGGAATATTTTCTTTTGGAATATTTTTATAGATTTCAATATTTAAGGGGTGATAAGGGTTATTTTTATTAAGTGGTTCTGGTTTAATATCCCAAGATCTTCTGAATTCATGAATTTTTTCTTCTCCAAGTTTTTCTTTCATTTGATCTTTATTTAGTCCAGTTAATGATCCGTAGTGTCTTTCATTTAATTGCCATGCTCTTATTGGTGTTGTTTGATCTCTTAAAGTCTCCTGGATGAGCTTTAATGTTTTAATAGCTCTTAATTGGAATGATGAATAAAAATGATTAATATTTATCTTAATTTTTTTAATGTATTCCCCAGCTTTACAAGCCTCTAATTTTCCTTGCTCTGTAAGGTCAACATCTACCCAGCCTGTAAATCTTTTTTCTAGATTCCATTCACTTTGACCATGTCTAACTAAAATTAAATGAGGCATTTGATATATTTTGATAACTGATAAAAAGAATAAAATAAATAAAATTATTATGAAATATATAAAAAAATTTTTAATTCCAGCTTTTCACACTGCTAACTTAATATTGATAATATTTTATTTATATCCTGGGAGTATATTGGGCCATCTCTTATATGGTGATAGTTCTATCCAACCTCAACTTACTAAAGATTTTATAATTTCTTCCAATCACTTATATATATTTGTTGTTCTTTCTGCTCTAGGAATCATTGCTTATAAAGATACAAGAAAAATTAAAATCTTGATAATATATTTATTTTTATTATCAATTGTCTTAGAATTAACCCACATTGTTATTCCAGTAAGAGGATTTGAATGGGCTGATCTATTTGGAAATATTGCAGGTGTTATATTTGTAATAATTATTTATAAAGTTAAAAATAGATATGCTTAATCTTAAAAATTTTTTTTTATTTTTATTACTTATTTTAATTTCTGGCTGTTCTTCAATTCCTCAAAATACATCAAATAGCTGCTCAATTTTTAATGAAAGATATTTTTGGTATAAGCATGCCAAAAGTACGGAAAAAAAATGGGGTACGCCAATTTATGTTCAGCTTGCTATTATTAAAATGGAATCCGATTTTGATTGGTTAGCAAAACCACAAAGACAAAAACTATTTAAAGTTATACCCTTCAAACGACCATCAAGTTCTTTTGGATATTCACAAGCTGTAAAAGGTACTTGGGAGCAGTACAAGAATGAAACAGGAAATAAATTTGCAACAAGGGCTAGGTTTAAAGACAGTGTTGATTTTATTGGGTGGTATACTGACAAAACTGAATCTATTTTAAAAATTTCTAAACAAGATGCGTTTAGACAATATATTGCATACCATGAAGGTTGGGGATCTTATAAAGATTATAAAAATAATCAAAAAGTTATAGGATTGGCAAAAAGAGTTAAGAATCAATCTGATAAATATAAATCTCAACTGCAAGAATGTCAGAAAAGATTAAATAAAAATAAGTATATTATTTTTTAACGAAGTTGTTTTTTTAATTCAATATCAATAGCATCTATTCGTTTAGTATTTTTTGCTAATACTAAATACATGGTTGGTGTTACATATAGAGTGAAGAATGTTGAGATAATCATTCCTCCTAGGATAGTTGCACCCACTGCTAATCGTGATGCCTCTCCAGCTCCAGGGCCAATATTTCCTATAACTAATGGGATCATTGCTATCATTGTACTAATTGATGTCATCATGATGGGTCTAAATCTTAATTGGCAAGCTTCTTTAACAGATGTCTCAATACTTTTTCCAACTGTTCTTAGCTGGTTTGCATAGTCTACTATAAGTATACTATTCTTGGTGGATATCCCGATTAATATAACTAGGGCTATTTGTGAAAAAATATTAATAGAACTATTTAAAAATAGAATAAAAACTAATCCTCCGAATAGAGCGAGTGGAACGGTTAACATAATAATAAATGGATGAATGAAGGAATTAAAAGTTGCAGCCATTACTAAATAGGCTGTTAAGAAAGCTAAACTAAAAATAAGAAACAATTCATTGCTAGTTTCTTTAAGCTCTTCTGATTGACCTCTCCATGCAATCTGATTTTCTACCCCAATTTCCTCAAGCGTTCTTTCCAAATAAGTTATAGCCTCTGTCAGAGTATAGTTTTCTGATATATTCGCAGATATAGTCACAGCCCTTTGTCTGTTATATCTAGCTAGTGTCTTTGCTGAACCTTCCTCTTTAAATTCTACTAAATTTGCAAGAGAAATTAGTTTACCTGTTGTATCAGATCTCACAAATATTTTTGCTAGCCCTTCTTTGCTTCTTCTGTCTTCTAGGTATTGCTGTAGTATAATTGGATATTCTTTACCAAGTTGATTAAACTTTGTTACTGTTTTTCCACCGTAAAGTGTCTCTAAAGTTTTACCAATAGAATCTGTGGATATTCCTAAATCTTTAGCTTTATTCTTATTAATGATTAATTTTATTTCAGGCTTGTCCCTAGAATAATCCGACTCTATTCTGGAAAGCTCTTTATTTTTTCTAAGCTCTGAAATAATAGAATTTTGAATTCTCTCCAATTCTTCATAAGTAGAACCTAATACAACCATTTGAATTGGTTTATTAAAATTAGAAACCCTTATTGATTGAGGGGATATTGGAAAAGCTAGCGTTTCAGGAACAGTTACAATTTTTCCAATAGCTTCTCTCATTACAGTTTGAGAGTCTTTTTTTCTATCAGACCAATCATTGAGTTGTGCAATAATTATAAAGCTATTAAATGAATTTCTATCACTTCCAAATCCAGGAACCCTCATAATAAATCGTTTATAAGGGCTATCTTCCACTTTAAGTAGAGGTATTAATCTTTGCTCAACATTTTGAGCTTTTTTTTCTGTATATTCAAATGAACTACCTTCATCTGTTGAGCCAATAATAAGATAAATTCCCCTATCTTCCATGGGTAATAGTTCTTTTTTGATAATTGTAAATAAAACACCCGAAGCTACAATGGTTAAAATAATAAATGAAATTATAATTTTTTTTTTATTTAGCCAGTAGCTTAAAGTTTCCTCATAAAATTTTGATAATGATTTAAAAAAAGTATCAAATTTAATAACAACTATGTTTTGTTTGGGTTGTTTAATTAAAAACTTACTTGCCAACATTGGAGATAATGTAAGTGCAACAAATGACGATACAACAATAGAAACTGATAATGCTATAGCAGTTTCTCTAAATAGTGTTCCTGCAATTCCATCAATAAATATTAATGGAATAAAAACAGCTAGAAGGATTAGAGTTGTAGCTATAATTGCGAAACTAATTTGTTTTGACCCTTTGTAAGCAGCAACTAAAGGATTTTCTCCCTTTTCAATTCGAGAATAAATTGCATCGGTCATTATTACCGAGTCGTCAGTAATAATTCCTATGGCTAAAATAAAACTTAACAAGACAAAAATATTGATTGAAAGTCCAAATAAATAAAGACCTAAAAAGGAAGCTATTAGACTTACAGGAAGGGCAATGGCTGGAACAATTACTGCTTTAATATTTCCAAGAAATAGATAAATAATTGCAACAACTAATATGAAGGCAATTATCAGAGTTTTATAAACCTCATTAATAGCTGACCCAACATAGTTTGCCCTGTTAAAAGCCACTTCTATATTTACTCCTTCAGGTAGTCCTTTTTTAACTTCAATTAATTTCTTATTTATTTCCTTAGATAGTTCAACGGTTGAAGCACCACTTCTTGCATAAATTCCAATACCCACAGTTTTTAAATCTAAAGCTTCTTTCGTTTGTGTTTTAAATAGTGTTTTTTCGGTGACGGGACCAAATTCTACATTGGCTACATCAGATAGTTTTACAATACTATCCTTTAGCATCTTAATTGGCAGTTCTTTTAGTGTATCAATATTATTATAGGACTTATCTAAGTTTAAAGTTAAATCTATATTATTTGCCTCAAGTGTACCTGCAGGTAAGCTAACATTTTCACTTCTCAATGCTCTCTCAACTTCTTGAATAGTTAAATTATTTGCAGCTAGTTTTATGGGATCTATCCAAACCCGAACGCTTAATTCTCTTAAACCACCTACTGAAATTCTTCCAACATTTTTAATGCTTGAAAACTGGTCAACTAAATATCTTTCAGTGTAATCTCCAAGTTCTAAGTCACTCCAATCAGCAGAAGATACAGACAACCACATTGTAGTTGTAAACCCAGCAGCTTGTTTTAATATCTGAGGTGCATCAGCTTCACTAGGTAGATTATCGACTACTCTTGCAACTCTTTCTCTTATATCGTTTGCAGCATCATCTAAATCAATATCAGTATTAAATTCAATATTTACAGTACTACTGCCATTTTGAGATGTTGAATCAATATTTTTTATTCCTTCAGCACCACCAACAACATCTTCGATTACTTGAGTTACTTCTTGATCAATGATTGATGCAGATGCTGACTTATAGTCCACTCTAACTTGCACCACAGGAGGCTGTAAACCATCTGGCATTTCTCTTACAGGCAGTTCAGAAAAAACAAAAACTCCAAATACAATTAATATAAGAGACATTACCCATGCAACAACCGGTCTCCTTATACTGACTTCTGTTATAAACATTATTTTTTAATAGGTTTAATTTCGCCTCTAGGTCTAACTTTTTTTAGTCCTTCAGCAACAACCACTTCTCCTTCGTCAAGACCAGAAATGATCTCAATAAATCCACTATTTCTTATTCCAATTTCTATTTCAGTTTTATTTGCGATATTGTCCTCAGACACTTTGTAGACATAAGATTTACTACCCTCTATCATCATACTAGTATCTGGGATTCCAAGAGAACTTCTTTCATTATAATTTATAGTAATTTCCAAAAGAGACCCTGGTATTAATTCAGAGTTTTCATTTTTGATCATAACCCTTGTTAGTAAGCTTCTTGTTTCAGCATTAATTCTACTTGAGACAGCATATATTATCCCTTCATATATTTTATTTTTTCTTCCTGAGAATCTCACCTTGGCTGGCAAATCTTTTTTAATGAATGATGCAAAAGTTTCAGGAATTTTTATATCAGAATATATAATTGAATTATCATCCAGGGTTATAATTATTGAATTATCTGAGCCGAGAATGTCTTCTGTTATCCCTCTATATCCTAGTACACCGTCAAATGGAGCTACAATATTTCTGTCTTTAAGTTGAACGATTAAATCACCTTTTTTTACATAATCTTTTAAAGTTAATTCACTAGTTAGATCATCCTTTTTAATTCTAAAAGATTCAGTTCTTTTTGAAACTGCTGTGCCAAAACTTTCAATCTTCTCAGAAAAATCTTTGTAAGAAACTTCTTTAACAATAATTCCAGGAGGAGGTCTTTTGCTGAATTTTTTTTCAAAATGATTGCCAATCATTGTTCTTCCAACAATGACTATTGTAATAATTAAAAAGAAGGTGATGATTGCCGAAGTAATTTTTGTTGATCTTTTCATATTTTAATTTTTTCCATACTCACTCCATGAGCCATCGTAAATAATGGGCATATATTTATTATCTATTAAAGAATAAGCAAGAGCCAAAACTGAAGCAGTAACTCCAGAACCACAAGTAAATACAACATTTTTATCAATGCCACTTTTTATTAACTTAAATTTTTCAAAAATTTTATCTTTGCTAATAAAAGTATGATCTTCATTTATAAGCAGAGAAAAAGGTAAGCAGTAAGAGTTTTTTATAGAGCCACTTCTCAAACCCTTTCTGGGCTCAGGAATTGTTCCTTCAAATCTTTCCTTGCTTCTTGCATCAATAACTATGAATTGATTTGTTAAAATATTTTCATTAATTTGATTTTTATTTTTTACTAATTCTTTTTTTTCATTAGCAATGTAGTTAGAGGGAGTAATTTTTATTAAATTATTTGTTGTGGGTTTTTTTTCATTAATCCATTTTTTTAAACCTCCATCCAATATTTTCACTAGGTTTGGATTATGTCCAAAATAAATAAAATTATACCAACACCTACATGAGCTGATTACATCAGAGTTATCATAAATAATAACCTGATCTTCATTTTTAATACCCATACTTGATACAATTTTCTCCCACAATTTTTTATCAGTTAACATATGTGGTAAGTCTGTATTTTTCTTTGAATTTTTATCTAAGTCAAAAAAAATTGCATTTTTTATATGTTGCTTTTTATATTCTTTAAATCCATCTCTATCCGTTTGAGGCATGTGCCATGAACAATCAATGATTTTTACTTTATCCAGGTTGCCTTCTAACCAATTAGTATTAACTAGTGACATCTTATCTTTTTTCTAAATAGCGTTGATGATATTCTTCTGCAGGACAATAGTTTTTTATTAACGAAATCTTTGTTATAACTTTCCCAGATAGATTTGAATTTTCTTTCCCTAAAGCACGTTCCGCAGTTTCTTTTTGCTTATCGTTTAGATAAAAAATTTCACTTCTATATTGTGTGCCAAAATCAGGTCCTTGAGAATTTAAAGTTGTTGGGTCATGTATTTCAAAAAAATATTCTAAAATTTTTTCATAAGAAATAACATTCGGGTCAAAATCTAATTTAACAACTTCAGCGTGATTAGTATTTCCACTACAAACTTCTTTGTAGTTTGTTTCTTTGTTGTCACCACCACAGTATCCAACTTCAGTTTTAATAACACCCTCAAGCTTGCTAAACTTGATCTCGGGTCCCCAAAAACATCCTAATCCTAAAACTGCTATTTCCATTGATTATAGTTTAATTTGAATTACAAATTATTCCTATGTTAACTAAAAATCAATTAGGCTTTTTGTACATGTTTTCATCTGTGATTGCTTTTTCATTTATGGATTTAATTGTAAAGTGGTCTGAAAATTACCCATTAGGAGAAGTCTTGGTTTTTAGAGCTTTTTTTGGATTTATACCGATATTATTTTTAATACCAAAAAATAGATTTAAAAACTTTTATTATACTAAAAGACCTGGGTTGCATTTCCTAAGATCCTTTGCGGGTATTATTGCATTAGTAGCAATATTTATTGCTCTTAGAAAGCTTCCACTGGCAGTAGTTGTTAGCCTATCTTACGCATCTCCCATTTTTATTACTATATTTTCAATTTTCTTACTTAGCGAAAAAGTTGGCCCGTTTAGATGGTTAGCTGTGATAATTGGATTTGTAGGTGTGTTAATTATTTCTGAACCAGGATTTACCAATGTAAATATTTTTTATTTGCTGCCAATAATATTTTGTATTGGCTTGGCATTTGTTTCAATAATCTTAAGAAAAATGTCAACCACAGAACCAGTTTGGCTTATGACTTTTTATTTTACATTAACGATAGGGATTGTTGGATTGATTACCCTCCCATTTGGATGGATAATGCCTACGCTAAAAGATTTTTTTATACTTTCAATGATAGGTCTTTTAGGTGGTTTTGCGAATTTATGGTTAACCCAAGCTTATAAGCTTGCTGAAGTATCATTAGTTGCACCATTAAGATATTTATCAATAATTGTTGCAATTAGTTTCGGCTATTTAATATGGAGTGAAATACCATCAACCAAAACAATAATAGGTGCTCTTTTTATAATTTCCGCATCATTAATTATTTTCATAAGAGAATTTAGCAAAAAAAAAGAAATTTCTAAACCGATACATGACTAAAACACCCAAATATTGGTTGATAGCAAAAAAATATTTATCTAAAAAAGATAAAGTTATGGCACAGTTGATTATTAAATATAAATCTCCATCAGAGACTATACTTACTTCTAGAAAAGATGTTTTTTTTTCATTATGCAAAAGCATTATTGGACAGCAAATTAGTGTTGCAGCAGCTAACTCCGTTTTTTTAAAATTTAAAAAAAAATGTAAAAATAAAATTAATGCAAAAATAATCTCCAAACTATCAATCATTCAACTTAGAAGCTGTGGATTGAGTGGGCAAAAAGTTAAAGGAATAAAAAGTTTGGCAAAACAAATATTGGATAAATCGTTCAATCCTAAGCTAATTCCTAAAATGTCTGATGAGGAGGCTATTATTTATTTATCTCAGTTAAGACAAATAGGGAGATGGTCAGCTGAAATGATTTTATTATTTACTTATAACCGCTCAAATATCTGGCCAATACAAGATATTGGACTTTTAAGAGCGATTTCAAAAAATTATAATAAAAAATACTTACCACCAGAATCTTATGTACAATTATTAAATAAAAGATTTACACCATATTGTTCGGTTGCTACTTGGTATTTATGGAGAAGTATTGATCCAGAGCCTATTCAGTACTAAAGCCTTCTACGATTTGTAAATTTCTATCAGTCGTATCTTTTGCTAAGGCCCAACCATCTTGATATTCTTTTGAGTCGTGGCATTTAATTGCTTGTTCATAATTTGGAAATTCCCAAATTACTGTTCTTGGATATTTTTCACCCTCTAAAGTCAAAAATTTTCCTCCTCTTACTAAAGGTTTTGCTCCATAGCTTTTTAGAACCCCTGTAACTCTTTCAGCATATTTTGTAATATTTTCTTGGCTATCTATATTTTTATATAATGCGATCCAGTAAGCTTTCATTAATCCATCCATTCTGAAAATTTATTTTGATTTGTTAAAATATATTCTGGTAGTTTGCTTAATTCAAATTTTTTAAGAATACTTCCGTTGCCAATTTTATTAACAGTTTTATCAACTTTCAAATCGTAAATTGCCTGCTTTTTTATTATTATTTCCTCTATCTGATCAATCGAAAGGGGATTTACATCAAATTCTCTATGATGCAAATAAGATCTTAACTTAAATTCTATCTCTTTTGGTGTTTTAATATTTGAAAAATGCCAACCTCCATCATTTATAATCTTTATGTTAGTAAATTTAGTCTTAGAAAAAAAAGTGTCTATTCTAAAAAAAGAATATTTTCTGTCTTTTATATTCCTTAACCATTGAGGGCTGATTAAATTTTTTTTCTTACATGCTTTTGTTCCAGTCCAAATTAAATCAGGTAGTTGTAAATTAAATTTGTAATAAAACATGTCCTGTCTAAATAAAATTATTTTTTCATTTATACTTTTAAAGTTTAAGCCGGATAGTTTTGGTATTTCATCTACATCAGATATCAAAATAAGATCTTCATTATTTGCCTCTTCAAGTCCCCTGACTATAAGATTTCTTTGACCATTTTCTCTATATGCTGCATTAAAAATTGACTTCCTAGATTTTTCTCCATCGCTATCTTCAGGACCTATCTGTTCCGTTTCTGGGTAAATTTCTTCATCAATTATATAAATTATCTTATCTTTAAATTTTTCGAATTTTTTATGATTAAACCTTAGCTCTCTCTGGGTACCCTTATGGGTAAATCTACTTTCAACAATTACAAAATAATCAACAAACTCATTTAAAGTATGAAGTCTCACATCTACAACCACTTCTTCGTCAAAGTACATAAAGCAATCATAAATTTTCATAGTTTTTATTCTTTTTTATTTATATTTATATGATAAAAAATTTTATGGCAGATAAATTAATTATCACTTTTGACGAGTATACAAAAATTGTAGAAAAATTAGCAATAGAAATTCACAATAATTACAAACCAACAGTACTGGTGGGTATTATGCGTGGTGCCGCTCCTATACTAGATATTCTGTCAAGAATTTTAAAATTACCAATAGCCTATATCGTTATCCAAAGTTATTCTGGAGAGGGTATGGAAGATAAGCAGGGCCAATTAATATTTTCTAGAGAGATTAGCTCTTTAGCAGAAAATAAAGATTTTGATAAAGTATTATTAGTTGATGACCTGTCTGATACTGGATTAACACTAAATAAAAGTATTGAATGGTTGAAGAAATATGAACCAACAAAAGATTATATTAATGAAGTTAAAACAGCCTGTTTGTGGAAGAAAAAATCTTCTACATTTGATCCTGATTTTTGCCCAGTAAAATTAGATTCAGACCCATGGATTGTTCAGCCGACCGAACATTACGAAGAGTTATCTATGGAAGAAATAATTAAGAGAAATAAATAGGGCCAGAATTAACCCAGCCCTAAAAATTAATTTTTAAGCAACCGCAGTCGCAACAATTGTTGCAGTAAATACTGCTCCAAAATCAAAGAAACCTTTTTCTGGTCCAGCAAATTCATCTGATAATATAAATGGATTTAAAAACATAATGTAAGCCATCGTTAAAAATGTTGTTACACCGGCTAATACTTCTGTTTTAAAATCAGTCTTGTGTTTTTTATAGTTAAAATATTTTTTTAACATTGATCCTCTTAAGATTAGATTTCATTATTATTAGAATTTTGAAGCTAATATTCTTAAAAACTTAGCTTTATCAACATAATTTTACTCACAAGTTTATATTTCTGCCATATTTTGGGTGTTATCATTAAAACATGCATAAATTAAAATATTTTTTTATAAGTTTATTTTTTTTGACTTTATTTTCTGGCTGTCAAACAATTAAAGACAAGACAGATAAAATTGTTGAAAAAGAAAATACAAACTTAAGTCAATTTATTGGAAAAAACTCAAGCAATTTGCAAATGGAACTAGGTAAGCCTGATGAAGATTTTAAAAATGATAAGGGTAATTTAGAGCTTATTTATAATTCTAAAAAATATGGAATACTTTGCGAGAGAAGATTTGAAGTGGATTCTAATTCTATGGTAATTGGTTTTGTATCAAATGGTTGTTTTTAATATTTAACACTTGTGGGAATGCTCCCCACAAACAAGGTTAGCACTTTTTTAATTTCAAGATGGGGATATCAAATTTTTTTAGTAATTTTTAATGCAAATGCATAATCCAATGCAATTTCTTCTATGGCACCATCACGTCCAGATTTACCACCATGACCCGCATTCATTTCAGTTTTTAAAAGTAGCAAATTATTATCTGTTTTATAATCTCTAAGTTTTGCAGTGAATTTGGCTGGCTCGTCAAATAAAACTCTATTATCACTTAAGCTAGTTGTGATTAGCATATGAGGATAATCCATTTTTTTAATATTATTATAGGGAGCGTAAGAATATATATAATCAAAGTGATCTTTTTTATCTTTGGCATTTCCAAACTCATCAAATTCACCCACAGTTAGAGGTAAAGAGTGATCCAGGTTAGTTGTTAAAGAATCTACAAATGGTACAGCCATTATAATTCCTAAAAATAGTTCTGGTGCCTGATTAACCACTGCACCCATAAGAAGACCGCCTGCAGAGCCACCCATTCCTATAATTTTATTGTTTGAGGTATATTTATTATCAATTAAATATTTTGCAGAGGCAATATAATCTTCAAAAGTATTTTTTTTATTGAGTAATTTCCCTTCTTTCCACCATTTCATTCCTCTTTCCATACCACCTCTAATGTGAGCAGTAACCCAAATGATATCTCGATTAATTAAACTTAATCTAGTAGTAGAAAATCCAGGGCTCATTGAACTGCCATATGAACCATATCCATAAAGCAATAAATGTGCAGATCCATCTAATTTAGTATTTTTATGCCTTGTTATTGTAAGGGGAATCAATCTTCCATCATGTGACTTACAGTCAACTCTTTCAACGATGTAATCATCTGGATTATGACCAGAGGGAATTTCCTGTTCTTTAACTAACTTTTTTTCTTTGGTACTTAAGTTATAAGAATAAACTCTAGACTGTGTTTTCGGCGAAGAGTAACTTAAGTATATTTCATCTGTATTTTTATCTCTTTGCATAAAAGATACACCAGGCACATATACAATTTCGTTAGAAAAAATTAGCTCCTCTTCTATTCCACTTGTAATATTTTTTACAAACAATTTATCCAAAGCATCTGAAGTTTCAGATCTTATGATCCAATTTTTTAAAAATGTTAATCCACCAATTAAAACTTCATCTTTTGCAGCTATAAAAGTTTTCCAATTTGGTTTTTCTAAGCTATCACTAATATCTATTTTAAAATCTTCAGCATTTTTATTAGTATGATTATAAAACTTACCATCCCATGAATTAACTGAATAAAGAATTCCTCTTTGTCTTTTTTTTATTAATTTAGGCTTAGGATCTTTTTCATTAATATCAAAGTAATACTGTTCCGAGGTATTATGGTCTGATGAATTAATAAAAAAATATTTATCATCAGAACTTAAGCTTATTCCAACTGTAAAGGCTTCACTTTTTTCTTCGAAGATTAATTGATCTTCCTGAGTATTGGTTCCTAATTTGTGTCTATAAATTTTTCTTGGTCTATGATTTGAATCAAGTTTTGAATAAAATATATATTGATCATCCAAACTAAAGGTTATGCCACCTGAAGTTTCTTCTATCTTTTCAGTAACTAATTTTTTTGTATTTATGTCTCTAATATATATTGTGTAGTATTCAGAACCTTTTGTGTCCAAAGAGTATCCCAAGTATTTATCATTGAAACTAACTTCTAAATCACCAACACCAAAGTATTCCACTTTAAGTTTTTCTTTCTCTTCATCACCATTCCAAATTTCTTCAATACTATTAGTGCCAATTTTTTTTCTTAACTTGATAGAATAATTTCCTTTAGCAGTTGTTTTTGACCAATACTCATAATCAAAATCCTTAAATGGCAGAGATTCATCGTCTAATTTTATTCTCCCTTTAATCTCATCAAATAATTGTTTTTGAATGTTTGTAGTGTCTGATAAGTGAAAATCAGTATAGGAGTTTTCTTCTTCAAGATATTTTCTGACCTCAGGATTTAGCTTTTTACTATCCTTTAAAACCTCCAGGATATCATCTTGATGTATCCAGCTATAATTATCTTCCCAGCTAATATTGTGACATGTTTTTATTTCTGATTTTTTTTTGAGTTGTGGTATTTTCATAGGAACAAATTAAATATATGAATATTATCATTTATACACTAGTTTTTTTGGGAATTATTTATTTTTTACTAAAATTTATAGCTAACACTTCATCAGAAAAAATATCTAAACATTTAAGAAAATTAATTTTTATAGGTTCGGTAATTTTAGCAATAATTCTTGCGGCTGGAGGAAAATTTTTATTTAGTATACCTTTAACATTATTAAGCTTAGCTATAGTTAAGTTAAAGGGTCTTTCAATCTTCCAATTAATTGGCTTGTTTAGGCTTATCCAGACACTTAGAGGGTCTGGAAGATTTTCATTTAATCAGAATCGAGTTGTTAAAAATTCTTCCACATTATCTACAGAAGAGGCCTATAAAATATTAAATCTTGATATTAAAAAGAGAATAACAAAAAGTGATGTACATAAAGCACATATAAAAATCCAAAAAAAAATTCATCCTGATGTTTCACCAGAAACTACAAGATTATCGATGATTGTAAATGAGGCCAAAGAGATTGTTTTAAAAAATATTTCTTAGTCCAAAATTTTTTTGAATTGTTCAAAAATTTTATTTGGATTAATTTTATCTTTCCCCAAAGTATCATGTGATACGGTACTTTCTCCATCTGGTATAATGGGATACATCTGCGTACTATAATTTCCATATAGCAATGGTGTGTCTGCCATTAAAATAATGGTTTTAATACCAAGACCCGAAGATAAGTGACTAAAACTTGAGTCATTACAAATAGAAATATCACAATTTTTAATTATTGGTAAAGTTTCGTATATATTTAAATGATCTAAAGGAATACATTTGTCTTTAAATTCAGTATTAAGTATTTCTTTTAAAATTTCTTGCTCTTCTTTATTTTTACCAGTCGCTAAAAAAAATTTACACTCATGAACATTAGAAATTAGACGAATAAGTTCTATAAAAGTTCTAGCTGGAATTCTTTTGGTTGGTCCCGATCCACCTACGCCAAGTAAAATATTTTTTTTATCATTATTAATTTTATATTTGGATTTTGCCTCCAGAACTGATTTTTCATTAACAGAAATTTTAGGATCATTCTCCACGTCTAAATTTAAGTCTTTATTTAAAAGTTTTTTTGCAGCGATCATAATATGTTGATTTTTTTTTGTAAACAGGGGGTATTGGTGAATATCTTTAATGCCAGCAAACCTAGCAATTAAGTTAAATCTAAGTGACGAGTTAAAAATAAAAATTTTATCAAAATTATGCTCTTGAAGTTCTTTTGCTAAGTTTAAAAATCCTTTAAAACCCTGGTGCTTAGCATTCTTTAGTTTATTCCCTTGCTCAAGAATTATTATTTTTTCTATAATTTTACTATCGTTTAAAAATTGTTCAGCTTTTGAGCTTTGTTTAACAAGAATACTTACGGGTGTATTAAACTTTTTAGAAATAGCATCTATAAATGGCAGGTAGATTACCATATCACCAATGCCCATTTTATTTTGTACTACTAAAATTTTCATTTAATACTTTAACATCTTTACTAAACTTTTATTTTATATAAGTTTAACAAATGAGCAAAATTAAAGGTATTTATGCGGCATCAATGTCGGTGTTTAATGGTGATTTAAGTTTAAATATTGAAAAAACAGTTAGCCATGCTGAAAAAATAATAGATCAGGGTTGTCATGGAGTGGCAATCTTTGGAAGTACTGGACAAGCACAACTTATATCTATCAGTGAAAAAATTAGCCTACTGAATGAATTATCAAGGAGTAAATACCAAGATAAATACTTAATTGGAACTGGACTTAATTCCTTAAATGAAACCATAAATTTCATAAAAGTAGCTAACACTTTAAATTTCACTAATTTTTTAATAATGCCTCCTGCTTATTATAAGTATGGGGATAGTGAGGTAATAGAGTTTTATTCAAGAGTAGTTGATGCTGTGCCAGATAGTAAGATCATCTTATATAACTTTGAAAAGTTATGTGGCTATAAGTTTAGCATCGAATGTGTTGAAGAGCTTGTTAAGAAATTTCCAAAACAAATAGTTGGAGTTAAAGATAGCTCTTATAATTTATATGAAAATTTAAAGATCGATGATTTCTCTATTATGCCAGGATCAGAACTAAAGCTCTTAAAGGGCCTCGAGCTCGGATGTGATGGTATTATTACGGCAACTTGCAATGTTACCGCTAATTTATCTAGAAAAGTTTATGATGATTTTAATGAAAAAAAACCTCAAACAACAAATGAAATTCTATGTAAAGTTAGAAGTACATTCGATCAATTTAATTTAATATCAGGGTTGCATTCTTTTATGTCTGATCAAGATGAGATTTATAAAAATGTTATTCCACCCGTCAGTCTTTTAAACCAAAAAGATAAAAAACAATTAATTGAAGATCTTAGTAAGCTTAATTTTACATCAGGATCGCTGAAAAAAGCTTAAATACAACTAGTAAGATTTTTAAATAATATATTCAAATAAGAGGCTGTATTTATTGGTAATTAATTGATAAATCTAATTTTCTTAAAGTATGAAAAAAATAAAAAAAAATTCTATTAAAAAAAAACCTTTAAAAAAAAAGAAGGTTAAAAAAATTGTAAATAAAAAATCAAAAAAAAACTTAAAAATAAAAAAAATTATTAATAATAAAAAAAAAATAAGAAAACATAAAAATACAAATAAAAAAAATCAGAAAAGCAATATAAAACAAAAAGAAACTCTAATATCAAAAGTAGTTAAACTTCAACATTCATTAAAACCAGAATTTAATTTTAAAATCAATTTTAGTTTAGAAAAGTATATCCAAGCCTTCTTTGATGGTATTGCCAATAGAATACTTGAATATAAAGTATTAAAAACTGAAGAAAAAAGAAGAAGAAAACTTGATGAAATTGAAAAACAAGAAAAAGAAAAATCACAAATTCAAAAACAAAAAGTACAAGAAGCAGAAGAACAAACTAAACTTAAAGAAAAACATTAAAGGAAGAAATTAAACTTGAAAAGAAAGAGCAAGAGACATAAAATTATTTTTACGTAAAGAACAAGCGCTACTTAGAATTGAACATGCTGAAAGACAAAAACAATTCCTAAAACAATTACAATTAGAAAAGCAGATAGAAAAATTCAGAATAAGAGAGGTTAAAGAATTAGAAAAGCTTGAAAAATTTCACTAAAAGAAAAAAGAGATGACTACACAGGTCTTCAAGAGAGAATAGAAAAATTAAAAGAAAAATATAGAATTATACGAGACCAAAAAATTAGAGAAAGAGTAGAGGCTTTAGGCGTAAAAATTCAAGGTGATGAAGATAGAGAAACTCTACTACAGAAAGAAAGAGACTATAAGATAGCACGACAGAAAATTGAGCTTTCTCTTGAAAGTTTTTACAGAAGCGCAAGTAGTTTAGTTTTTCAACTTAATAAGCATCATATCACTAGACACATGTCTATTTTTAGATGCATTGACCAACGATTTGAAACAGGCGAAATATTTATTAAATGGGACGAGGCTCCAGACGAAGAGTGGTTACTGTTAATTTATATAAAAAATAATTCACCTGACGAAGGAATAATTATTGAAGATAAATCAAACCCTGAAAAAAACTCTTCTCATGAATTCAAAGCAAATGAAATATTTAAAGCTTCAGATTTAATGGTCGACTCGTTAACTCAGTTAATTTCAAGAATAAGAGCTAAAAAAGATTAAATTAGATACTTTCCTCTTTAATTAATCTTTCAATTTCAGGTATTAGATCACGACTTCTAAAAGCAGGGTAGAACCTCAATGCTTCCTCAATGCTTTTAATGGCTTTTTCATATTCTTGTAGTTTTATAAAAATTCTTGCCTGTCCTGATAAAGCCCCAAAGTGCCTAGGCTCTATAACTAAAACTTTATCAATATCATTTAATGAATCTGTGAATTGACTCATTAAAAAATATACAGTAGCTCTTTTATTCCATGCCTCAGACCATTTAGGGTCACTCTCTAAAATATTATTAAAAACTTTTAATGCATAATTATAATCTCCATATTGCATAAGTTCTGTTCCAAATTCTAACTTTTCAGTTAATTTAATATTATTTGGATGCTTATTCCAAACAGACCAAATTTTTTTTTCTAATGACTCAGCGGTTTGGGTATTATTAACGGCTCCAAGTTGATCAAAAAGGTTATTTAGAATATTTTTTTGTGATGATTGAACGGAAGAAAAAAAACTAAATATAAATAAAAATAATATAAAAACTTTCACTATAAAAATATATTTTATTCAATATCGTTTCTCAAGCTAAAAAGCTTATCGCGAAAGTTGCTTTTTATTTTTAAAAAATAAAAAGAAGGCAAGAATTTCATAAACGAACGAAAACAAGGTAAAAATTATAGGTGTTTTAAAAAAACTATAAAGAAATCTATATTTAGGTATTGTTTTCCAAACCAATAAAAAAGCCTCTGCACCACAAATTATACTTTCTCCATCTTTAATATGAAGCCTGCGCAAAAGAGCTTTATCACTTTTTTGAGTTTCGCGCTCTGCAGATTTATTATTAGTGATATCGACCCATTCTATTTCTTTAATATTTTGTTTTTTATATAAATTTATTTCTGCACGGCAAATTTTGCATGAGTCATTAAAATAAACTTTCACAATTTATTTTTTATCTTTCCATGCGGCCATTCCGCCAGTCATATTTTTAACATTCTTTAATCCCATTTCCTGCATAGTTTTTGTTGCAAGTGTACTTTGACCGCCAAGACCACAAAATATTATATATTCTTTATCTGGATTATTTTTAAACATTTCATTTTCTAATGGACTGCCATCTGCTAAATAAAATTCTAACAAACCTCTTTCTAGATTAACTGCATTTCCTATAGTTTCTGATTCAAAACTATTTTTATCTCTTACATCTATAAATTGAACGTTTGGATCTTTTAATTTTTCTTTAGCCTCATCCACAGAAATATTCTCTATTTCATTGGAAATTTTCATTAATTCATCAAATTTTTTCATTTAATTGTCCTTTTTTTTAATTAATTAGTAAAAATACATAGAATTGGTTAGTTTGTATATGTGCGAAATACGCAGATTGAAAATATAATTTTAACCTTTATCTATTAGCTGTGGGTGATTTTTTTACTAAAACAGATTTATCAAGAAAAGATGCAGAAAATATCATTTCTGAGACTTTAAATAATTGTGATGATGGAGAGCTTTATTTAGAAAACTCTAAAAGTGAATCTATTGTGCTAGATGATGATAAGATCAAAAGCTCAAGTTATAGCTCTGATCTAGGTTATGGCTTAAGAGCTGTGACAGGTGAAGTGGTTGCTTATTCTCATTCAAATGAAATTTCAAAAAAATCATTAAAACAATCGGCTAATAATATAAGCTCAACCTAAAATCACAAAAGGGAGTTTATAACCATGAAATTTCTAAAACAAATGAAAAGCTTTATAAAGATGTTAATCCCATTGAAGAAAAATCACTTCAATCTAAATTAGAGCTTTTAAAAGAAGTTAATAATTACACTAGAGCGAAAGGTGGAATTGTTCAGCAAGTTACAGCTAGCTTTGCAGGAGAATACAAATCTATAGAAATTATAAGATCAGGAGGGGAGGTATTAACAGATGTTAGACCTTTAATTCGTTTTAACGTTTCAGTTATGCTCGAAAAAGATGGGAAAAAAGAAACTGGAGTTTATGGAATTGGTGGAAGGCAGTCTTATGATGAATATCTTAAAGATGATAACTGGAAAAATGTATGCGATGAAGCATTTAGAATTGCCTCAGTAAATCTAGAAAGCAAACCCGCGCCAGCAGGAGAAATGAAAGTTGTTTTAGGGTCAGGTTGGCCTGCAATACTTATTCATGAAGCGATCGGACATGGGTTAGAAGGTGACTTTAATAGAAAAAAAACATCTGCATTTCATAATTTAATGGGTCAAAGAGTGGCTAGCGAAGGTGTTACGATTATTGATGATGGAACTCTTCATAATAGAAGGGGTAGTTTGACAATTGATGATGAGGGTACACCGACTGAAAAAACTGTTTTAATTGAAAATGGGATATTAAAAAATTTTATGCAAGATCGGCTAAATGCAAGATTAATGAATACAAGATCTACTGGCAGTGGCAGAAGAGAAAGCTACAAACATGTTGTTCTTCCAAGAATGAGAAACACCATGATGTTAAATGGAAAATATTCACAGGAAGAGATGATTAAATCAGTTGATAAAGGAATATTTGCAGTAAGTTTTGGTGGTGGTCAGGTTGATATTACTTCAGGAAAATTTGTATTTAACTGCACAGAAGCTTACGAAATTATAAATGGAAAAATAGGCTTTCCTATTAAAGGCGCAACATTAATTGGAGATGGTCCATCAATTCTAAAAGAGGTTTCATTAGTTGGTAATAATATGATGCTTGATCCAGGTATTGGAACTTGTGGTAAGGCTGGACAAGGAGTTCCTGTTGGTGTTGCCCAACCATCAATCTTAATTGACAAGATGACAGTTGGTGGGACTCAATTATAAATTAGATGGTAAAAGATCAAGAATATTTAAAAAAAACAGCTTCATTTTGTATAGATCTAGCAAAAAAGTTAGGTGCAACAGATTCTAGTGCTGCAGTTATGCACTCCATATCGGAGACAGTTAATTTCAGAAATAGAAAATTAGATGAGTCTGATAGATCAGATAGTTTAGCAGTTAGTTTAACAACTTATATTGGTAAAAAAAAATCAAGTATTTCATCATCAAACCTTAATGAAGAAAATATAAAAACTTTAATTGAAAGGTGCATGAAACAACAAAAATTACTCCAGAAGATGAATTTAATTCATTACCGGATAAAGAATTGCTAGCTGATAAAATTAATGACTTAAATTTATACGATGATGACCATATAGAAAATGATGAAAAAATTGAATACTTAAAAGAGATAGAGGAAGCTGCACTTCAAAAGAAAGAAATCATTAACACAGAAACTGGTTTTACCGAATCCAAGTCCAACTCTATATTGGCAAATAGTGATGGCTTTTAAATGGATATAAATCTTCTTCTTTTCAGCATCTTGTGTTGCTATTGCCAAAGACTCTAATGATAAAATGGAAAGAGACTATGAGTTTACAAGTACATGTCACCTACAAGATATGCTTAGACCCAAACAAATTGGAACAATTGCTGCTAAAAAGACACTGCAAAAATTAAATCCTAAAAAAATAGATAGTGAAAAGATTAGTATTATATTTGATAGAAGAATTTCAAAGGGAATATTAAGTGTTTTAGCAAGTGCAATATCTGCATCATCAATAGCAAGAGGTACATCCTTTTTAAAAGATAAAATTAATGAAGGTATATTTTCAACATTAATTAATATTTTTGACAAACCTAATATAGTTAAGGGGTTAGGTTCAAGATATTTTGATTCAGAGGGTGTTAAGACTGAAGAATTAAAGTTAGTTGATCAAGGTGTTTTAAAACACTATTTAGTTGATACTTACAATGGAAAGAAGTTAAATCTAAAATCAAATGGCAGAAGTGGCGGAACAAGTAATTTATTTTTTGAAAAAGGATCTATATCATATAAGGACCTTTTAAAATTAAATCAAAGAGCTTTGTACATTACTGAAACAATTGGGCATGGAAGCAATTTAGTTACAGGAGATTATTCAGTAGGTGCCACAGGATTTATGATTGAAAATGGAATATTCAAATATCCTGTAAGTGAAATTACAATAGCTGGGAACTTTAATGACATATTTAAGAATATTACCCTAGCAGATGATCTTGAATTTAAATATTCAACAAATGCTCCAACGATGTTAATCGAGGGCATGGTAGTTGCCGGTAAATGAAGGATTTTTGTGTTATTGGGTCGGGTATATCAGGCTCAACAATTGCAAGTATTCTTAATAAAAAACATCAGTAGATGTTTATGATAAGGCGAGAGGTGCCGGAGGAAGAGCATCTAATAAAAAATTTAATATCAATAAAAGTTTTGATCATGGTGTTCAATACATTTCTCCAAAAGATATTAAATTTAAAAAATTTGTAAATAATCTTATTTCAAAAAATGTTTTAAAAAAATGGACTGGGAAACATATTTTTTTAAATGAAAGTATTAAGGAAGATAAAAAACATATTAAAATAATTGGTAAGCATGGCAATAATGCAATTAGTAATACCTTCTAAGATATTAACTGCTATTTTAACAGCGAGGTTATTAAATTTCACACAGTA
>FUWD013176545.1_pt1 | contig 28300 bp, 34 predicted proteins | sample 1063281 | NCBI WGS metagenome assembly FUWD01 (sample SAMEA79048168, study PRJEB19326) | metagenome | biome: marine | reverse complement strand
AAATTAGTGGTGTTAACAGCGTTCATTCGCTACGTACTCGTAAAATCGGACACATGATTTCTTGTGATGTACATGTGCAGGTTGATCCTTACTTAAGCGTGAGTGAAGGGCATATCATTAGTGTGAGTGTTGAGCGCGTAGCTAAAGAATGCCTAGAAGACTTAATGGACGTTACTGTGCATATTGATCCGGAAAGATGATGAAATTGTTGAGCCTTATGAAAACCTGCCAGAGCGTGCAGAAGCACTTTGGAATCTTAACCAAAGCACTGTACAACAATAAATGCGACGGAGAAATTAATCGCATTCAATTGCACTATTTAGACAGCAAAATTCACGTGGATTTTTACCTGCCATTAAGCTGTTTAGAATCTGAAAAAAGTAGCGATGAGATTTTAGCTAAGCTGCATGAAACCGTTAAAAGCTTAGACGGGTTTGGAAAAATTAAGGTTTATTTCGGTAAGGGCTAAAGACAATGATAGCCGTGGCACATCGCACCTGCTAGTGCATCCGCCGCATCTTCTTGAGGTGCTTTATTAAGCTTTAAAGATTCTTGAACCATGTAAGACACTTGATCTTTAGTGGCGTGGCCTTTGCCCACAACCGCCTTCTTAATTTGATTAGGACTGTATTCCACCATAGTAATGCCGTTTACACCTGCGGCTGAAATGATCGCACCGCGTGCATGACCGAGTTTAATAGCTGCATCTGGATTTGGCCTATCAGGGCGCATAAAAGCACGCTCAATCACCACCACATCAGGTTGGTATTTTTTAACAATTTGATCGATTTCTAAAAATATCGTGGTGATACGGTCTGTTAATTCGCCCTTAGTACGAATACAACCACTAGCAATGTAGATAAATTTGAGTTTTTGCGCTTCAATCAAACCAAAGCCTGTGACTCTTGAGCCAGGGTCGACCCCTAATATTTTCATAAAAATATTTTATCAGTTACATGGCTTTACTTAATATATATCAGGATTATATGATATACTTTTATTTTTTAAAATTTAAAAGGCAAGAAAATGGCAGTTTTAGAACTAAATGAAGGTAACTTTGACGATACAATTCAGAACAATGACATTGTAATCCTAGACTTTTGGGCGCCATGGTGTGGCCCTTGTAAATCATTTGCGCCTACTTACGAAGCCATGAGCGAGAAAATTGAAGGCGTTACATTTGCAAAAATTAACACTGAAGATGAGCAAGAATTAGCCGGTAAATTCCAAATTCGATCAATTCCTACATTGATGATTTTCAGAGAACAAGTTGCAATCTTCTCTCAACCGGGTGCTATGGCTGAATCTGACCTTGAAGCGGTTTTAAATAAAGCAAAAGAGCTAGACATGGCAATGGTTCGTAAAGAAATTAAAGAGCAGCAAGAAAAAAGCTAAATAAAGCTCGAATAACTCTTTTCACTAAACCCAACCCTTATATCGGCAGTTGTTACTAAATCAGGTCGCTTGATAAGGGTTGGGTTTTTTAACGTCAATTCCAAGGTAATATCTTTCTTTTCCTTATCGGTTAAATTTCGATAAGTGGTGGATCGCTTATTAATTAAGGGTCAAGATAACTTTAGAGGCTCTTTTCTAAAAATCGCAAGCAAAATTCTATAAATATTTTGCTTGCGATTATTAAATCTAAATTCACATTCTTTTAAGTGTAAATTAAACATCTTTTTATCCATTCCTTTAAATTTTACCAATCTATTTTTAGCATAACCCCAAAATGATTCTATGCCGTTAATATGTGCATTTCCTCGTGCAAACTCATTCTTGCCATGGTGCACTCTAAAATGCTTCTTATAACCAAAATCTACTAAGCCATTATACCCTCGCCACCCATCTGAATGAATCACACTATCAACATTGGGGTCCGGGGATCCACCGTCCACCAAAAACAAAGTTGTCATTGTTGAAAAATCATTCAATCAGCAAAATATAAATCAAAATTCCTGGACGGACAAAACCACAAATTTTAAAAAAACCAAGCAAAAATCTAGCAACAAAAAAAATAAGTCGATCAAAAAAAGCTGGTCAATTCCAGTGTCTGGAAAAATCGTCAAAAATTTCTCAAAAAATCATTTAGGCTTAACTTTTAAAACTCAGTCTGGTCAATCAGTACGTGCTATTCGTGATGGTAAAGTAGTTTACAGTGGGGATAAAATGAAAAGCCATGGAAAAATGATCATCATTAAGCACCCACTTGGATTTTACAGCTCTTACACGCAGAACCAAATCCTTAAAGTTACTGATGGTGACGAAGTCAGCAAAGGTCAAATTATTGCCGTTACTGGAAAAACACCATTTTACTTTGAAATGAAAAAATTCTCATCGCCCATTAACCCGCTCAAATACTTGAAATAACAGTTAAAATACAGTTCATGAATGAATTTTTACAAAATTTAACCCCTTATCAAACCGTTGGTATTTTATTTGCTGTCGCCTTTATTGCGCACGTTGTATTGGGCTTTATACTGAAACAAATCATCGCTCATACCAGTAAAACTGAAAATAAATTAGATGATCATTTGATTGATGCAATCTCTCCACCACTTAAAGTACTGATCTGGTTTGGCTGGATTTACTTCTCCACTAACGCCTTCAAGGGGCAGATAGAAGCACTGAGTAAAGTCGTTGAATACATCGATATCACTCCAATTTTTATCATCACTTGGGGGGTGGTCAGAGTGGTTAGTGGTGTAGAATCTTATATGCTTGAAAGTAGTACCGGCGTTGAAAATGATTCAATTAGATTATTTTCTCGCTTAATTAAAATTTTAATCATCATTGCCATTGCACTTGGCATTGCACAATACCTTGGTTTTTCAATTTCCAGTTTACTTACTTTTGGTGGTGTCGGTGGTATTGTCATGGGTTTTGCCGCCAAAGACATGCTTTCTAATATTTTTGGTGGACTGATGATACAAATGGACAAACCATTTTCCACCGGTGACTGGATTCGTTCAACTAAATTCGAAGGTGTGGTGGAAAAAATTGGCTGGCGCATGACTCGTATTCGTACTTTTAGCAAAAATCCAGTCTACATTCCAAATTCTATTTTTGCCACCATTCCAATTGAAACACCCTCGCGCATGACTAACCGTCGTATTAAAGAAATTATTGGTATTCGCTACGATGACATTAAGCAACTACCGGCCATCACCAACGAAATAGAACAAATGCTCAAAGAACATAAAGATGTTGATCGTTCTCAGGCACTGCGTGTTTACTTTAATCATTTTAACGCATCATCACTTGACATCACTGTTTACGCTTTTACCACTACGGTTGATAAAACTACCTATCAAAAAGTAAAAGGTGAAATCTTATTAAACATTGCCAATATCATTGCTAAAAACAAGGCTGAAATCGCCTACCCTACGCAAACACTCCACATCCAAAAGTAATGTCTCTGTCCAAATTACACATTCGCACCTTTGGGTGTCAGATGAATGAGTACGATTCTAATAAAATGTTTGATGTACTTAAGCACTCTCACGGATTAGAATCAACAGACGATGTGCTTGAAGCTGATGTATTATTACTTAATACTTGTTCGATTCGTGAAAAAGCCCAAGAAAAACTCTTTCATCAACTCGGCCGATGGCGCAAACTTAAAGAAAAAAACCCTAATTTGGTGATTGGTGTGGGTGGCTGTGTGGCTTCGCAAGAAGGTGAGCTGATTCTAAAACGTGCACCGTATGTCGACATAATATTTGGCCCACAAACCCTGCATCGCCTACCTGCCATGCTCAATGATGTACTGGGTGACAAGAAAACCAGTATCGACATCTCATTTCCTGAAATTGAAAAATTTGACCACCTGCCAGAACCTAAAACAAATGGCGTGACTTCCTTTGTTTCTATTATGGAAGGCTGCTCAAAATATTGTACTTTTTGTGTGGTACCTTACACGCGTGGCGAAGAAGTCTCACGCCCGTTTGACGATGTGATTAAAGAGGTGCAAATCCTTGCCAACCAAGGCGTTCGAGAAGTTAACTTACTGGGTCAGAACGTTAATGCTTACCAAGGTTTAATGGACGATGGACAAAGTGCAGATTTGGCACTACTGATTAACCTTGTGGCACAAATTAATGGCATTGACCGTATTCGCTACACCACCTCACACCCAGTTGAATTTAGCGACAGTTTGATTCAAGCTTACGCCGAGGTGCCAGAATTGGTATCACACTTGCACTTGCCGATTCAAAGCGGCTCTGATAAGATCTTAACACTGATGAAGCGCGGTCATACAGCGCTAGAATACAAATCAAAAATTCGACGCTTGCGTGAAATCCGACCTGACATTTCCATCTCGAGTGATTTTATTATTGGCTTTCCTGGCGAAACCAAACAAGATTTCAACGACACCATGAAAGTGATCAACGACATTGGATTTGACAAATCTTTTAGTTTTATCTATTCTCCCCGCCCTGGTACGCCTGCCACAGGCTATCCCGATGATGTTGATATGAAAATTAAGAAAGATCGCTTGTCGTTGGTACAAAAAACCATCGACGAATCTACTGAAACTATTTCAAAATCGATGATTGGTAGTGTGCAAAAAGTCCTGGTGGAAAATAAAGCCAGAAAAGATGACAATCTATTCGGCAAAACTGAAAATATGCGCAACACGCATTTCAAAGGCAATGAATCTTTAATCGGTCAAATTGTAAGCGTTAAGATCACAGCTGCACGTGGTAACTCATTAGTTGGAAAATTAACCAGTTGACTTCAATAATTACTAATTAGCAATTCGATATCATCCGCCATATTGTGTGGCTTATGTGGCGTTGGGAACCCTGCAAAAATTTCACCGTCAGGAGAAATTAAATAAAGCCAAGCGGTATGATTAATAGAATAACTTGTTACACTTTCAGGCATTGCTTGACCATTTGGAATAATAACTGTCTTACCATCTACTTCGATTGAGCGCTCATAGTAAGTGCCAAAAGGTTTGATCAGTTGATCGATTTGTGTTTGATCGCCAGACACGCCTAAAAAGTCTTTATCAAAATGAGTAATGTAAGTTTTTAATACTTCTGGCGTGTCTCTCTTAGGATCAAAAGTAATGGCTACAAATTCTGGAACAGTTTCTACACCTCTTTGAATAAGAATGGATTTCAGCATCGACATGTCCATTAATATCGTTGGACACACATCAGGACAATGGGTGTAGATAAACGTTAATAATGTCCATTTACCTTTAAAACGGTCATTATTAAACAGGTGTTGATTGTGATCAACTAACGAAAAATTAGGAAGGACTTTATTCGTATTGTGTAAAACATGTGAAACCTTGAGTTGTCTTTTTAAAAATTGGTAGTCAGTGTTGGTGTTGGTGGAAAACACCGCAACCCCTATTGAAACGATAAAAGCAATGGTGATTAATAAGGTGGTTTTGGACATTAATACGTGTAATGATTATGTTTCATCATTATTTTACCTTTTCCAACTTGAACATGAATTGTTTGTGTCGTACCATTGTTGAACTCCAAATAAATCATCGATGTATCGCCTTCTTTTGGCACTATCTCTGGACCGATCAACATAATGTGCCAGCTACCTGGCTTAAGATCTAGATCTCCTTGTGCAGAAATTGGCATAAAACTTTGTTTTTGCATTTTCATTATGCCGTTATGGTTAATGGTTCTGTGTAATTCAGCACGAACATAGCCAGTGGCTTGTACAGATACTAATCTTATATCTTGATTAGTGTTGTTACGAATTTTCATAAATAAACCCAGCATCGGCGCGTTCGGTGGAGCAGTTCTAATCCATGGATCGTGTATAACAATAGCTGATAATTTTTGATGATCCATAGCATGGACTAATGATATTTGAAAAATCAAAACAACAGAAATTAATATTCTTTTCATAATATTGGCTTAAAAAATAAAGTGCGGTATTGTACCAATAATATTTCATACGTAATCAGCAATGCTAAAATAGTAATCATGAAACTAACGCTCGATATCGATCACTCAAAACAACTGGCTAATATTTGTGGCTCGTTGGACAAACATTTAGACATTATTTCAAAAAGTTTGGACGTTGAATTAACCAATAAAGGGGTTGATTTTGTCATTACTGGTAAAAGTGATCGTCTTGCTGTACAAGTATTGCAAGACCTGATTACCCTTTCAAAAACCCAAACGGTTGATGTTTATGACGTGGAAATGAGTATTAAAAATCGCACGCATGACGACCTCCCTAGCAAAACCATTAACATCAAAACCAGACGAAAATTTATTCATGTGCGCAGTGCTAATCAACAGCATTACGTTAAATCTATTCAAGATAAAGATTGCACTTTTGGGATTGGCCCTGCTGGCACGGGGAAAACTTATTTAGCCGTTGCAAGAGCCGTTGAAGCTTTAGAATGTTCTAGTGTTCGTCGTATCATATTGGTACGTCCAGCGGTTGAAGCGGGTGAAAAACTTGGATTTTTACCAGGTGATTTGTCCGAAAAAATCGATCCTTACCTACGCCCTATTTACGATGCATTATATGAGATGCTAGGATTTGAAAAAGTCACCAAATTGTTAGATAAAAATGTCATTGAAGTAGCTCCACTGGCTTTCATGCGTGGTAGAACTCTAAATGAATCTTTTATTATTCTTGATGAAGCACAAAATACCACTATTGAACAAATGAAAATGTTTTTAACACGCATGGGTTTTGGCTCAAAAATGGTGATTACCGGTGACATTACTCAGATTGACCTAGCTAGACCGAATCAATCTGGATTATTACACGCCATGGATGTGTTAAAAGATGAAAAACAAATTTCATTTTGTTATTTTCATTCAAAAGATGTAGTGAGACACAAATTAGTACAACGTATTGTCTTGGCGTATGAGCAGTTCGACTCCAAATAAAAACAACAAAATTATTGTTGGCCTCTCGGGTGGTGTTGATTCATCCGTAGCCGCTTTGTTATTATTAGAACAAGGCTACGATGTTGAAGCTTTGTTTATGAAAAACTGGGAAGAAGACGATAGTGAAGAGCACTGTAGTGCCGAACAAGATCTATCTGATGCCCAAAAAGTAGCGGATAAACTCAGCATCAAACTTCACACTATTAATTTTTCAGCTGATTATTGGGATGACGTGTTTGATCATTTTCTAAAAGAACATAAAAAAGGTCGCACGCCTAACCCTGATGTATTGTGCAATCAAAAAATTAAATTTAAAGTTTTTCTAGAACATGCAATCTTACTTGGCGCAGATAAAATTGCTACCGGTCATTACGCCCGAATCGTTGAAAAAGATAATGTGTACAGCTTGAAAACTGGCTTAGATAATGCCAAAGATCAAAGCTATTTTTTACACCTACTGAATCAACAGCAACTTTCAAATAGTTTATTCCCCTTGGGAGAAATCGACAAGTCAAAAGTACGTGAAATCGCTACTGAACATAATTTTATCACGGCTGATAAAAAAGATTCAACCGGTATTTGCTTTATTGGGGAGCGTAATTTTTCACAATTTTTACAAACTTATTTACCAAAACAACCGGGTGATGTTGTTGACCAAGATGGAAAGTTTATTAAACATCACGATGGTTTGGCTTTTTATACCATGGGTCAGCGTAAAGGCTTGGAGATTGGCGGTGGATTTGGTCAATCGGGTGAGCCTTGGTTTGTAGCTGATAAATGCATTGATAGTAATGAATTGATAGTCGTTCAAGGCGACCATCCGCTACTTTATCATAACACCTTAAACGCCTCCAGTGCTCATTGGATTAATAATCCCCCAAAGTTACCATTGACATGCACAGCTAAAATAAGGTATCGTCAACAATCACAATCTTGCACAATTGTTCAAGAAGAAAATAAGCACTTAAAGATAGTCTTTGAACAGCCTCAACGCGCCATTACTCCAGGGCAGTCCATTGTTTTTTATGACAACGATGTTTGTTTAGGTGGTGCAATTATTGAAACAAGAGAAAATGAGTAAATTAAGAGAACAAACATTGGCCTTAGCCAGCTTATTACAAACAACCACTTTGGTGGATCAACTCGCCTCAACGGGTACTTGTGACAGTCGTGGCAACAAAGTCAGCTTACAAAGTATTGTGACTAACAGCACCAACGTCGAAGAAGTGTTCGTCTCTCCAAAAGACTTATCAACTGGCCTAAATGCACTCAAAGTAGTACTTGGTAAAAAATCCAAAAGTATGCGAAATACTGTTCTTTACGCATTGGCTTTAATCAATCTTGAAAAAAAGCTCATGAAAGACCAAGAGCTCCTCACCAAAATTAGCGATGAAATTAACACAATCAAAGGGCAAGATTTTTTTGAAATTTCTCACTCTAACTCTCTTGCACGCTTAGCCGAACTCTACAAATCAACTTTAGGCGAGCTAAATCCAAGAATCATGGTAAGTGGTGAACAGATTTATTTGTCCAACCAGCACACTGCAAATCATATCAGAGCACTACTATTAGCAGGCATTAGGGCAGTCTCTTTGTGGAAATCACAGGGTGGAAAAACGTGGCAACTACTGATCAACAAGAAAAAAGCACTTAAATTTGTGAATTCTATGGACTTTTAGTGCATAAGACTTTATAATTACGCGTTTTACTATTTTCAAAAATTTTAATACAATGGCTAATTCAGCAAGCTCTAAAAAACGCGCAAAACAAGCAATTAAACGCAACCAGCACAATTCTCAAATTCGTGCAAAAGTTCGTACTTTTATTAAGAAAGTAACGTACGCACTTGAAGCTGGCAACAAAAAAGAAGCTCAAGGTGGTTTTACCATTATGCAAAAAATGATCGACCAATCGGTTAGTAAAGGTTTGATGAATAAAAGTCAAGCGGCCAGAAAAAAATCACGCCTAAACGCGCAAATTAAAGTACTATAAACTCTACGTTTACATTGCTATAATGAAGCCCTCTTTTGAGGGCTTTTTTGATGCACAAATGAAACCAATTAACGAAGAAGACAGGCAGCTATTCAGATCAACCGTTGATGCCAGTGCACCCGCTGACAAAGATGGCGATAATCGTTCAAATAACGCATCAAAAAACCCAGCCTTTACAGCGTACAGTTATATTGTTGATGCCAACCTTGAAGGATCTGAAATTGTTAGTTATGCTCAAAGCGGGGTTTCAACTAAAATTATTAAAAAAATGAAGCAGGGTAACGTTGGTTGCACACCGGTTTTGGATCTGCACGGTCAAACAGTGGTTGAGGCTTGCGAATCCTTGTCTAATTTTATGTATCATCATCAATTTGAGTCCTTTATTCAAATTATCCACGGCAAGGGTTACCACTCTGAAAATGGCATGAGTATTCTAAAAACCCAAGTGGTTAGTTTTTTGAAACAACATCCTCAAGTATTGGCTTTTAATTCTTGCCCCGATAAGGATGGTGGCACAGGTGCGGTTTTTGTCCTACTCAAACAGAATTAACATGTTTAATATTGACGAAATCTACACAGTATCTGACTTTTTGTCACTATGCAATAAGACCATTGAAAATAATATTCCTACTTGCTGGCTACAAGGGGAGATTTCTAATTTGTCGCGCCCTGCTTCTGGGCATTGGTATTTTTCACTCAAGGACAGCCGAGGGCAAATTCGTTGCGCTTTATTTCGACTTAATCAACGTAATATTAAATTCAATCCAGAAAATGGCATGGAGATTTTAGTACGCGCTGCACCCACTTTATACGAAGCTCGTGGCGATTTCCAACTCATTATTCAACATGTCGAGCCAGTCGGCGTTGGGAATCTTAATTTGGCCTTTGAGCAACTCAAAAATAAACTTAAAAAAGAAGGGTTGTTTGATACTATTCACAAAAAATCCTTACCCAAAGAACCTAAAACCATTGGTGTAATTTCTTCATCAAACGGTGCTGTGATTAGAGACATCGTTAAAGTGCTCCATCGTCGCTATCCTTTTGCTGAAGTTTTATTATTTGACTCAATGGTACAAGGTGAAGGCTCAGCAGAAAGACTGGCAACAGCTGTACAGATGGCCGATGAGTCAAATCGTTGCGATGTGCTAATCATTGCACGAGGTGGTGGATCTTTAGAAGACTTATGGGCTTTTAATGAAGAAGTGTTAGCTAGAGCTATATTTATGGTTAAAACGCCACTTATCAGTGCTGTAGGGCATGAAACCGATACTACCATTGCAGATTTTGTTAGTGATGTACGCGCACCTACTCCCAGCGCTGCTGCAATGATGGCCACGCCTGATCGACTGGAACTACTCTCAAATACCGATAAACTCTACCTTCAATTACGCCAATTCAGCAAGCAAAAGCTTACTCTGTACAAACACCAGATTAACCAACTAAAAGCAAGGATACCAACTCCGAGTAAGCAGCTTTATTTGTTTTCACAACAACTGGATTATTTTACTTTTCGTTTGAGCCATCAAACCAAAACCATTGTTGGTTTAAATCGAGGGAAACTTACTACCTTGTTTGAGCAATTAAAACAACACTCACCCATTGCCAATATTCAGCATAAAAAAGAAATAAATGCACTTTCAAAACAACAACTGACGCAACAAATTTATCATCTTGTTGGTCAAAATAATAGTGCATTGCATGCTTTAAGTGAACGATTAGAACAATCCATCAATGCACTCGTTGAATCACAAAAAAATAAACTATCTTCTTGCATCATTGGACTAAATCACCTTTCACCACTTAACACTTTGTCACGCGGTTACAGCATCACCAGTACCGATAATAATCAGGTTTTATTGTCTAAAAACACCGTTAAAATAGGAAGCTCAATCACCACACAACTTGCCGATGGCAAAATTTATTCAAAGGTTAGTAAAATTGAAAATAATTAGTTTTTTATTGCTCTTATCTCCCACACTAGCACTGGCAAGCGTGCCTATAAAAAATACCTCCATACCAGGTGGCATTGCTGTGATTGATTTTGAAACCAATCATTCAAACCCAAAAGGCTATTACAGTAATGTTCCTCTTTATTTACAGCGAGTCAAAAACCAACACTGGCAAGCTCTAGTTGGTATTCCGCTATTAACAAAACCAGGTAAAAAGGAAATTACAATTAAAGATTTTTCGAGTAGAAACTTTGAATTCGAAGTAAGAGATTACTCTTACACTGAACAACACATCACTCTCAAAGGCAAGAAAAAAAAATACGTCAACCCTAACGCAGCGCACATGGGTAGAATCAAAAAAGAGCGTCCCTTATTATCGGATGCCAGGAAAGTATTTTCCGATGCGGCGCTGTCTTTTGGTTTGTTCGATCGTCCTGTTGATGGAGTCACTACCAGTCCTTTTGGACTCAAGCGCTTTTACAACGGCGAAGCACGCCGACCACACACAGGGCTAGACTTTGCTGGTGATGTTGGTACTCCTATCAAAGCACCGGCTGATGGAAAAATCATCTTAACAGGAGATTTCTTTTTTAATGGCAATGGTGTTTTTATCGATCATGGGCAAGGCTTAGTTAGTGTCTATATTCACATGAATAAACGATTGGTTGAACCAGGACAACTGGTTAAGCAAGGAGACATTATTGGCACCATTGGTCAGACGGGTAGAACAACGGGGCCTCACCTTCATTGGGTCGTTTACCTTAATCAAACGGCCGTGAATCCTAATTTATTACTGGGCAACAAATAATGCAATCCGATGTATCTTTTTTAAGAAGATTAGGGGCCATCTCTTACGATACCTTCTTAGTATTTTCTTTAGTTTTTTTTATTGTGGGAGTGATTATTATCACAGTGTTTAAAAATCAAGCACAAATCAGTGAAATGCTTTTTTACACTGTTACCCTGCCAGCTACTTATTTTTATTTTTCACTCTCTTGGACAAAGGGGCGACAAACTTTAGGCATGAAAGCTTGGAAATTTCAAGTGGTTCAGAAAAACGGCAAGAACATTACTCAAAAACAAGCATTAATTCGATTTATATTGGCCATTATCGGCATTATTTCTCTATCTCAACTGTTTAATAAAGACAATCTTGCGCTTCATGATCAGCTCTCTAAGACGATTTTGATTAAAAATTAACATTCATCAATTTCTCATTATAAAAACCTGTGCTATAATGCGGTTATTATTTTAAAAAACAGGGGAATAAAATGAGTTCAACGGTTGATAACAGCGCTACAAAAGGCCATATTTTACTATTAAGCACCTTAGTTGTAACTTTGGTAGCGCCATTAGCATTAATTTTACTGTCTTACATGGAAATCATATCAGGCACAGCAGAATACATTTCATCGGTTGCGGTAGTTGCGTCAATGATCTACATCATCGGTGGCACTATCTGGATGGCAACTCAAGATAAAAAAGACGGCGAACATCTCGCTGACGGTTAATTTTCTACCTTTTAAAGTTGAAAAGTCAAACAAAAAAGCCAAGTAAATTATTTGGCTTTTTTTATGATTACTGGATCACCATTATTCTTTTGGTGATTTTAACAACACTCATTCGTCAAAATTTCTACATTAATGATTTCCCAATGGTTCTGCACGAACGGCAACGAGTCATAGAGCAAAACGTTGTTCTTAATCAAGCGCTAGAAAATAAAAATCAATCATTAACCATCGAGCTAAACTCTGAATTAGAGCCTAATATGGAAATTTTAGAGTCCCAAGCGCGCTACCGATTTGGCTTGATTAAAGATGGTGAAAAATACTATCAAATTAGTAAAGCTGTTCAAGATCAAAATGTAAAACCTTAAGTCTTACTTTATGGCGCATTGTCCGGGCTTGGGTATAATGAAAATCTATCTTATCTTTTTTTAAATTTTATTGATGTTAACCGATCGTTACTACTTAATCGTACCTGCAAGTGGTATCGGTACGCGCATGAAATCAGATCTTCCTAAACAATATTTAAAACTGAATAATGGCCTTAGTGTGCTTGACCAAACGCTAAAAACATTACTGAATATTGAACAAATTAAGGGCTGTGTTGTTGCAATCTCAAATAAAGACACTTGGTTTGAAAAATCTAAATTTTATAATCACCCAAAACTCTTAGCAAAAGTCACGGGTGGAAAAGAGCGTTTTCACTCAGTAATTTGTGCACTGAATGCCCTTAAACCCTTTGTTAATAACAATGACTGGATACTGGTTCATGATGCAGCCAGGCCATGTATTAATGCCGAAGAAGTTGTAACTTTAATGAGTGAGCTTAAAAATCATTCTAATGGTGGATTGTTAGCAACTCCAGTCATCGATACAATTAAACAAGCCACTAATCGTATCGTAGAAACAACACTGGACCGATCTAAACTTTGGCAAGCGCAAACACCACAAATGTATCGTTTTGGTGTATTATCAAAATCCTTAGAAAAGGTGATAAAAGATAATCTAAACATTACTGATGAAGCTAGTGCCATTGAACTTTTAGAACTTGAATCCGTCATTATCCCTTCAAGCAAAAGCAACATTAAAATCACCACTCCGGAAGACTTAAAATTAGCAAATTTTTACCTGGGCTCGCAATGAAAATAAAAACAGGCATAGGGCAAGATTCACACGCCTTTGAAACGCAAACTAAAAAATCATTGATATTAGGTGGTGTTACTTTTGACCATCCTCAAGGGCTAAAGGGCAATAGTGACGCTGATGTGATTTTGCATTCATTGACTAATGCTGTTTCATCAATTACAACTAAAAATATTTTAGGCGCTAAAGCCGATGAACTTTGCCAACAAGGCATTACTGACAGTAGTGAGTATCTAAAATTAGCACTTAATGATCTTAATGATTGGAAGATTGATCACATTGCCATCTCGATTGAATGTTCAGTGCCAAAAATATCACCACAAATGCAAGCACTCAGATCAAATATTGCTAATTTAACCGGTACTGATATTAATAACATTGGCATTACAGCAACAACAGGTGAAGGTTTAACGGCTTTTGGCAGAGGCGAAGGCATTCAAGTATTCAGCATTATTACTGTCAGTAAAACGTGAATAATTCAGGCTTTATTTCCAGTTCTAGAATTCGTAATATTCATTTTATTGGTATTGGTGGCTCTGGCATGAGTGGCATTGCCGAGGTCTTAAAAAATTTAGGATACAATATTTCTGGCTCTGATACGGCAAGATCTAAAACTACACAAAGACTGGAAAAACTCGGTTGTAAGATTGCGTATCAACATCAAAGTGATCACGTTATTAATTCGCAGGCCGTCGTGGTATCAAGTGCCATTGATGAAAAAAATCCTGAACTCGTCAAGGCACGTGAGCTCAATATTCCTATCGTTCCAAGAGCAGAAATGCTATCAGAGCTCATGCGTTTTAGATTTGGAATTGCAGTGGCAGGCACTCATGGAAAAACCACCACCACCAGTTTGATTGCTCACATTTTAAGCGAAGCACGGCTCGACCCAACTTACATCATTGGTGGCATACTTAATTCCAGTGGCATTAATGCTAAACTGGGTGAAAGCGACTACCTCATTGCTGAGGCCGATGAAAGCGATGCATCGTTCCTGCACTTGCAACCCATGCTCAGTGTAATTACCAACATCGACCAAGATCACATGAGTACTTACGGGAACGACTACCAAAATCTAAAAGATGCCTTTGTTAGTTTTACTTCTAATTTGCCTTTTTACGGTGCCTGCGTTCTGTGCATGGACGACGTCGGTGCAACGGATATAATGAATAATATTCATCGACCTTTAATTACTTATGGCTTTGATTCTAAAGTAGACATACGGGCAAAAAACATTAAGCAACATGGCATGCAAATGCATTTTGATGTGGTTTGTGATAAATACAACAAACCCTTTTCGGTTGAATTAAACCTAATTGGAAAGCACAATATTTTAAATACACTAGCTGCTATTGCGATTGCTTGTGAACTCAAAATTAAAGTCAGTGCCATCCAAAGCGCACTCAACAATTTCTCGGGTGTGGCTCGCCGACTAGAGCACCATGGCACGCTAAATATTAACAATAAGCAAGTATTATTGTTCGATGATTACGGTCATCATCCCAATGAGATCAATGCGGTGTTTGAGAGCTTACAAAACACTTATCCAAACAAGCGTCTGGTGGTTATTTTTCAGCCTCATCGTTACACCCGAACACGTGACTTGTTTGATGACTTTTCCCGAGTTTTATCCAAAGCAGATGCCTTGATATTATTAGAGATATACCCTGCCAACGAACTAAGTATTGCTCGTATTAATTCCAGTTCACTGGCCAGTGCGATTCGAAAGCGTTCATCGCTCGATCCTGTTGTAATTAAAAATAGCAAAGAAATTTTAACTGTATTACCTAATATTATTAAAAATAATGACGTTGTACTCACACTAGGTGCTGGAGACGTTCACACTCTTGTAGGATTATTAGCCGATAAATATGCTCACTCATAACGAGCCTATGAGTGAGCATTGCTCATTTAGATCTGGTGGACTAGCACAAGATTTTTTTATTCCTGAATCTGTTAATGACTTATCTAAATTTTTAAAAAATAATCAAAAATCCATACTAATATTAGGCTTAGGCAGTAACTTACTGGTGCGCGATCGTGGCTTTGACGGAGTAGTGATTAAGCTGAATAATTTCAAAACACTGAGCATGAAAAACTCCATCATCGAAATTGGTGCTGGCGTTACATTGGCAAAAATTGCTCGATTTTGTGAAACTCAAAAACTCAACGGTGGTGAATTCTTAAGTGCCATCCCTGGTAGTCTAGGTGGTGCATTAGCAATGAATGCGGGTGCCTTTGGTAGTGAGATTTGGGATTTCGTTCATAGCGTCACCACCATGAACTTGTCCGGAGAAATTTTCAATCGATCAAAAAATGATTTTGAAATTGACTATCGGAAAATCATTGCTAAAAATAATGATGAATATTTCATTGGTGCAAACCTAAAGTTCGATCGAACCACTAAACAACACAACATTAAGCAACTCTTGGAAAAACGCAATCAATTGCAACCCATCGGACTTCCTAGTTGCGGCAGTGTGTTTAAAAACCCTGCTGATCAATACGCTGCTGAGTTAATTGAAAAAAGCAATCTTAAGGGTTTTTGCATTGGTGGTGCTTGTATCTCTGAAAAACACGCAAACTTTATTATCAATCAAACCGATGCCTCTGCCACGGACATTGAAAATCTAATTTTCTACATTCAGAAAACCGTAAAATCCAAGTTTGGTGTTGATTTAGAAATGGAAGTGAGAATTATATGATTGCCGTATTGATGGGTGGAAATTCAGCAGAACGAGAAGTTTCATTAGAAAGTGGTGAGGCTGTATACATCGCTTTAAAAACCCAGAATATCAAATGCTTTAAGTTTGACTGGAACGGCGATAATTTGGCCGACTTATGGTCAAAAAAATTTGATCAGGCTTTTATTGTTCTGCATGGTCGCGGCGGTGAAGACGGTTTTATTCAAAAAAAATTAGAAGACAGAAACATTACTTACACAGGTTCTGATTCCAGATCTTCTAAAAATTGCATGAACAAAACCACCACCAAAACAATTTGGAAGGAAAATGATTTACCATTAGCCCCTTCGGTTGTTAGCAATGCCAACGAACCCATTCCCAGCATTACTTTTCCCCTTCCTTGGGCAGTTAAACCAACACTGGAAGGCTCTAGTATTGGCATCAGTAAAGTAACTGACCAATCACAACTCAATGAAGCATTGGCATTGGCTTGGAAATACGATCAAAATGCACTGATTGAACGCTGGATTGAAGGCGATGAATACACCGTTTCCATACTCAATAATAAAGCATTGCCGGCTATTAAGATCATTGTTAATCGTGGATTTTATGATTATAAATCAAAATATCACAGTGATGACACTCAGTATTTATGCCCCTGTGGTCTGCCTGAAACTGACGAAAAACACTTACAATCGATTGCTTTAAGAGCTTTTAAAGCGATGAATGCTAGCAACTGGGGGCGAGTCGATTTCATTATTGATAAAAACCAGAAAATTTATCTATTGGAGATTAATACCGTTCCTGGCATGACTTCGCATTCACTAGTACCCATGGCAGCAAAAGCAGAAGGCATTAGCTTTGATGAATTAGTATTAAATATTCTTAATGATTAAAAGAACTCGCAACAACAAAACGTTTACTCGAAAAAATAAACGTAAAAAAACCCTTTGGGAGTTGTTAATGCCCATTGCAAAAACACTGCCTTTTTTTGCCGTACTAATATTTGTAGTGGTAGCCGTATTAAGGTCTAATCCTACTGAATTTTTAGATGTTGATATCAGCTGGAACATCGATGAGAATTCAATACTGACTCAAGAGAAGTTACTCAAAAAAATCCAACCGCTAATCAAGGATAAATACCAACTCGACTTACATGAGATTAAACAAACCCTTGAACAAGAGCCTTGGGTTGCTCAGGCAAACATCAAACGCCTATTTTGGAACTCTATTCGTATAACCATTGAAGAACAGCAAATTACAATGCGCTGGAAAAATAAAAAAGATTGCAAACCTAAAAAAACCAATAATTTACCTTGTTTTGGTTATGTATCAAATAATGGGGAATTATTCACTCCAAAAAAACCAGTGAAATCTAATGCCGTTTGGATGATTTCAGGCGGGGAAAAAGAAACCATTACTCAGTTGTATCGGGATTACAAACACTACCAAGCGTTGATTGAGCCAATGAAAATCAAATCAATTTCAAGGACCAATATTGATCAATTAGTTATTGAACCTAATATCAAGGTTATTCTTGGGTATCAAATGCAAAATGAAAGGCTAGCCAACTTTAAAAAGTCTTACATGATGCATCGAAAAAAAACCTCAAGAGTTGAACAAGCTACCTTTGATATGCGTTACCCAAAAGGATTTACGCTGAGTTATTAGTCTCAACTAATTGGTAACACAGTGCAAGTGTGACCAATGTCCAATAAAAAACAATTACTCTAACGATCCATTCTAGTGTTGAATCTAGTCCGACAACATCAGCAAGTGCGGCAAATAACATTGTGATCAATGCTGGCAAAATTACTTGTAAAAAGAACAAATTCAAATGCGTGGGAAATGACAAACTCCATTTGTATTTTGATGGCTGATTAAGGGCGATGTTAATAAAATTAAGCGTGATGGGTATGAGTAAAAAATACATAACCAATTGCAGAAACGCCAATTTTGTGAGCATTACTGGAATCATGGTTGCCAATCCAATAAACAACGTTAACCCTACAAATCGAACGATCTGATTAAAATTTAAAATAAATGTTAAACCAGAAACAACCTTTTCCCCTGACATCACTAAACGATACATATTGATTGACAGGGTTAAGTAACCGTAGAAAAACAACACAAGGTAAATCATCATGTTCTGGGGCAGTTGAACATCGGTCACTTCGCCACCATTAAAAATTTGCTCCATCAATGATAACAAATCAGGCAATATCAATAAAAATGGGGTGGAAATAAGTGCTGGAAAAATAGAGATTTCCAAAATTTTCTTCCAGTGCGTTAATGCAAAAGCAAAACCAGCTAAAATAATTTTATTAATGGGTAATACATTCATGGTCTTATTTCATTTTAGAGTTAATCACATTGACAATAATTTTTAGTTTCTGCCCTATTTGCAATGGTTTTTTATCATTAAGATTATTCCACAATTTAAGATCACTCACACTCACTTTAAATTTAGCGGCAATGGTTGATAAGTTATCGCCACTTCTAATACGATAAGTAACCTTTCTATTAATGTCGATACCGGTATTAATCACTTTTGACAAATCATCTGACTTTGCTACCGATGAACGCCAGATAACTAGTTTTTTTCCTACTTTAAGCGGCTTAGTACGCGACAAGTGATTCCACTTAATAATAGAGTTTATATGGGTATCGTATTTTTTTGAAATTTTCCATAAACTATCCCCGCTTTTAACCGTGTGAATTACCTTAAAACCTTTTTTCTCAGCATTCATTCTACGTTTTTCTCGTTGCACTTCAGATAACGAGTAATAATTTTCAGATTTTTGTGCAATTGGTACAATTAAATACTCACCCACCTTAATAACATTAGAACTCAAGTCATTCACACTTTTAATTTGATCAATAGTGGTTTTAAATTTATTGGATAAATAGCCTAAACTTTCGCCTGATTTAACTTTGTGTCGCAACCAACGCATCCTTCCTTCTTTTGGATGAGCATTTAGTTTTTTTTCAAATTTTGGAATGACATCAATAGGCAATAACATTGTGTACGATCCCGTGCTTGGTGTTGCCCAGCGCTTTAAACCAGGATTCAGTGAATACAATTCATCCGAATCTAGGCCTGTCCACTCTAAGATAAGCGCCAAATCAAATTGTGAATTAAGTGTAACCGGACGTACTTGCGGCTGATTATCAATCGGAGTGACGCTTTGATTGTACAAACTAGGATTTTTAATTAGCTCTGCAACGGCTAGTAATCGTGGCACATAACCTTTGGTTTCAGTTGGTAAATCCAAATGCCAAAAATCTGCTTTCTTACCCAATCTTTTATTTTTACGAACTGCTTTTTGAACTCGACCAGGTCCAGAATTGTACGCTGCAATAGCTAAAAGCCAATCACCTTTAAAAAGTTTATTTAAATTTTTCAGATACTTAACTGCTGCTTTAGTTGAGGCAAGTACATCACGTTTGCCGTCGTACCACCAATTGTCTTTCAGACCATAAAGTTTACCTGTGGATGGGATAAATTGCCATAAACCAGATGCTGTACCGTGCGAATAAGAAAAAGGATAATAAGCCGATTCTACAATGGGTAATAGTGCAATCTCAATCGGAAGGCCGGCTTTTTCAACTTCTTTGGTCACCAAATACAGATACGGTGTTGCTCTTTTAGTAACGCGCGTTAAGTAATCAGGATTTTTCTTAAACCAATCAATGTGCCAGAATAATTTCTTTTGATTGGGTGCACTTAACGTGTAACGATTAATAATATATTGCCACAAATCTTTCTCAATAACAACCTGTTTAGTTTCAATACCAGGTCTTGAAACGGACTCATTAATATCAGCTTTAGACGAATTAATGCTTCCTTGCGAAGTGCAAGAACTGACACTCAGCGATAGAATAAAAAGATAAACTATCCGTTTTAAGATTTTGAACCACCTGCACATTTTGGAGAATCGGGTGCGCCATTTTTAATAACCCATTCATCTGGAGTATAAGTGTGCATAGCCAATGCATGAATATGACTCAACTCTTCTTTAAACAGTTGATTAACAAAACGATGCCGATCAATGAGTTTTAAATCAGAAAAATAATCACTCACAACCACCAACTTAAAGTGAGATTCGCTAGCTGGTCCAGAATGATTGTGCGACTCGTTGATCACTTCAAGGTGTGTCGGATTGAGCGAAATTTCTAATTGCTGCGTTAGGTGTTGTTGCATGTCTCTCATCATTATCCTCCTGAAAAAGCAAATTCAAAAGCGTCCGAAAAAAAGTTGTCCTTAATCATGCCTTGGTCTAAAAAAGTATCGGCAGCAGCTTTAACCATGGTTGGCGGTCCACAAGCATACACTTCATAGCCAGTTAAATCATCAAAATCGACCAAAACACTTTCATGTACAAAACCTGTCCTGCCTTTCCATTGTTCATTTGGTTCGGACAATACTGGCACAAAATGAATATTATTGTATTCATTTACCCATTGTTGCGGCAAGTTCATGTACAGATCTACTTCATCCCTCACACCCCAGTATATATAAATTTGACGTTTTAAATTGATCTCAATGGCATGCTCAACAATGGCTTTTATCGGACCAAAACCTGTACCGCCAGCCACCAAAATCACTGGTTTTTTACTGTCTTCTTTGAAATAAAAAGTACCTTTTGGGCCTTCAAGTCTAAGCAATGCTTTTTCTTTTAATTCATTAAACAAAAAATTAGTGAATTTACCACCTTCAACCAAACGTATATGCAGCTCAATCAAGCTTGAATTAACCGGTGCATTGGCAATGGAAAAAGCGCGTGGGTCAAAATCAGGATGAATTAAATCAATGTATTGCCCCGCTAGATACTGCAAGGACTCATCACCAGGAATTTTTAAAAATACTTGCACCACATCATGATTAAGGCGATTAATACTCTGCACTTTACAAGGCAATGTTCTCACTTCAATGTCGGCCACGCTGTCTAATTCAGCCACCACTAATGAAACGTCTGTTGTTGCCTTACATTGACAAAGTAAAACCATATTGTCAGCAATTTCTTCTGGAGTGATGCCACTTGGGATTTCACCCTCGTAACTTACTTCACCCTCAATAATGGTGGCTACACACTTGCCACAAGCGCCTTTTTGACAACCGTAAGGGAAATTTAAACCATGAGCCAATGCATCATCTAAAATACTGCTATGGCCATCGGTTTGAAAAGTTTTTCCGCTGACTTGATTTTCAATTGTAAACATGCGTTTTTACCTAATAAATTTAGTGCTCACATTATAATGCAGGTTATATCAACAAATGCTTAGTAATTAAAAGCTCTTTATGATGGTTTCAACAGACAAAACAGTATTGTTTTTAATGGGTCCAACGGCCTCGGGTAAAACCGATTTCGCCATTGAACTGGCCCAACATTTTAGTGCACGCTTAATCAGTGTAGATTCCGCATTAATATACAAAGACATGGATATTGGCACTGCAAAACCTGATGCCAATACATTAAAAAAATACCCGCATCATTTAATTAACATCTGCAAGCCTGAGCAGTCTTATTCTGCGCACGACTTTGTGCTCGATGCTAAAGCACAAATCGAGACTGCTTTTGACCATCATCAACTACCCATACTCGTCGGTGGTACTTCATTTTATTTCAATGCACTCGAGCACGGTTTATCCAATTTACCAGAATCCACAAGTGCATCAAGACAGAAATTTAACCAACTTTTGCAAGACAAAGGCTCTGCTAAGTTGCATCAAGATTTAGCTAAAATTGATGAAAAAGCTGCTTTAAGAATTCACCCTAACGATTCTCAAAGAGTAACTCGTGCATTAGAAGTGTTCGACTTAAGTGGTAAAACACTTAGCGAATTGCAAGGTAATAAAAAACCAAGCATCAATTATCCAATTAAAAAAATAATTCTTATGCCGGAGCGCAGTGAACTCCATCAGCGTATCGAGGCGCGTTTTTTATCAATGATGGATAACGGATTTTTGGATGAAGTTAAACACCTAAAACAAAATCCAAATCTAAACGAAGACCTGCCCTCAATACGTTGCGTGGGTTACCGACAAGCCTGGCAGTATTTAAACGGGGAAATGGATAAACCCAGCATGATTGAAAGAGCCATTATTGCCACACGCCAATTGTGCAAACACCAAAGTACTTGGCTAAATGCAGAAAAAGACGCGTTAATTATGACTAAACCGGATGTAAAAAAAGCCGTAGAATTTATTCAAGACAACTCAAAAACTTGATCTTTAAAGGCTTGTCCACGCTCTTCAAAATTGGCAAACATATCAAAACTCGCGCAAGCAGGTGAAAGCACAATAACCCCATCATTCAGCATCCCACTGGCCAGATTAACGGCCTCTGACATTGTCTGTGCATAACTAACTTGAGGCCGATTAAGGCTCTGACCAAAATCAGCAGCACTTTGACCAATCAACACCACACCAAAAACATTTTCATCAATAAGCTTAAACATTACTGAATAATCCTCTTCTTTAGCAATACCACCTGCAATCAAAACAATGTTTTCATGTTTATCAATCAGTGCTTTAAGTGCTTGTATGGTTGAAATCGAATTTGTGGCTTTTGAATCGTTGTAATAGTCGACGCCTTGTTTTTTAGCCACCCACTCAAGTCTGTGCTCTAAGCCTTTAAAATTTTTAATGCTTTGCGCCATCAGTTCAACGCTCAAACCAATTTGATCGCCCAATGCCAACGCTGCCAACATATTGGCCACATTGTGCTCGCCAATGAGTTGCATCTCGCTCACGCTCATCACCACGTCATCGCCTTTAATAAGATAGCAACTGCCATGACAAGTGACCGTACCAAAATCATCGGCACGTTTAGGCATATCAATACCAAAATGTTTGGCGTTATTTTTCTTAGGAACAATTACCTCATCAAGGTTTACCACCAAATCTTGGCAATACCGATACAAGCTAAGTTTTGAATCCGTGTAATCATCAAAGCTGTCATATCGATCAAGATGGTCAGGAGTAATGTTAAGCACTACACCCGTTAACAGTTTTAATTGATTGGTGTAATCCAACTGATAACTCGACAATTCCAAGACGTAATAATCAATCTGGTCGTCCAAACAATCCAGCGCAGGTTTGCCAATATTGCCCCCCACAGCAACTTTTTTATCACTATTGGTAATCATATCTCCCAACAGTTGGGTCACGGTTGATTTACCATTAGAGCCAGTAATACCAATAACGGGAGCTTTAACAAATCTTGAAAATAACTCAATATCACTCACCACTGGAATGTTTTTATCACGGGCCCAAATAACAATGGATTGCGTTTGCGCAATGCCAGGGCTGATAAAAACTTCATCAACATCAGCTAGAAGCGCCTGTTTCCAATCGCCCAGTACGGGAATTGAACCAGGAAACTCTTCAACGTAATCATCCAACATCGGAGGGTTTAACCGACTATCAGCCAGTCGGTAAGCAATGTGTTGTTTTGACAAAAAGCGAGCAATGGACAAACCCGTATCGCCAAGACCTAAAACCAGTTTCATACTTTTATTTAATTTTCGGTATAAAATAGAGGTATTTTACACTTATACAACATAGGAAAAAATTATGAACACAAATGTTAAAGTTGCATCGCGCGGCATTGTTATCAACAGCGTACTAAGAAACACGTACCAACTACTGTCCGCAACACTGTTATTCAGCGGTTTAATGGCTTATTTATCAATGTCGTTACAGTTGCCACACTTTGGTTTCTTAATCACTCTAGGTGGTTATTTTGGCCTGTTGTATTTAACCCATAAATTTAAAAATTCAGCCGGTGGTATTTTGGCTGTATTTGCCCTAACTGGCTTTATGGGTTTAACCCTAGGCCCAATCATTGGTAGTTACACCGCGGCTTTTTCTAATGGCTCTGAATTAGTCGCCATGGCAATGACGGGTACGGGCGTTATCTTCTTATCTTTGTCTTTTTATGCATTGGTTTCTGGCAGAGATTTTAGCTTCATGTCAGGCTTTTTAATGGCTGGCATCATTGTGGCATTTTTAGCCGGTATTGCCGCTTATTTCTTTGCCATTCCAGCTTTATCATTAACAGTATCAGCTGCCTTTGTACTGCTCATGAGTGGTTTAATTTTATTTGAAACATCCAACATTATCCATGGCGGTGAAACCAACTACATCATGGCAACGGTAACGTTATTTGTTTCAATCTATAATTTATTCCTTAGTCTCCTACATTTATTAGGCGCATTCTCTGGCGAGGATTAAAAACCCAAACCTTAGCGTGAAAAATGATAGATAACGAAGGTTATAGGGCCAATGTTGGCATTGTTATTACCAATGACAAACAGCAAATACTCCTAGCCAAACGGTACCAGCAAGACGCCTGGCAATTGCCTCAAGGTGGTATTGACAAAAATGAAACAGAGCTTGAAGCTTTATTTCGAGAGCTTGATGAAGAAGTAGGTCTGTCTTCTAAACACGTTGAAGTCATTGCCAAAACACCCAAATGGCTACGCTATGATCTGCCCGAACACCATATCAGACGCAGACAAAAGCCTTTATGCGTTGGTCAAAAACAAGTTTGGTTTTTATTAAAACTCACTTGTGATGAAAGCAATATTAAATTAGATACCCACTCTGACATTGAATTTGATGATTGGGAATGGGTTGATTATTGGCACCCTATTGAACAAGTGATCGACTTTAAAAAACCCATTTATGAAGACATGTTAAAAGCTTTAGCGCCCATTCTTTTTAACAATCAACATAGCATCCCTCCTCAATACTCTCGCCCGCTTAAATGCTCCGCCATTGCATTGGCTGAATAAGCTTAGCTGGCCAAGTCCCTATTGGTATAATTTGAGCCTTTATTATCTAAAGATTGGAATTTAAATTGTGAATATTGGGATTTTAGGTTTGGGCACCGTTGGTGGTGGTGTTGTCAATGTTTTAACAAAAAATCAAGTAGAAATTACCCGTCGTAGTGGCACAACTATTAAAGTAACGCATGCGGCCGTTAGAGACATTAATCAAAAACGAATTTGCCCAACCGACAATCTTGAGCTTACTCAAGATCCGTTCACAATCATCAATAACAAAAATATTGACATTGTCTTAGAGCTCATGGGTGGCACGGGTCTGGCTAAAGACCTGGTAGAACAAGCCATCAAAAATGGCAAGCACGTCATTACCGCTAACAAAGCATTAATTGCCATGCATGGCAATGAATTACTTGCCCTTGCAAAAGCAAACAACGTTCATTTATTATTTGAAGCGGCGGTTGCTGGTGGCATTCCAATTCTCAAATCATTAGAACAAGGCTTAAGTGCCAATCAAATTGAAATGATAGCCGGCATTATTAATGGTACAGGCAATTTTATTCTTACTGAAATGCGAGACAAAGGTAGAGATTTTGACGATGTTTTAAAAGAAGCACAAGCATTGGGTTATGCTGAAGCTGACCCAACCTTTGACGTTGAAGGCATTGATGCAGCACATAAATTGGCCATCCTAGCCTCAATTGCATTTGGTTGTGAATTACAGTTTGACAAAGTTTCTACTGAGGGAATATCTAAAATCCAAGGTGAGGATGTTGCTTTTGCCACCGAACTCGGCTATTCCATCAAACACTTAGGCATTGCCAAAAAAATAGATGGAAAAATACAAATGCGTGTACACCCTACACTCATTCCCAAAACAAGACTTTTAGCTAATGTCGACGGTGTTATGAATGCCGTATTGGTTAAAGGCAATGCGGTTGGTCCTACGCTTTACTACGGAGCTGGCGCGGGTGATGAGGCTACTGCCAGTGCTGTGATTGCAGATTTAATCGACATCATTAAAGGCACCATTAGCGACGATGTACTAGGTTGGCAATCATTCGAAGTAATACCGCACCAAGGTAAGAATGAAATTGAAAGTATTTTTTACCTGCGCTTATTAGCCTCCGACGAGCCGGGTGTGTTATCTGATATTACCGCCACTTTAGCCGATCACAACATCAGCGTAGAGGCTGTTATACAAAAGCAAATTGATGCACAAAACAATGCGCACATTGCTATTATTACTAACAACGTAAAAACCAGTGAATTAAACATGGCAGTTAAGGAGATTCAAAAAAATAATTTTATCCAAGAAACTGTTAAAATTATTCATGTAGAAACCTTGGATTAAAAAAAATAAGGAAAAAAATATAATGATGAGATACACCGGCCTAATTGAAAATTACAAAGACAGGCTTCCTGTCAGTGAAAGCACTCGCATAATCAGCTTAGGCGAAGGCAATACCCCACTAATTCGCCTGGATAACATTCCACGTGAAATGGGCAAAGCCGTTGATATTTACGTCAAATACGAAGGCTTAAATCCAACCGGATCGTTTAAAGACCGTGGCATGACCATGGCCGTTACAAAAGCCGTTGAAGCTGGCTCAAAAGCCATTATTTGTGCCTCAACGGGAAACACTTCTGCCTCAGCAGCGGCTTATGCGGCTCGTGCTGGTATTAAAGCTTTTGTGCTAATCCCAGAAGGAAAAATTGCCCTTGGAAAACTAGCACAAGCCATGATCCATGGTGCAGTTATCATTCAAATCAAAGGTAACTTTGATGATGGAATGCGTCTTGTAAAAGAAGTGGCAGACCATGCGCCCGTATCAATCGTTAATTCCATCAACCCTTACCGCTTGCAAGGGCAAAAAACCGCCGCCTTTGAAATTATAGAAGAGTTAGGTTTTGCTCCAGACTATCATTGCCTACCCGTAGGTAACGCTGGTAATATTTCTGCGCATTGGATGGGTTACACTGAATATAAAGAATATGGCAAGGTAAACAACACACCTAAAATGCTTGGCTATCAAGCCGCAGGTGCTGCACCATTCATTAAGGGCTCCATGATTGATGACCCTGATACTATTGCTACTGCAATCCGCATTGGCCATCCTCAAAGTTGGGATCTGGCTTGGAATGTACAAAAAGAATCGGGTGGCTGGTTTGACTCACTAACCGACGAAGAGATTTTAGCGGCACAAAAATTACTCACTGAAAAAGAAGGTATTTTCTGTGAACCTGCTTCAGCAGCCTCAATAGCAGGTGCTATGCGTGACATTAAAAGCGGTAAAATCGAAGAAGGTTCAAAAGTAGTTTGCACCTTAACGGGCCATGGCTTAAAAGACCCTGATACAGCGATTTCACAATGCAAAGATGAGATGATTAACATCAATCCAGTCATGGATGAAGTAAGAGATGCAATTTTAAACAACATGTAATTTCTCTAAGTTTTGCTTAGAGGGTTTTAACTAAAGGAGTGCCGTGAATTATAAAACCATTGATGAAACCATTGGTAACACGCCTTTAGTCAAACTGCAAAGGTTAAATCCTAATCCATCTAATACCATTTTACTAAAACTCGAGGGTAACAACCCTGCTGGTTCTGTCAAAGATCGTGCCGCGTTTAATATGATTACTCAAGCCGAGGCACGTGGTGAAATCACACCCAAAGATGCACTAGTTGAGGCTACTAGTGGTAATACTGGTATTGCACTGGCAATGGTAGCAGCCATTAAAGGCTATACAATAATTCTCATCATGCCCGATAACCTCTCTCAAGAACGCAGAGATGCAATGACCGCCTATGGTGCAGAGCTAATCTTAGTCACTGAAGAACAAGGCATGGAAGGTGCACGTGATTTGGCCGAACAAATGGAAAAAGAAGGTAAAGGAAAACAGCTCAATCAATTTTCCAATCAAGACAACACCAATGCCCATATCAACACAACCGCAGAAGAGATATGGAAAGACACCAATGGTGAAATTACTCATTTCGTTTCAGCCATGGGTACTACTGGTACTATCATGGGAGTTTCTACTAGCCTAAAAACAAAGAACCCAGACATTCAAATCATTGGCATACAACCCGAAGATGGCGCTCAAATTGCTGGTATTCGTCGCTGGCCAGAAGAATACTTACCTAAAATTTTTGACGCCTCCAAAGTAGACTCAACCATTGACGTGTCTCAAGCCGTTGCCGAACAAACCATGCGTGAACTGGCAACACAAGAAGGGATTTTTGCAGGTGTATCAAGTGGTGGTGCTGTTGCCGTAGCAATGGAATTATCAAAAAAATTGGATAACGCCACCATCGTAACCATTGTTTGCGACCGTGGAGATCGCTA
>FUWD012852467.1_pt1 | contig 28324 bp, 20 predicted proteins | sample 1063281 | NCBI WGS metagenome assembly FUWD01 (sample SAMEA79048168, study PRJEB19326) | metagenome | biome: marine | reverse complement strand
TGTTTTGGGTATAGCCTAAAACGCTTTCAAAACATGAATCTTTAGCATTCCCAGATTGTTTGTATCCACCAAATTCAAAGGTCATATCACCGACGTCATAACAATTGACATAAACGCCTCCTGATTCAATGGCTTTTGCCATGTTGTGGGCTCTACTCACATTGCTGGTCCACACAGAAGCGCACAATCCATAGATGCTGTCATTAGCCATGCTTATGACTTCTTCTTCAGTATCAAAAGGAATGATTGATGCTACAGGGCCGAAGATTTCCTCTCTCCCTATTGTCATGTCATTACTCACATCTGAAAACAGGGTTGGCTCGACAAAGCATCCCGCCTCTAGACCAGAGGGTACACCACCACCAAATTTCAATGTGGCACCTTCAGATTTTCCAGATTCAATATAACCAAGCACTCTATTTTGAGCTTGTGCAGTAACCAATGGGCCCATAGTAGTCTCAGGATCCAATGGATCACCTGGTGTGTATGCCCCTTGACCTTGTGCAATAAATTGATCAACAAAATCAGCGTAGATGCTTCTTTCAACATAGATTCGAGAACCGGCATTACAGACCTCACCCATGTTCGCATAGATAGAATTATATGCTGTATCAACGGCTTGATCCATATCAGGCAAGTCAGCAAAAAAGATCATGGGTGATTTACCACCAGTTTCCAAAGAAACCTTTTTCATATTCGACTGACCCGCATATTGAAGAAGTAATTTTCCAACCTCGGTTGATCCAGTGAAACCAATTTTTAAAACATCCGGGTGAAGTGCCAACGCTTTACCAGCTACTTCTCCAAGGCCACTTACGACATTAAAGACCCCTGGAGGTCCCCCTGCTTCTACAAATAATTCAGCTAATTTTATACATGAATGTGGTGAATGCTCATCAGGTTTGAGGACTACTGAATTTCCAGCTGCTAAAGCTGGTGCTATCTTCCATACACCCATGAGTAATGGATAATTCCATGGTGAAATACAACCTACCACGCCGAATGGCTCTCTTACAGAAAGGCTCAATGCTGTTTCATGCGTATTAGCAACTTTTCCATACATTTTATCAATACACTCAGCCATGAACTTGATGTTGACCGCAGAAGCTGGGATTTCACCCAAACTATCGCTAATGGGTTTACCCATGTTCATGGTCTCCATAAGTGCAAGTTCTGGAGCATTTTGATTAACAAGATCTGCGAACTTCATCATGATTCCCATGCGTTTTCTTGGCGCCATTTTCAACCAAGACCGAGCTTTATAGCTCTCTTTAGCTGCGGCTACAGCCTTGTCTATATCCTTTTCAGTGCCGGCAGCAACGGTTGCACAAACTTCATTGGTTGCTGGGTTAATAACTTCGAACTTTCCACCGTCTGTGGCATCCACATATTCACCGTTGATAAACAACCGACCTTCTACTTGACTCTCAGCATCGCTGGCAAGTCTTTTCCAGTCATCTGTAGTGTGTTCCTTGGCTGTATTCATATTCTAGTCCTCCTCGTGTTTAATATCTGGATGAATCACCATAAGGGCATCCAGTCCCTTACAAATATCTTTCCCTAGAATAATGGGATTGATATCAATTTCGCAAATATGATTTTGCATCGCTATAACAAAATTTGAAAACCTTGATGCCATATCGCAGTACGCCTGAATATCCACTTTATCTTTGCCCCTATAATCATCAAGTAAAACTTTTAGTTTTAATTCCGATAATGCTTGCTCAACTGCTGTCGATGTAAATGGAGGCATCAGGGTTTTTACTTCTTTCAATGCTTCTGCATAATAGCCGCCAAAACCTACTGTTACCATTGGACCCAGTTGTGGGTCAGTCGTCATACCTAAAATCATTTCCACTCCCTTGTCTGCAATCATTGAAGTAATAAGGATCTCTGGACCTAATCTCTGTTGTAGATCATCGAAAGCAACTTGCAACTGTTCTTTTGTTTTTAAATTTAAAAACACCCCATTCACTTCTGATTTATGACTGATTCCTGGTACTGCGGTTTTTAGTACAACTGGAAAACCCATGTCTTCTGCTTGTTTCATAGCTTCATCCAGAGTTTCCACCAAATAACTTCGATTAGTTTCAATTCCACAATCAGCTAGCATATTCATTGCTTGTTGCTCTCCAATCCATTGGTTGGAGTCAATATAATCCTGCCATTTGTCCAGCATTTCATTGTTGATGGTTTCTACGATATCCTCTTCTGCTGTTAGAAAATCTCTATAAGCATGCATGCACCGAACCCCAGCCAAGAAAGAGTAAACACCATCCATAATGGGTAATCCAGCACGTGTTGATTCAACCACGGATTGATCTATACCCGTACCTTGTCGATTAGAAACTAGAAAAACAGGTTTGCCTGTAGCATCATTGGCTTGTTTCATATATTGATGATATTCAGTGTATATTTGCCCCAAAGGACCGCGGTCCTGAACCACGGCACCCATAGAGGCATTTGGATCTTTTAGCATTGTGGTTATAGAATCTGCCATGATTTCATCTGCATTTCCCAAACCTCTTCCCCAAGCATCCAAAGGATTGACTGCGGGCAGTCCTGGATCCAGCATGGTCTCAAGAGTAGCAACAGTATTAGCATTCAAATCAGCAAATCTGACCCCTTGTTGTTCAGCTAAATCAAGTATCAACTGACGTTCACCACCTGAATCATGGAGTGTGACCAAATTCCCATCAGCAATACTATGAGGTTGAGAAAACATAATAAGGGCACTGGCCAATTCATCCATATCATTAACCCGTTGAATACCATATTTTTGAAATAAGGCTTCGTAGCAATCATCACTCCCTGACAATGCGCCTGAATGGGAAACCGCTAACTCAGCTGAACGTTCTGTTTTACCAGTCTTAAGTACCACAATAGGAATTCTTTTTTGTTTTGCTTTTTTGAAAGCATCAATCATAAGATCTGTTTTTCTAATAGTTTCCATAAACAAACCAACCACCTTTGTGGTTGGCATCTCAAGAGCAAAATCTAAATAATCTTCCATTCCAACTGATAATTCCTGACCAGAGGAAACAACTAAATTGAAATCGATGCGTTCATCGGTATCAATAATTCCGGCCATGCCAGACCCCGATTGACTGATATAGGCAACATTTCCAGAGATATGATTTAATCGTGTATTAAATCCACAAGCCCACACTTGATCTTCAAAGTTATAAAAGCCCATACCATTGGCACCGCAGAGTAATATTCCTGCTTCATTAACTTTTTGTTGGATTCTATTCTTTAAGTAGGGTTGTTCATCGTCCTCAAGGTAGAGCATTGACATAATTGTTATGGCTTTAACCCCTACCTCAATTGCATCATCAACCAAAGCCTCTAACCGATGATCGGATACAGCAAAAATTATATGCTCTACAGGCTTGGCTAATGAAGCTAGATCTGGAAAACAAGGCACTCCCAAAACCTCATCATATTTTGGATTAATACCATAAAGATCACCCTGATATTGACCATGGAGTAGATGTTGCAATGTCCGTTTGCCAACGCCTCCGGAAATGGTGGCGCCTAAAACGGCAATACTTGAAGGTCTTAACAATGGATCCAAATGATGCGCCATATTGGGAAGCTACATGAAGGTTAGTAAAGTTCGGCTGGGGTGATCCTTTTCCGCTCTGGGTTATAAAAAGGCTTGGTCACTATTGTTGCCTCTGCCATTACTTTATTCCACTCCAAATCTTTCTGATAATAAATTTCAGCTATAATTTTATCTTTGCCTTTTTTCCATGGTTCATGCAGTGAAGCAAAAGCAATATTTGCTTTTGCACTGGGAGAGAACATGGCAGAAGTAACCGTTCCTATTTTTTTTCCTGATTGATTATAAAGATAGGAACCATGTGCTGGCTTATTACCATTAATATTGAGTTTAACAAAAGTATGACGTGACCCTTTTTCCTTCTCTGCTAACAAAGCTTGTTTGCCATTAAAAACTGGCTTTGATAAATCCACCAGCCAAGATAAGCCCAATTCAAAAGGAGATCTTGTTGAACCTGGTCTAATGGCATCCTCTGCAACCATAAAATCTTGACCTGGCACAAGTAAGCCAGCTTCAATTCTTAATAAATCCAATGCATCTAAACCAAATGGTTTGATGCCATATATTGCACCTTTCTCGAATAATTCATCCCAAAAATTTAAAGCTATTTCATTGACCATACATACCTCATACCCAAGATCACCTGAAAATCCTGTTCTTGAAATCATGATCTCATGACCCTGAAAATCATAATGCTTGATATCAAAAGGCTTAAGATGTTCGATTCCCTCAAAGCCCATAGCTTTAAAAATGCTACAAGATGTTGGACCCTGTACTCCCAAGCATGCAACATCATCAGTGATCTCTTCTATGTCTACATCAAATCCAATGGCGGCAATACCAAGGTTATCGAGTTGTCTTTCTACACATAAAAGCCAATATTCATTTTCTCTAACATGGAAGACAGTTCCATCATCTAGCACTTGACCTCCTTCATCACACCAAACAACATAACCAACTCTTCCTATCGAAATTTTATTCATATCTCTGGTGAAGAAACGATTTACAAACTCAGCAGAGTCTGGTCCTGTAATTTTTTGCTTTACCATCGGTGTATAATCAATAACACCCGTCGTGTTTCTTACAGCAAAATACTCAAGATCTGTTCTAAAGTAATTTGTGGCAACTGTATAGTCTTTCCAGCGCTGCCACTCATTAAGAATATTGAGCTCTGAGGTTCTGCTGTGAAAGGGTGTCTCATAATATGACTTCTTGTAATGATCTTGTTGTAATAACATATTAGGATTCCTTCATCATTAATTCGACTGCAGCATTCCTTCCTGCAACTCCCATTAAACCGCCACCAGGATGAGCGCCTGCTCCACAAATATAGAGTGATTCAATTGGGCTTGAATATTGAGCCATTCCGGGCACTGGCCGCAACATTAAGAATTGATCAAAAGTCAGTTCACCGTGATGCCAATGACCACCCATGATGCCAAACTCTGCTTCCAAATCTTTGGGAGTGAGTAGCTCTGAGTGCAAGATTTGTTGTTTAATACCGGGAGCAAATTGACTCAAAGTATTGAGCACATTTTCCAAAACAACTGGCTTGGCTTCATCCCAACCTTCTTTCAAAGAGTAGGGAGTATAGTTGACTATAGCCGATAACACATGATGACCCTCTGGGGCCAATGACGAGTCGTGTATGCTTGGGATAGTAATTTCCATCGGCAACTGATCAGAACAATGTTGGTATTTGGTATAATCAAATGCCTGTTCTAAATATTGCATGGTTGGTGAGATAACAATTCTCTGACCGATATCTTTTTCATCCACTCCATTAAAGCTTGGCAATCCAGAAAGTGCTAAATGCAGCTTGGATGCATTGCCTCTCATTCGGACATTGTTTATTTTATGAACAAAACCAGCCTCTAAATACCTAGCTCCAACCAAGCACATAAATGTGCTTTTTGGATCGATGCCAGAAACCACTACATCGGCATCGACTGTATTACCCTTGGCAAATTTCACCCCTGATGCCTTACCATTGCCATCTACAATAATCTGCTCAACGTGAGAATCGAGTACTATTCTGACTCCAAGTTTTTCTGCACTATTCTTCAAAGCATCGGTATAGGAACTCATGCCACCCTTGGGTATGGCGTAGGCTCCTTGTACACCATCTATTTCACCAGTCAAACTATGGAGGTAGGTGATGACGCTATTGTTGGTACGAGGACCTAAGTGATTACCTAAAACCGCATCGATTGCCAAAGAGCCCTTAACGAAATCATTCTTAAGATACTCTTCCAAAAGATCAAAGACATTGATGGCAATAAATCTGAGCATATCAGTCATACCTTGATTGCCCATCGTTCTTAGATTCCAACCTGTTTGCATCAGTCCGAGAAGATCTTTTGTATTGTCCGTACGGATTCTAGGTGGACTAGTTTGGTAAGTGCTCCTAAAGAATCGTGCCAAACTGTTCGTTTTCTTCTTAAAAGATTTAAACTCAGCTCGATCTTGATCTGTTATACCATCTCCTTCCAAATGATCGCCATCAATGACCAGCGCATTACCGTTAGGGTTAAGTGAAATGGTTTTTAATCGATTGGCTACAAATTCTAGACCATTGTTATTTAGACCCAACCTTTTCTGGATATTTGGATTCAACATGTGTAGTAGATGTGCCACACCGGGTACCTTGTAACCTTCAGTAAATTCCCTAGTGCAAGCCATACCACCAACTTCAGACCGTGACTCGTGGACCTCAACCTCAAAACCAGCCTTAGCGAGATAAGAAGCACAGGTCAGTGCATTGTGCCCAGCTCCAATAACTACAACTTTCTTCTTCAGCTTAGTCATCGTTATCTGACTCCGGAACTATATTGGTTCTTTTCAAATCGTGTAGCATTTCCCTTGCTGCATTGGCACCAGGTGCTGCCATGACTCCTCCTCCTGGATGTGTGGCTGAGCCACACATATAAAATCCTTTGACTGGACCTCGGTATTGAGCATAACCAGGGAAGGGTCTATTAAAAAACATTTGATCCATGGTCAACTCACCTTGAAAAATATTTCCAGCCGTTAGGCCAATCTCATTTTCAATGTCCTGTGGGCTGCGTACTTCAGCATGCACAATAAGATCTTTAAGATTGGGACTGTACTCAGCAATTTGATCAATGACTGCAGATCCAAAATCATCCCGGTCCTGATCTGTCCACTCCCCTGTAGAAAGCTTAATTGGAGCATATTGCACAAAGACAGACATGTAGTGTTTTCCCGGTGGAGCCATTGTTGGATCGGTCATGGTAGGAAGTAGAGTGTCGCAATAAGGGTCTCTTGACCAGCGTCCGTTTTTCCAGTCGTCATAAGCACGTTCAATGCGTTCTGTGGAATCGATAAAATGCATATCAGAACAGATCAAAGGATTGTCCTTACCCATAGCTGGAAATTCCGGCATCCCATCAAGAGCAATATTTACTTTACCTGAAGAACCCCTGATTTTAAATGCATCGACTTGTTTGAGAACTTTTTCACTCAAATCTTTGGGATCAAATAACTTTTGGTAGGTTCTTTTTACATCTAAATTTGAAACGATATTTTTTGCATAATGCTCATCTCCATTGACTAAAACTACACCCTTAGCCCGTCCCCCTTTGACAATAATTTGAGAGACTTCTGCATCAGTTAACAATTCACCATCATAGTCTTTAAATGCATCGGCCAACGCTTTCGCTACAGAACCCATGCCACCCCTTGCAAATCCCCAAGAGCCAATACTACCGTCGACTTCTCCCATGTAATGATGCAATAACACGTAGGCTGTTCCTGGAGAATAAGGACCCAATCCGGTGCCGATGATACCACTGCCAGAAAGAGCTGCTTTGATCACGTCAGATTCAAAATACTCATCCAAGTATTCAGCAACACTCATGGTGTAAAAGCGAATGGTGTCATAAATGGTTTGCTCACCAAGTGAGTACAAACGTTTGAAAAGATAAATCAGCTCTCCAAGATCTTTGGGTTTAAATGATGTCGGATCTGGTGGGGTTCTCAGAAGCATTGGTTTGATAAACCGACACTGTTTGGAAACATCTCTGGCAAAACGAACATAAGCATCAGCATCACGTTTAGAAAATCGTCCTATTTCTCTCCTAGCTAAATCATCATCAGAGTAACTTCCAAAAATGTCACCATTTTGCATGAAGGTAACACTGCCTCCGTAAGGGAGAACTTGGAGACCATATTTTTGTAAATTCAGATCACGAAAAATTTCAGGTCTCAAAAGACTGCATACGTAGGAACAATTAGAATAGGTCCAACCCTCATGAAGTTCTCGGCTGACAGACGCTCCGCCAATATAGTCATTTTTCTCAACAACCAAGACTTTTAAACCTGATTTTGCTAAATAAGCTGCGTTGGTCAACCCGTTGTGACCTGCACCTATGACTATGGCATCATATTTTTTCATCAAGTGTGCCTGTTCATTTTAGAGTAACCTCAGCTGCAGCTTCAAACGCATCAAGAGTGGGCTTCAATGCATCTTTTGCATGCGATTCACAAATAAACCACGGTTCACGCGGATCGAACTCGCATAATACCCCATATTCGAGTAATTCTTCAGCAAGTTTTTCATACAGTGGGTAATTTGAACTACGAAAATCCCGAGCATTGGTAGGTGGATTCTCTGATAAAAATAATCCAGACATCGAAGGATGTCCCGTGAAACTATGGGGAGTATCGTAATCACTCAATATCTTACTAAGTCCTTTTCTCAATTGAAGACCGTAATCACAAACGGTATCAAGAGCATCGGTTGATTCAATAATCTCTAGTGTTTTGTTTGCCGCAGAAATTGCCACTGAATGAGCGGTGAATGTCCCGCCATGCAGCACCCCTCCATATTTAATTAACCGCATCATTTCTTCTTTTCCGCACAAAGCTGAAATGGGGTAGCCGTTGGCGATTGATTTAGCATAAGTGCATAGATCAGCCTCAATACCATAGAGCTCCTGAACACCGCCTTTTGCTACTCTAAATCCAGTTTTAACTTCGTCAATAATCAACACAACATCGTATTTTGTGCATAACTCTCGTACCGAAGTCATATAGTCTTGGTCAGCTGAAATAGAACAACAGTTACCTAAAATAGGTTCAATCAATAAAGCACCAATTTCATTGTGTTTCTTTTTAAGCAGATCTTCCAGACGATTGGCATCATTCATAGGAACAAGGTGCACCATCTTCGATAATCTTTCAGGAACCCCTTTGCTAGAAGAAGTAATTTCAGGTTCACCTGTAGTTGGGTCCCAGTCATCCAAATCAATGTCCCAGAGTGCCGAATCTGAAACACCGTGATAACCGCCCTCAAGCATAATGTATTCATCGCGATTGCTATATGCTCTAGCGACTCTCAATGCCGCCAATACCGCTTCAGTACCCGAATTTGAAAAACGAACCAATTCAGCAGAGGGCACCATGGATGAGATCTTTTGTGCGACCTCATACTCTAACTCAGTGGAAAGTGCAAAGACGCCTCCTATCTCCATCCCTTCTCTAGCGGCTTGATCAACCCTAGGATCTGCATAACCTAAAATATATGGACCATAAGCTAAACGGTAGTCTATATATTCATTGCCATCAATGTCTCGAATTCGACAACCAGAAGCACGATCTACATAAATGGTGTCTTCATCACCCCAATACCTAAAATTGGAAGTCACTCCAAGTGGTAGCTTCTTAATTGCTTTTTGAAAATGCTCGTTACTTTTTTTTAATGATCTCGTCACTATGTAATCAATTTGATTGAATTTAACTGAAAGATTGGTTGTATGGAATTTAGCAGAATTCCTACTTCACTTTAGAAATGTGTAGATCAGAATTAGTTACGTGAATAAATAATATTAAATGGAGAATTCAATAAGTATGTCATGCTCGTATCATAATAAAATTTTGCTAACTTTGGAAGAATATAATTGAATACTATCTCTATATAATTAAGAGTAATATGAGCTTAGTAATTTCTTTACGGAGAAGCACATGCATATTGATTTACCAGAAAATGCAAAAAAATGGGCAAAGATTGCAGATGGATTTTTGCAACAAACCATACCTTGGGAAATTGAAGCAGAAATGAATGAAGGAAAACTTCCAGAGGACATTGATAAACAACATCGACAAACGGCAATAGACTTAGGATTAAGTGCTATGGGTATTCCAAAGTCTTACGGGGGTAAAGAATTAAGTAGCTTGGAGCAAGTAGTTGTTTGGGAAGTGTTGGGACGGGGTACCAATGCTTTAACCTGGTGTTTTTCAGAGCCACAATCCTGGATGGTAGATGCCTGTAATGAGGAGCAAATTAAAACCTATATTTTACCCTTGATGGACGGAAGCAGGCATGAATGTTATGCCATCACCGAATCGGAATCAGGCTCTGAACTAAATGTTTCATCAACAGCAAAGAAGGTTAAAGGTGGTTATGTAGTTAATGGAGAAAAATGGTTTGTAACCGGTGCCAATCACGCCGATTTTTTCTTCATTCAAGCAGCCGTCATGGATGGAGAAGAAAGACTGGGTGATGCTCTGTTCTTTCTAGACATGGATACAGAAGGAGTTGAACTTGTAAGGACACCATTGTTTTCTCATACCTTCGACAGTCATCATCCAATTTATAAATTTAATGATGTTTTTGTTCCCCAAAAAAACCTCATCGGTTCCGAGACAGATGGCATGAGATATTCACTCTCCTGGTTTAGGAGGGAGCGTCTTATGATTGCTGCAAGATGTTGCGGGGCTGCATCAAGATTGATTGAGGAAGCAACCGATTTTGCCAACCAGAGAGACGTTCAAGGCAAGCCATTATCAGAACAACAAGCAATTCAATTTATGCTTGCCGATTCTGTAACAGAACTCTGGGCCGCCCGCTTAATGCTGTATGAAACAGCCAATGCACATGACAGAGAAGATGATGTAAAAGCCCTTCATTATCGATGTTCAGCGGTAAAACTTTTTGCATCTGAAATGGCCAACAAGATAGCAGATCGAGTAGTACAGATATTTGGTGGTCGAGGATATATGAGGGAATATACTGCCGAAAGATTCTACAGAGAATTAAGAGTGGACAGAATTTGGGAAGGTACCAGCGAGATTCAAAGAGTCATTATAGCCAGAGCATTGATTAAAAAAGGCTTGCAGAATTTATAATATAGCTTGCCAACCCAAACTCTAAAAAACCTTACAAATTATGCATCAGAAACCAGCAGTCATCGATTGGTTATACATCCTTCTACTTTCTGCTTTTTGGGGAAGTGCTTTCGTATTCATAAAGATAGCATCCCCAGTAGTGGGAGCAACCGGTTTGGTATTTATGCGATTAATCTTGGCTTCGGTTCTCCTGGGATTCTTATTTATTAGAAAACGGCATCTAAAGACAATAAGAAAAAATATCTTCCCAATCTTAATGATAGGAGCCACTAATGTCGCTCTGCCATTTTATTTATTTGCATATTCAGCATTTGAAATTAATGCAAACACCATGGCTGTTATGAACGGCAGCACCCCGTTATTCGCCTTCTTGTTTTCGGTAATTTTGCTCAAGTTTAAATTCCAATGGCCTCAATTGCTTGGGATACTCATTGGGTTATTAGGATTGGCTATTGTGGTAGGATTTGAATCTATGCAATTTGAGCTCTTACCAATCTTTGCAGCAATGATGGGGGCTGCAATGTATGGTTTCTCTATGAGTTATATCTACCAAATTAAAATACTGGACACCAAGGTAATGGCCGCGGTAACAATGATTGCAGCAACATTGATTATCTTTCCTTTTTTGATGATTGATCCTATTCAAACGGTCAATTGGAATGGGCAAGTTATGGGAAGCATTATCTTTCTGGGGCTAATCTGCACTGGAATGGCCTATATTCCTTATTTTCTTCTGATCAGCAGGGTGGGACCAATCAGTACCTCTATCATTGCTTTGTTGGTGCCACTCTTTGGAATGATCTGGGCTTATCTTTTTCTCCAAGAAAAGATAACATTAATGATGCTGACTGGTTGTTTGCTAATCATTGGTGGGGTTGGCTTGACCAGTCGAATTAAAGAGTAAATAATGCAAATGGTTAGTAATCAATGAAACACTTAATCAAACAACTTGGTCTGGGTCTTATAGTCAGCCTAATGGTTTTTGCCCTGCCAATAGCATTGATCGCAAAAAGCGATGACCAGGTCGTCAATGTTTTCAATTGGGCTGATTATATTGGTAGTGAAACAATTGCAAACTTTGAAAAAGAGTACGGGATAAAAGTCAATTACGACGAGTACGAATCCAGCGAGATGGTTGAGGCAAAACTATTAACTGGCAACACCGGTTATGACATTGTAGTGCACAGCAGCATGTACTCAAAACGTCTTTTTCCTCTGAAAATTTTTCAAAGATTGGATAAAACTAAATTAACCAACTGGAAACTTATAGACCCGAAATTGATGACAATATTAGATAAATTTGATCCAGGTAACAATTTCATGGCTCCTTACAGTTGGGGATCTACAGGCGTCGCGTATAACGTTGATATGGTTTTGGAAAGATTGCCAGATGCCCCACTTCATAGTGCGGCAATGCTGTTTGATCCTGAAGTGGTTTCTAAATTCGAAGATTGTGGAGTAAGTCTTCTTGACTCTCCGACAGATGTCGTACCACAAGCATTGGTCTATTTAGGTTATGCTGATAACACCAGAGATCCAAAGGCGATACAAGAGGCAGAGGATCTGTTGTTGAGTGTGCGTCCGTACATCAAAAAATTTACCTCTACAACCTTTCTCAATGATTTACCCAATGGCGATCTATGTGTGTCTATGAGTTGGGCGGGAGATTATGCAACAGCTGCGGCAAGAGCTGAAGAAGTGGGCGCTGATATCAATCTAGCCTATGAAGTACCAATAGAGGGTTCACTGATGTGGTTTGATATTATCATCATCCCGGATGATGCACCCCATACCGAGAATGCCTATTTATTCCTCGATTACCTATTAAGACCTGAAGTAACAGCAGACTTTGTAAATATAACTCACTACGCAAGTCCCATACCTGCAGCGAATGAATTTATTGATGAAAAAATTTTGAATAACCCTGCAATTTACCCAACTCCAGAGATAATGAAGCGTTTGTATCTTACAGAAGTTGATCCTCCAAAATACCAACGCCAAAAAACCAGGGTTTTTACCAGAGCAAAAACTGGACTAAAAAATTGATAAAAACTGTATTATTTTGAAATGAGCAACAATAATCAAACAACTAAAAAAGAACCTTTTATAGAAATCAAAGGAATCAGCAAGCACTTTGGTGACTTCGTAGCAGTCAACAAAGTTAACCTGAAAATCTTCAAAGGTGAGTTATTTTCTATCCTGGGTGCATCCGGATCAGGTAAAACAACTTTACTCAGAGTCATGGCAGGCTTGGAAACACCTACTGAAGGTTCCGTAATCATCGATGGTATCGATATGACACAAATGCCACCGTATGAACGTCCTGTAAATATTATGTTTCAGAACTATGCCTTGTTCCCTCACATGACTGTATTTAACAACATTGCTTACGGGCTAAAAAAAGAAAGAATGCCCAAGAAAGAAATTGAATCAAAGGTAGCACAAATTCTTGAACTGGTGGAATTGTCCGAATACAGCCAACGTAAACCAGATCAGCTTTCAGGAGGACAGTCACAACGGGTTGCTCTTGCCAGAGCTCTCGTCAAACAACCAAAAGTGCTTCTCCTTGATGAACCCATGGCAGCACTGGATAAAAAATTGAGGCAAAATACAGCATTCGAACTAGTCAACATTCAAGATGAACTTGGAGTCACTTTCATCATCGTAACCCACGACCAGGAAGAAGCTATGACCTTGTCAGACCGGATCGCTGTGATGGAGGAAGGAAAATTTCTGCAAATTGGCCCGCCCAATGAAATTTATGAAAACCCAAGATCAAAATTTATTGCTGATTTTGTTGGCAACATCAATATGTTTGCTGCAACAATCCTCTCAAAGCAAACTAATAAAATTGTGGTCAATTGTCCTACATTGGGTGGTCAACATGAAATCGATTTTAGCGGAAGTATTGCCGACGATATAGAATCGATCACTCTCGCGATTCGACCTGAAAAAATTATGATTGATAATCAACTGTCTGGTTCTGAAAGCAATTATATAAAAGGCATCGTTGAAGATTTCGGTTACTTTGGCAACCTCTCAATTTACCGAGTAAAAACTTCGGATGAAAACATTATTCAGGTAAGTAGACAAAACCGATACAGATCAGAGAGAGTCATCAGTTGGGACGATGAAGTTTATCTTTCATGGGACCCTTCTAACCTTTTGTTATTGACTGAATAATGTCAGCAGTATTAGCCAGCATGGATGCGACATTCAGGGAAAGACTCTGGAAGAAATTTATAGTTTTCATACCCTACTTATGGTTACTGCTTTTCTTTCTCACCCCTTTCTTAATCGTTTTCAAAATAAGTCTTGCCGATCCACTTGTAGCCCAACCACCATTCACACCCTTGTTTCAAAAGTCAGTAGAAACTGGTCTATCCATCTACACCACTTTTGACAATTACCTCTATCTGTTTCAGGACTCTTTGTATCTGGTTACCTACATTAATTCTGTCAAACTGGCTTTTATTTCAACTTGCTTTTGCTTGCTGATTGGTTACCCAATTGCCTATGGCATTGCCCGATCTCCACAACCGACTAGGAACATCTTACTGCTGATGGTGGTGGTGCCGTTTTGGATTTCATTCTTACTTCGCGTTTACGCCTGGATGGGCATATTAAAAACAAAAGGACTCCTTAATGGCTTACTCCTTTGGGCAGGCATCATTGATCAGCCACTGGAATTACTCTACACAGACACGGCCGTTTATATCGGGATGATTTATTCATATTTACCATTTATGATTCTTCCCCTTTATGCAAATCTTGAAAAACTGGACATTCGATTGTTAGAAGCTGCAGCGGATCTTGGAGCCAGACCATGGAAAGTATTTAAGGATATAACTTTCCCACTCTCAATACCCGGGGTAATCGCAGGTTGTTTATTGGTATTCATACCAGCCATTGGTGAATACGTCATTCCAGCATTATTGGGAGGTGCGGATACCTTGATGATTGGACGATTGCTCTTTGATGAATTCTTCATGAATAGAGACTGGCCGGTGGCATCTGCAGTGGCAATAGTTTTATTAATGTTACTTGTCTTGCCGATTGTTTATTTTCAAAAAAGACAGAACCAAGAACTTCTGGAACAACAATGAATAAAAGGTCTAGATTTATCTTCTCTGCACTCTGTTTTGGTTTTGCTTTTCTCTACGTACCCATTCTCTTAGTTGTCATTTATTCTTTTAATGACTCAAGACTAGTTACCATTTGGGGGGGTTGGTCCATTCGATGGTACATAGAGTTGTTTAACAACGACAATATTTTGGATGCGGCTCTATTGAGTTTTCGGATTGCAGCAGTAAGCGCTACATTTGCAACCATTATGGGAACTTTAGCTGGGATAGCTCTGACAAGAATTAGGCAGTTTAAAGGCAGGCTTTTGTTCACTGGAATGATTGCTTCGCCTTTGGTTATGCCAGAAGTGATTACCGGTTTATCACTGTTGCTACTCTTTGTGAGTATGCAGGAGTTAATCGGTTGGCCGGGGCAAAGGGGCGTGAACACAATAACCATTGCCCACATTACCTTTTCAATGGCTTATGTCGCAGTAATCATCCAGTCCAGACTTACTGATATGAATGAATCTTTAGAAGAGGCAGCGCTGGATTTGGGAGCAAAACCGATAAGAGTTCTTTTGGATATTACCTTGCCGATAATATTCCCAGCCATGGTTTCAGGATGGCTACTTTCGTTTACTTTGTCCTTGGATGACCTCGTTATTGCAAGTTTTGTGTCTGGTCCTGGTGCAACCACATTGCCGATGTTGATTTTTTCAAAAGTACGCCTAGGCATTGCTCCAGATATCAACGCACTTGCAACAATTCTGATAGTTGTCGTCACCATCGGAGTATCCATTTCAGGTTTGGTAATGCATCGGCAAAGCAAGTCAAAAAAAGTGTGAATTTTTAGCAAGATAATACCTCAAAACAAGGACAAGTATGGCTACCAATGAACTTGCAGCACTCAAAGCATCCTTTAGCAGAGCTAAAGATTTTCTCAACGCTGGTGATGCAAAAATGGCTGAGAAAATTTGTCGCTCTGGACTAAAAAATATTTCCAGTGGTGATCCAAATTTGCAAGTTTTGTTATGTGTGACCCTGATCCGACAAGGTCGGTCTGGATCAGCAGTAAAAAGATTGAAGCATACATTGAGAATGTTTCCTGACTTCGAGCAAGCACATGAAGAGCTTGGTAATGCACTTCTAGCCCAAAATAAACCTGAAAAAGCGATAGAGTGCTTTAAAAAGGCAATCGAAATTAATCCAGAAAATGTAAATTCTCATATTAAATTGGGAAAAATCCTTCATGCCCTAGGAAGGGTAGAAGAAGCAAATGAATATTATCAGCAAGCTCTAAAATTAGATCCGATTCAAGAAAAGCTGGCTACAACAACACAACTCATCAGTCAAAATAAATTAGAAGAAGCAGAAAAAATTTGCAGAGAAGCTCTTCAAGAAAAGCCAGACGATGTCAATGGTCTAAGATTACTTGCCTCAATAGCATCAAAGCTAGAACAAAATGAAGACGCCATTGTGCTTCTCAAAAGAGCCGTTGAACTTAAACCAAAATTTGTTGCTGCATGGTCTGCACTTGCGGAAGCCTACTCTGATAAAAATCAATTCGGTGAAGCCCTTGATGCAGTCCAAAGATCCATAAAATTAAAACCTGATCTCCCTTTTGGGTTTATGATTCGAGGCGGCATACTGGCCAAAATGAATGATCATGAAGGAGCCATCACTGCTTACCAAGAAGCCCTCAAAATAGACCCTGACCACGTAGGAAGCAATATGGGTTTGGGTAATACATTAAAGACTGTTGGCCGTTTTGAAGAGTCCGTCACTGCTTATAAAAAATGCATTGAAGTACATCCCACTTTTTCAGAAGCTTATTGGAGTTTAGCTAATCTTAAAACCTACCAATTTGAACCCCCAGAAATAAACTTGATGGAAAATCATCTAAACAACAAAGACATTCCTGAACAAAGCATTGCTTTTTTCCACATAGCTTTGGCAAACGTCAAAGAAACAAAAAAACAATATGAGAAAGCTTGGAATCATTATCTCAGTGGCAATACATTGAGACGAAAAAATGAAGTCTACGACTCAGTTCAAACACAGATCACTCACGATGAAGTCATTAATACGTTTACTGCAGAATTTTTGAATCAAAAGACAGGACTTGGTCACAATAGTAATGAGCCAATTTTCATTGTTGGGCTGCCAAGATCTGGCTCAACGCTGATTGAACAAATTCTTGCGAGCCATAGTTTGGTTGAAGGAACAAAAGAGCTCCCAGATCTTTCTAAGTTAGGCGTCAAACTGAGTAAATCAAGAACTCGAGGAATGAAATACCCAAATGCCGTTACCGACATGTCAGATGCTGAATTTTCAGATTACGGAAAAAGTTATATACAAACAACGAAAAGATATAGGACTGATAAACCTTATTTCATTGATAAAATGCCCAATAATTTTGCCCACATAGGTTTTCTCAAACTGATACTGCCAAATGCAAAAGTCATTAATGCTACAAGACATCCTCTAGACAGTTGCATGAGTTCCTTTAAGCAGCTTTTTTATAAAGGCCAATCTTGGAGTTATGACTTATTCGAGATAGGAGAGTACTACCTGGAGTACGACCGGGTGATGAAGCATTGGCAAGAAATTTTACCCAGTGAGATTCTTAATCTTGAATATGAAAAATTAGTTGAAGATCAAGAACATGAAACGAAGAGACTGCTTGAATTCTGTGGTCTGGATTGGGAAGAGCATTGCCTGAAATTTTATGAAACAAAACGCTCGATCAATACTGCAAGTTCAGAACAAGTCCGCCAACCAATCTATAAAGGAGCAATCAATTCTTGGCGCCATTATGAGAAATACATTGGACCATTGATTGAAATTCTTGAACCCATACTCATGGAACTACCTAAAAAAGATAGGCCAAAAAGTTTGCAAAAATAGTCTAGCTCAGAGTTTTTGCCTTTGAACGAATGTCTGGTGGCATGTAGTCAAAGATAAACGTAATTCTATCTTCCTTGCCTCGATTCATCACGCTATGGGTTTTTTGGTTATTGATCTCATAGACATGGCCCAACTCAAATTGATAGGGACGTCCAGCAATTGTAAAACGAACGTGATCATTAGTTGTTATAGGAACGTGAATTCGATGAGCAACGTGGAAAGATGGATGTTTATCAGTATGGGGAGTAATTCTTTCTCCTGCCAATAATTTTGCTGCCATGGCTCTTAATATCGTTCCACCGGGCTCATAAAATCGGTCAATTACATCTTTCATAATAGGTAATGCTGTCTCAGATAATTTTTCCCATCCTGATTCTTTTGATACTTTTATTTCAGGCCATCCATCGCAAAATATCAAAATGATAGAGTGCGTTTTTTTGTGCACATCAAAGGTTTCTTGTCGTACTGGATTTTCAATCCATGCGTCATCATCCAGATTAAGTATTGCATCCCTTAATGGTCTGTAATTAATCGATCCTAAATTCTTTAATGGTTCATCAATGTTCATTTTTATGTAAAGAGCTATTTAGCAAAATTTTCTGAGCAAATTTGACTTTAGCCACTATAAGACTTGTCATCATTGTAGAAAATCTAATTCGACAGTCAATATTAATAAATAAATTAATCAAATTATTTCAAAAACAAAGGGTTAGCATAAAAAAATCGGTAAATTGTTGTAATAATACAACTAAGAACAGTATCGTAATCGCTAAATTTCTTTAATTTACATGAATTTAATCCTTTGTAATATAATATCGTTGTTATAATATTCAGTGATTACAAGCTGTTCGATATTTGTTGGGAGCTAGTTCTATTATGTGGGCAATAACCTTTGAGCAGCCATTAATTATTTATTAGTTTGAAAATTTAAATTTTTTTATACAACCGGGGAAAACACGTTATGTCAGGATTAACAAACGCACAAAGAGTAACAAGTGTCGCTGCTGCTGTCTCCGCTGCATTAGCGGGAGTTTCAACAGCTCAGGGACAAGCCTTAGAAGAAATTATTGTTACTGCAACGAAAAAAGCCCAAAGCCTTCAAAGCATTGCTGGTACTGTTCAGGCGATTGCTGAAACTGATCTTAAAAAGGCACAGGTAGTCAACATGGAAGATTACGCCAAACTCATACCTAGCATGAGTTATATTAATTATACTCCAGGCACGGGTAAGGTTTATTTCCGTGGTATTGCAGATGACAATGGAACATTTATTTCTGAAGAGTCAACCGCAATCTACTTAGATGAGCAACCTGTCACTCAATCCGGAATGGCCCCTGATATTCGAATAGTTGATATCAACAGAATCGAAGCACTGTCTGGACCACAGGGAAGTTTGTATGGTTCAAGCGCACAATCCGGCACAATAAGAATTATACCCAACAAACCTGATACTAGTGAATTTGCTGCAAGTGTAGACGTCACAATGAGAATGTCTGCTGTTAACCCTAGAAATGAAGATAGCTGGGATGTCAGTGGTGTAGTCAACGTGCCTATTTCTGATAATTTCGCAATCAGAGTGGTTGGGTTTACAGCTGAAGATGGTGGTTTCGTTGACAATATTGAGGGCCTCAGTCCTCGCTTTGGTTTGAATAAAAATACAGATATCAATCCTGGTGCTGTTCGAGAAGACGTCAATACTTTCAAAACAACAGGCGGAAGAGTCTATGCACAATGGGATCTCGAAGATGGCTCTGGCTCTATTCTTGCTGGTGCTGCCTTTCAGAATAATGCATCAGACGGTTATTCTAACTTTGACCCAACAGTTGGTGATTTACAGAAAATTGCCTTTTACGATGAACCCAGAGACGATGATTGGACTCAACTATCACTGACCGTTGAGAAAGACTTAGGTTGGGCAAAACTTATATCCGCAACCTCTTATTTTGATCGTGATATTTTCTACCAACAAGATCGAACCACTTATTCGAGTTACTTTGGGAGCTTCTGTTACGGCTACTATGCATATGTAAGTAGGTATTGCTTTCAGCCAGCTGGAGTACATTACTCGTATAACGATGTTCCAGGATGGCAGGACTTGTTTCAATGGAATTCGGCTAAAACCCAAGAGTTCAGATTATCCAATCAATCAGATGACTTGGATTGGGTGTTTGGGCTGTTTTATCAAGAGCGGGAAGAGGGATGGGATTTTCACACTATGACTATAGATTACAGAAACTCCCAAGGCTTTGCTAACAGGGTTGCATATATTGCCTACGCTCTTCCAGATAGACTTCCAGTAGCACCCACAGATGCATGGTGGTCATCGTATGATCGGACGACCTGGGAAACCATGGCTGTCTTCGGAGAGGTGAACTATCGCTTTAATGACAACTGGGAACTGACTGCTGGTGGACGCTGGTTTGACCGTGAAGCAGATAAAACCTATTGGGTAGAAAATCCAGGTGGAGCATTGACTGCTGATGGATACCTGCCTAAAAACAAACGGGATAATCCCTCTAACAGTGACTTTGTTCCTAAAGTATCAATCAAATACAATCACAGCGATGATCTGATGTTCTACGGGCTGTATTCTGAGGGTTATCGACCCGGAGGAGTGAACCGTGGTCGTGCAGACAATCCATTCTATAATCAAGGAAAAGATACCTACGAGCCTGACTTTTTGGAAAATATAGAAGTAGGTCTGAAATCCACACTGATGGACGGAAGATTTCGTTTAAATATTACCTATTTCAGTATGGATTGGACAGATTATCAAATTGAACTGGTCGACCCAAGTAACATACCATGTTCCTGGCCGACATCACCCCCAGCACCAATGTGTGGTGAACCTTGGCAAAAAGTGGTGACCAACTTAGGTGATGCAACCTCTGATGGAGTGATCCTGGAAGTGCTGGCCCTAGCCAATGATTCTACTGAGGTAGGAGTTAATGCACAATTTGTAAAAGCGGAAACAGCCACTGACCTTACAAACCCAGATGGCTCTGTAGACGCTCCTAAAGGATCAAGATTGCCACAAACTCCAGAGTTCAAATCCAATTTATGGATTGAGAAGACCATGCCAGTCAGTATATTTGGAGCTAATGAAGCTTTCTTTAGGGGATCTGTCAGTTACACAGGAGACAGTGTAAGTGCTGTTCAGCCAGGTTGGTCGTATGATCAAGATTCCTACACAATCGTTGACATGAAATATGGAATCCTGGGTGATGATTGGCAGTTAGACTTCTTTGTTAACAATCTAACTGACACGAGAGCAGACATTGCAGTCAATGATTGGTATTTCGACTTTTACTTTGGCGGAGCTAGACAATATACCAATCGTCCTAGAGAAATAGGGGTTCGATTTACCAAGAGCTGGTAAGTCTGCATTCCAATAAAATAAAGACCCTGGAAGACATGTCGACTGGGGTCTTTTCTATTTGATCTCACAACTATACAATAAAACCAAATAAGATCATCACCAAGATCAAAGATGTCAGAAAACTTAACACAAGACAATAAAAAAAGGATGACGTGGATTCAGAATTGAAAACCAGTTCAGATGCAAGTGCTGTGTTAGAAAATCAAGGTCTCAATAAAGAACCTTCAACAAGCCAGGGCAGTCCAGACAGTATTCATGTCAACGATGGAACTACAGGGCCTTATGATTCATTAAGAGAATACATGGCTGCCATTGAAGCCAACGGTAATGTACTGAGAATTAAAAAAATGGACCAAGACTCATATGAGATTACTGGTCTGATGTACAAACTCATTGATAAATATGGCTGGCTAGGTGCACCTACATTGATCATTGAAAAGGTTAAAGTTGACGGGAACTGGATGGAAGGTCCGGTTATAGTAAACCAATATGGTTCAGCCGGTCATGAAGCTATGGCAGTAGGGGTCAGTATTAATGAGATCAATGACAACCAGTTTGACAATTTCAAAAAAGCCCTTAATCAAGTCATGTCAATGGGTGAAATAAAACTCATTCAACCCATTGAAATTGCAAAAGAAGATACTCCCAGTAAAGAAATTATTCTCAGAGGAGATGAAATCAATGTGTTGGACTTTCCTTTTCTAAAAAGCAATCCAGGAGACAATGGACGCTTTATCAACACTGGAAACCTAGTCACCATTGATCCCGAGCAAGGGAGAAATGTAGGTACCTATAGGATGCAAATTAAAGGTCCAAGAAAAATAGGAATTAATCCAGAAAAAGGACAAGATGGGTGGAAATTCCTAATGGGTATGAAGGAAAAAGGAGAAAAAGTAGCTCAAGCTGCAGTGGTTCTAGGCACAGATCCTATCGTATTTGCTATGAGTAGCTCGAAGACTGCCAGAACTGGTCAAGATGAACTCGAGTTTGCCGGTGGATTCAAAGGCAGTCCAATTGAGGTGGTGAAATGCGAAGACAGTGAAATTAGAGTTCCTGCAAATGTCGAAATGATCATCGAAGGTGAAATACCGCTTGATGACATGGAAGTAGAAGGCCCCTTCGGTGAAATGTATGGCTATATGGGGCTCCCTCATGAGGAACAATTTTACATGAACATCAAAACCATAACCCATAGAAAGAACCCTTTGTTTGTCAATCAATTCACTGGGGTTACCAGAGGCTTTATTACCTCACCCTATGAAGCAAATTCGACTATGGGTTTAAGGAAGTTTATACCCGAGGTCGTGAATTTTCATGGTCCACCAGATCTGACTGGATATTTTTTCATCAGTATTGATAAACAAAAACCACACCAAGCAATGGAAATAGCTGAGAAGCTGAGTTTTATACCCATTGCAAAAATCATGGTTGTCGTAGACAAGGATGTAAATGTTCACAACCCCAGAGAAGTATTGGCAACCGTGGCAGCGCGTTGGCAACCTCACCCGAACAGTAAGATCATCAAAGAAATCGAGAGTTTTCGACTGGATCCAAGCTCCAAAGATAGGAAAAGTGGATCAAAAATTATTATCGATGCAACGCGTCAATGGCCTGAGGAAAATGGCCCTGAACCTTATCCAAAAATGAATCGAGAGCATCTAGTAGAACACGACCCTGAAATCTTTGACTGGATAGAAAAAAAATTTAAAGATTTAATTTAGATCATTTCTTTAATTGCTGAGATTAGATCCCCAAGCATTCATTATAAATGTGGCTTTTGTCATAGTATTTGCTTGGAATATTTGTTAATGTTTTTGCCTTGATAAGGAGAATATAATGACCAAAGAATCAACTCTGAAACCCTTCGAGAATGGGGATGTGTTTGTCGGTGCGACCTTACTTAATAATCCAGATGATGACCATGCTGGAGACGGCAGAATTATCCAATTTGACAGTGACTTAAACGAAAAGGGTGTCCTATGGACTGAGAACACAACTCATTTAGTTGGGGGCTTGAAATTTGATCCAGATAAAACGCTCTGGGCTTTTGATAGTCACAGTTTTACAGTCATCCAGATTGATCCGGATGGCAATCAGCTCCCGGCAATTGATTTTGGTCAACGTTCCTATTCAAATGTTAGTTTTGCCAACGATGGAAGCCTTTATCTGGGGGAGCATTTGGTTGGCGATGAATCCAACAACAAGGCACTGGAAGGACCAAGAAAATTAGAAACAGTTCTGCCTTTTATGCCTGGCACTGAGAAATACGGAGATGGTAATGTTTATAAGTTCACAGCCGATGGTGAACTATTGGCAACATTTGAGACGGAAACACACGGGGGAATGCCAGGCTTTCTAGGAGTTACCGCCTCTACTATCAGCCCGGACAATGCAAAAATAATTTATATTTCTGAACTGGGTAACCGAATCTTTCAATTTGATTTAATAAATTGTGAACAATTAGATGATCTACTCACGTATTCACCTGACAGCGGTGACATGGTGATTGCCATCAGCTACGCTCCCAATGGTGACTTGTATTCAGTTAAGGCAAACTTTAGGGCAGGATTTAGCTTGTGTCGTCATGATATAGAAACTGGAGAAATTATTACCAACATGGATCTTCCAGGTCCTGGATGGGCGGCATTGACTTTATCCAAGGACGGGAAATCGGCCTACATTGGGAATTTTTTCAATGGTGTGGTTGGCAAATTTAATATAGCTTCAGGTGAAATGATTACTAGCGCTGAAACCAATGTAGCACGATCGCTAGCAGGCATTGCAGAATATTAATTTCTTTGGCAATTCTTCCGTTGTATCGACTAGATAGGTGTTGACGTCCCGAATCGCCATATAAGGCACGATCCCTTATTGGTTCTGTTTCAATGAATAGATGTATTAAATTCTAATTGATATAGTTGCAGAAATGAAACAAAAAGTGGCATTTATAGGATTGGGAGTCATGGGTTATCCTATGGCAGGCCATTTGGCCAATGCTGGGCACACTGTTGTGGTGTTCAATAGAAGTTCTGAAAAGGCTGAACAATGGAGTAAAACTTACCCAGGGACAATATCCAAAACAGCAGCTGAAGCTGCACGCGCATCAGATATTGTTTTTGTTTGTGTTGGCAATGATGAAGATGTTCAATCGGTACTTTGTTCAGAACATGGTGTTCTCTCTGGGCTTGCTCCCGAAGGCATTGTCGTTGACCACACAACAACATCTGCAACTTTGGCGGTGGCAATGCATGAACACTCCAAAAAAATTGGCTGTTTCTTCCTCGATGCACCCGTTTCAGGGGGTGAATTGGGCGCCCAAAAGGGTGCCTTAACAATTATGGCAGGAGGCTCTGAGAAAACTTATCACAGGGTTGAACCCTTGATGGCTTGTTACTCTAGGCATTCTGAATACATGGGTCCACCCGGATATGGACAGCTGACCAAAATGGTCAATCAAATTTGTCTGGCTGGTTTGATACAAGGCTTATCTGAAGGACTCTATTTTGCCAATTCTCTTGGTCTCAACTCCAAACAAATCATCGAAGTCATCTCAAAAGGTGCTGCACAATCTTGGCAAATGGATAACCGTCATCAAACCATGATTGATGATAATTATGAGCACGGTTTTGCTGTCGACTGGATGCGTAAAGACCTAAAGTATGCCCTTGATGAAGCTCAAAAAAATGGTATAAATCTTTCGATAACTAAGATAGTGGATCAGTTTTACGAGGAGATTCAAGCGATGGGGGGAGGTCGCTGGGACACTTCAAGCTTGTTAAAGCGTCTAAGAAAGAAACCGTAAATACTAAGTAACGAGTGATATGAGAATGATTAGTCAAAAACCCATACTGGGAACATATTCCGTCACCAAGAGATGGTTTTACCATTATAATTGAGATAAGCACCGGTATTCTCTATCGTAATCGAATCAATGTTCCTGATCATATCCTCAACAGCATCTTCGGTTTTTCTTAAGGGAAAGAAAGCTGGTAAACCAGACATAAAATCGGTTCCCGTTGCACCTGGATTGACCAGACCAACTGCAATCCCTCTATCTTTGAGCATGTAGGCAAGATTGACCATCAACATGTTCAATGCCGATTTACTGGAGCGATAGAAAAAAAGTCTGCCCCCACGTTTAAAGACGTTATCAATAGAACCTTCACTGCTCGATACAGCAATTATTTTCTTTTGCTGGCTATCACGAACATTTGGATAGAAAGCCTCTGCGATTTTTAATGGAGCAATCGTATTGGTCTCCAAGACAGTGTTGTATGCATCGTAATTAAACCGTCCAAAAATTTGATTGCTTGTGCCACCAGAGATTCCGGCATTGTTCAATAAAACATCAATGGGGACATTTTTGTACTTTCTTGCCAATGCATCTATTCGCTTATGATCTCTAACATCAAGCCGATCAATAATGAGTCGATCCGGATATTCCTTTTGAAGCAGTCTCAGATCTTCTGCTGTTCCAGTTTTTCTGCAAGTAGCAATGACACGCCAACCCTTTTCTAAATACTGTTTCGTAAACTCCAACCCTATGCCACGATTGGCGCCGGTGATCAATGTAGTCAATACATATCCCTCAGGAAGGCTGGGATCTGCATCTTCTGCACTGATATGGTTGCTAAAGTTTAAAAAAATAAAGCCAAAAGAAAAAGACATATGGTAATTAATCTTTGTTTATAGGTTATTTGAATCTTCAACATGTTTATCATCTTGTTCTACCTTTTTTGTACTTGTATACGTGTGATTTATTATAACTTTATATTTATTTCATAAAGGATTTTAAGTGTTATTGAGGTCTGCTTTTTTAGCAACTACTGAAATTATTATAATACATGGAATGAGCACCAGCATACCAAGGTAGAGTGGTGCATTAACGCCAATAGTACTAAAAATAACCCCAACAGCTAATGGTCCAGAAATTCTTCCAAGCCAGCCACAGGACTGATAAACACCCAAAACAAAGCCTTTTTCATTATCCCCAGCAACTTTTGAAACAAAACTCGATGCTGCTGTTCCAAAAGTGGCGCCACTGGAAGCAGAGAAAGTCAATCCAACCATCATAACAACCCAAGAAGGTGCCTGTGCCATAATGAATAACCCAATGAAATAGCCTATAAATGCCAATCTGATAACATTTGCCTCACCTAGGAGAGGCACAACTCTACCCACCACAAGCACCTGAACAAGGGTCACAGTTAGGCCTATATAAGTCATGCTATATCCCACCTGCATTGGTCCCCAATAAAATCTTGCTTCTGTCCATAATGGGAATATCGTTTCAAAGGTTCCAGTCACAAACATCATCAGGAACCCCAGTAAAACAATCTCAGCCAAGACTGGCCTTTTGAAAACCAAGCCCCAATTTTTTAATAAAGAAGATTCCTTATTGGTATTAGGATTCCTATGCTCTGGCTTTAAACTTTCTTTGAGAAAGAAAATAGCAATTATACCTGTCATAAAGGCGATAGATGCAGCGACTATGCCTGGATAAAATAGGCTGGCACTGCTTGCATCCTGACCTCCCAATAAACCACCTATTGCCGGTCCAGTCATAAAACCAATGCTCACACTGGCACCAATGTAGCCTAGCCATTTAGCACGTTTTTCTTCATTAGTAGAATCAGAAACATATGCCATTGCTGTGGATATATTTCCAGACACTATTCCACCCATAAAACGAGCCAACGCTAACATCCATAAATTGGGTGCCAATGCTAAAGCCATAAAACAAATACTTTGACAAAAAATACTGATGAGTAAAACAGGTTTTCTACCAATCCGATCACTCAATCTACCCCAAAGAGGTGTAGCAATGAATTGACCCATGGAGTAAGTGGCAATAATCACGGTTGCAATGGCAGTGGTGGCACCCAGATTTTGAGCGTAGAACAAGAAAGTGGGTAATACCAAGCCAAACCCAACTGTGGAAAGCCCGGTAATCAAGCAAAGAATAAGCATCTAACTAGATGAGAGAGGGACCGTATCAAGCACCCATCCTTTTTGTTGGTTTCTGTCTGGTGATGGAATAACAAATGCTTTCTTACCAAGATGCTTGTTAACCTCATTGCTATCTATTTTCCAACCTTTTTTCTTCCAGCCTTTAAGTAATTTTCTGTATTTTATACAAGGCTCATCAGCAGGAACCAGGAGCTCTTTGCTATTGGTAGCGGGTGTCAACACTGGGTCAAGTTGTTCAAGAATTACGATATCTTGTTTTGCAATCACCATACAACGATCCGCAATCGCCTTATCCATATTTGCATCGAGCATCATTTTCCTCATATTGATCAAGAAAATCTTGACGTGGTTCTGTTCTACAGGACATTCAAACATGTATTGCCTAAACTCTGAATTTTCATTGAAGACAATATAAGTCCACATTTGATTGGGACCAACAATCCCAGAGCCTGCCATTCTCTGATCACTTTCCTCTTTTATTTGTGGACCCTCTTTTGTAGATGCAGGCGAATTGAAGGCATGCCAAAACCCAAATCCCCATTGTTTCTGCCCAAACATATTCTCAACAAAATCAAGCTGGTTGACTTTGTAGTCATCCTCCTTGCCCTCGTGTCCATGGGTAGGATGGACAAATTCATTGTGAGCAGCATCAAGACCATTCTCTATAGAGCGTTCAAAATTCATATCTGCTTCATAGGTTAACCAATTGCCCCGCCAATTCTGCTCATCATCCAATTCATTCACTGGCATAATGGGCGGTCTTTCCTGCTCTTCTAAATCACCCAGGAAAGCAAAAACAATGCCATATCGTTCCTCAGTTGGATAGGCATCCACTCGTGCTCTTACTGGAATTTTTGCATCTTTACCCAATGATGGAATTCGGTGGCAATGTCCTTCACCATCAAATCGCCAACCGTGGTATGGACATTGAATGCAATTCTCTTTGATGATGCCCCCAGACAGTGCTCCACCTCGATGAGGACAGATATCACTTAGAGTGTTCGCTTTACCTTTCGAATCCCTGAATGCTACAAAGTTTTGTCCCAGCATTCTTACACGAATGGGAGCATCTTTTAATTCCTTGCTCAGGAGTACTGGATACCAAAAATTTATATACATTCTAATTGTTTATCATCGTTCTACATTCATATTAGAAGAATTGACTATTGCAATAATATTAATAAAAATCTTTACACTGGGAGATCAAATATTATATCGAATTTATGATTTTACGTCCTGTCTGATTCATCTGACATAGGCTATAATTGCATAGATTTTTTTAACATT
>FUWD012817133.1_pt1 | contig 28376 bp, 31 predicted proteins | sample 1063281 | NCBI WGS metagenome assembly FUWD01 (sample SAMEA79048168, study PRJEB19326) | metagenome | biome: marine | reverse complement strand
GTTCATATATACAACGATATATGGAACACCTACTTGCTTAGATAATAAAATATGCTCACGAGTTTGTGCCATAGGACCATCAGTTGCAGCAATAACGATAATAGCGCCGTCCATTTGAGCAGCACCAGTAATCATGTTTTTAACGTAGTCGGCGTGTCCCGGACAGTCAACGTGTGCGTAGTGACGAGTTTCAGACTCATACTCTACGTGTGCAGTTGAGATTGTAATACCGCGCTCTCTTTCTTCAGGAGCGTTATCAATATCAGCGTAATCCTTAAATTCACCGCCTCTTGCTTCAGCCATCACTTTAGTGATTGCTGCAGTTAGTGTAGTCTTACCATGGTCAACGTGACCGATTGTGCCCACGTTTACGTGTGGTTTGGTTCTTTCGAATTTTTCTTTTGACATTTTTATTCTCCTTAGTGAATAAATTTATTTATTTAATTTTTCGATTACTTCATCAGCAACATTTCTTGGTGCCGCGGAGTATTTTTCAAACTCCATCGAGTAGCTTGCACGTCCTTGTGACATTGATCGTAAATCTGTAGCATAGCCAAACATCTCGGCTAATGGAACGCTTGCTTTAATCTCTTTCCCTGCTGGAGTATCGTCCATAGAGCTCACCACACCACGTCTGCGATTTAAATCTCCCATAACATCGCCCATGTAATCTTCTGGTGTAGAGACATCAACAGTCATCATTGGCTCAAGTAGTTGTGGGTTGGCCATCTTGACGCCCTCACTTAGACATTTTGATGCCGCAATCTTAAAAGCCATTTCATTTGAGTCAACATCATGGTAAGAGCCGTCAAAAACAGACACTTTCATGTCTACTAATGGGAATCCAGCTAACACACCATTCTCCATCTGCTCTTGTATACCTTTATTAACTGCAGGAATGTATTCCTTAGGAATAACGCCGCCCTTGATTTCATCAACAAATTCATATCCAGCTCCAGGCTCTTGCGGCTCAATACGAAGGTATACGTGTCCATATTGTCCACGACCTCCAGATTGTTTTGCAAATTTATGTTGATGTTCAACCATAGAAGTAATAGACTCACGATATGCAACTTGAGGCGCTCCTACATTACATTCAACATCAAATTCACGTTTCATTCTGTCAACGATAATGTCTAGGTGCAACTCTCCCATACCGGCAATGATAGTTTGACCAGACTCTTCATCAGAAGAAACTCTAAAAGAAGGGTCTTCATGAGCTAATTTACCCAAGGCAATACCCATCTTCTCCTGGTCTGCTTTTGTTTTTGGCTCTACTGCTACTGCAATCACAGGCTCAGGAAACTCCATTCTTTCAAGAATTATTTTGTTATTCATGTCACATAATGTATCGCCCGTAGTTACATCTTTTAACCCAATTGCTGCTGCTATATCGCCAGCACGTACCTCTTTAATCTCTTCTCTGTCATTAGAATGCATTTGCACAATACGTCCGATACGTTCTTTCTTTCCTCTTGACGAGTTATAAACAAAGTCTCCAGACTTAAGGACCCCTGAATAAACCCTGAAGAATGTTAGGTTTCCAACAAATGGATCGGTTGCTATTTTAAATGCTAGTGCTGCAAAGGGCTCTTTGTCATCAGCATTTCTTGGCGCAACTGTTTCGTTTGCGTCATCGAGTATTCCAGAGATAGATTCAACTTCTAGTGGTGATGGCATATACATAATCATTGCGTCTAGGACAGCTTGAACACCTTTGTTTTTAAAGGCTGAACCACAGAACATTGGAATAATTTCATTGTTAATAGTTTGCAACCGAATACCTTCTCTAATCTCATCAGCATTTAGGTCGCCATCTTCTAAATATTTTTCCATCAAATCTTCAGTGGCTTCAGCAGCAGACTCAACCATATATTCTCTCTTTTCGTTTGCAAGATCTACAAGGTCAGCAGGGATGTCTTTAATATCATAGGTTGCACCCTGATCAGCCTCATTCCAGAATATAGCTTTCATTAAAATTAAATCTACAACTCCTTCGAAAGCTTCCTCTGCACCAATAGCAATTTGCATTGGAACTGGGTTTCCTCCTAGTCGTGTTTTTACTTGATCACAAACACGAAGAAAATCTGCTCCTGAACGATCCATCTTATTAACGAAGCCGATACGTGGAACATTATATTTATTGGCTTGCCTCCAAACAGTTTCAGATTGTGGCTCAACTCCTCCAACTGCACAAAAAACGGCGCAAGCGCCGTCTAATACTTTCAAAGATCTCTCTACCTCAATAGTGAAATCTACGTGTCCTGGAGTGTCAATAATGTTAATACGATGATCTTCAAACTGACTGTCCATTCCTTTCCAGAAGCATGTTGTTGCAGCAGATGTTATAGTTATGCCGCGCTCTTGCTCTTGCTCCATCCAGTCCATTGTTGCGCCACCATCATGGACTTCGCCAATTTTGTGAGTACGCCCTGTATATAGTAATATACGTTCAGTTGTTGTAGTTTTTCCGGCATCAATGTGTGCCATAATTCCAACATTACGATAACGAGATAGTGGGGTTGTTCTTGCCATTTTATTATTAGTCCTTTAAAACTTTTCTACCAGCGGAAGTGAGCAAATGCTTTATTAGCTTCTGCCATCCTGTGAGTGTCTTCTTTCTTTTTGAATGCTGTGCCGCGGTTTTGCACAGCATCTAAAACCTCGCCAGCTAGTCTAAGGTTCATACCCTTTTCACCTCTCTTACGTGACGCCTCAATTATCCAACGCATAGCTAAAGCTATCTTACGGTCAGACCTAACTTCAACTGGAACTTGGTAAGTTGAACCACCAACACGACGAGATTTGATTTCTACTTGTGGTCCAATATTATCTAGAGCCTTTTTGAATGTCTCTATTGGCTCTGCATTACCTTTCGATTCAATTGTGTCTAGTGCATCATATACAATTTTTTCAGCGACAGATTTTTTACCGTCAAGCATTAATATATTTACAAACTTAGCTAAAACTAAATCACCAAACTTAGGGTCTGGCAATATTTCTCTTTTAGGTGCGGATCTTCTTCTCATAATATTTCTCTTTTTTTAATTATTTTTTAGGCTTCTTAGTTCCGTATTTAGAACGACCCTGCATTCTGCCATCAACGCCTGTAGTATCTAGGGCTCCCCTAACTGTATGGTAACGAACACCAGGAAGATCTTTAACACGACCACCACGAATAAGTATTACCGAGTGCTCTTGCAGGTTATGACCCTCTCCACCAATATAGGTTGTAACTTCAGCTGAATTAGTTAGTCTTACACGAGCAACTTTTCGAAGGGCTGAGTTAGGCTTTTTTGGTGTTGTTGTGTAAACACGAGTACAAACACCGCGCTTTTGAGGGCAGCTATCTAGTGCTGGCACATCACTCTTCATAACCTTCTTTTTGCGTGGATTACGAACTAACTGATTAATAGTTGACATAAATACAATTTCTCCAAAATTCTATAACTTTTAAATTAAATTTTAAATGTTTATTTGTTTATTCTTACCCTACGATTTTGCAGGGGCAATAAACCGGTGAATTATACTTTGACATAAGAGTCCATGTCAACTAGACTTAACCTTTTTTTATGTAGAAACTTTAATTAGTGATTTCAGTAAATATTCACTTGAAAGATTTAGCATCTCAAATACATCATTGAAACGACCTTCGTAGTAAGGATCAGGCACACTTTGCCCTTTAGAATCAGGCACATTATCCAACATTAATGAAATCTTGTTCTGGCATTCTACTGGGCATTCAGATATTAGATTATTAAGGTTAGAAGAGTCCATAGCAAAAATATAATCATAATAGTAAAAATCACTTTCATGAACCTGGCGTGCTTTTTGACTAGATAAGTCAACCCCATATCTAATCGCACATTTTTGTGACCTTATGTCTGGACTCTGCCCTATATGGTAGGCATGAGTACCAGCAGAATCAACTTCAAACAAATGCCCAGCATCAAACTTTTCTAATTGTTTCCTGAAGGCTCCTTCTGCAGTTGGCGATCTACAAATATTACCCATACATACAAAAAGAATTTTATATTTAGTCATGTTTTTTATATCAATATTTTGTTATTAAATTATAATCGGCTTCTAATCTATAGATATTTTATAATTTAACATATCAATTAAACTAGGAGATTTTAATGGAGCTTGAAATATACCAAAATATGCTTCTAATGGTGCTTTTAACAGCTTTTATTATGGGGTGGGTAGTGTCAAAAACTGATTTCTGTACTATGGGTGCAGTTTCAGATTGGGTTAATATGGGGTCAACCTTGAGGCTAAGATCTTGGTCTCTGGCTATTTTAATTGCAATGCTATTTACTACTATTTTGAATTACTTTGGTTTAATTGATATGTCTTTAACCCAAAACAATGAAACCTCAAACCCTCCATACAATACTCCAGTATTTGCCTGGCTACGTTATGTTTTAGGTGGATTTATTTTTGGTATTGGAATGACTATTGGATCTGGCTGTGGGAACAAAACATTTGTCCGTATAGGTGGTGGAAATTTAAAATCAATAGTTATTATGATAACCATGTCTATTGGAGCCTATCTAATGATTTTTACAAATTTTGGATACAATGTATTTTTACAATGGACTGGAGTATTTGATGTGGATTTAACAAATTTCGACATTAATAGTCAAGACCTCGGGGCATTAAGCGCTGCTATTTTGCCAACCGACGCATACAACAATAAGATTATTCTTGGTTTATTAATATCAATTACAGGGCTCTGGTTTTTGTTTAGTAAAAAAGACTTCAGGTCTGATAAACACATCATAACAAGCGGCATTGTAATAGGGGTATGCGTTTCAATTGTTTGGTATTTAACTGCCGGCAGTATGGGGCAAGAACTTTTAGAAGAAGCAGAAATGATTGATGATGTACCTTTTGGTCTTGGAGCTCAGTCCCTAACTTTTACCTCCCCATATGCACATTTAGTGCAATTAATTAACACTAATTTTGATTTAGTTTATCTAACTTTTCCTTTAGCGGGTGGAACTGGAGTATTGCTTGGCTCATTTGCTTACTCAATTATTAATCGATCTTTTCGTATAGAATGGTTTAACTCTATAGCAGATTTTATTAATCATCTTTTGAGTGGTTTTTTGATGGGTATTGGGGGTGTTCTGGCGATGGGTTGCACTGTAGGGCAAGGAATAACAGGTGTTTCTACTTTATCTTTGGGTTCTTTTATTGCACTAGGCTCAATTATTTTTGGTTCAGCGCTTACAATGAAAATAAGGTACTATAAATTAGTTTATGAAAAAGAAGCAAATATTTTTACCGCAATAATGGCAAGTTTAGCAGATATGAAAGTAATTCCAAACAGATGGAGATATTTAGATCATGTCTAAGAGTTTAATTAACACTGCAAAACAGGTTCTAGATATAGAAATAAATTCTCTTAAGGACTTACAAAAAAGGATAGACAGTACTTTTCTTGATGCGTGTAATCTAGTAAATAAATGTGATGGCAAAGTTGTATTAATTGGTATGGGTAAATCCGGTCATATTGGTAATAAAATTGCAGCCACTCTAGCTTCTACTGGAACTCCATCTTTTGCGGTGCACCCTGCTGAAGCCGGGCATGGAGATCTTGGAATGATTACCCCTGGAGATGTAGTTATTGCAATATCTTATTCTGGAGAATCTGAAGAAATAATTACACTAGTTCCTATCATTCAAAGGCTTAACATACCAATCATTGCTATGACTGGAAATGTCAACTCTTCAATTTCCAAAGTATGTGATGTTCATCTTGATATAAGCGTTGAAAAGGAGGCGTGTCCCCACAACCTAGCCCCCACATCATCTACAACCGTTACTCTTGCTATGGGCGATGCACTGGCAATAAGTTTGCTTACTAGCAAAGGTTTTGGTGCAAATGATTTTGCACGTTCTCACCCCTCTGGCGCATTAGGCAGAAAACTATTAACGCTTGTAAAAGACATAATGAAGAGTGGCGATGATATACCTATCGTGGGTCCTAAAACCAGCATGATAGATGCTCTACTAGTGATGAGTGAGAAGGCCCTGGGAATGGTCCTAATTACTAATAAAAAAAGCTTTTAGGTATTTTTACTGATGGCGACTTAAGACGTGTACTAGAAAATAAAAACAATATTAGTGAATTATTGATAGAGGACGTTATGACTTCTAATTGCAAATCAATTTCGGTAGATAAGCCAGCTGTATTAGCAGTTAAGATTATGGATGAATGTAAATTAAATTCACTCCCTGTTATTGATGATGGTAAGGTTGTTGGTGCAATTAATACTCACACATTAATGCAAGCCAGGATTATTTAACCAATAACTCTCTCAATCCCCCACCAAAAACCGATTATCGAAATTATCACAGAAACTGGAATTATTAGTACTTGCCTGTAATGATTTGGAAAAATTTTTTTATTTATTAAAACTGTTAATAGTACACAAATAACTATAGCGATTTGTGCTAGCTCAACACCAACATTAAAACCTATAAGTGTTACCAAGAAAGAATCTGGCTCCATATCAAAATTTTTAAGCATGCTAGCAAAGCCCAAACCATGGATAAGTCCAAACAAAAACACAATTAAACTTTTGCGCATTATTGATTGATTGCCAAATATATTTTCAATTGCCACATAACTAATTGAAAATGCAATAACTGGCTCAACAAAATTAGCTGGCATTTCAATTAAGCCATACATTGCCATACCTAGGGTCAAGGTATGTGCAACAGTGAAAGCTGTTACTAGCAGTAACAATCTTTTTAACAAAAATGTGGAAAGTGCCATACCAACTATAAATAACAAATGATCCCAGCCAAGTGGCGCTACATGATCGAAACCAATTGAAATAAATTGCAGTAATTTTTGAGTGATATTAATTGGTTCCGATTCATGAATGGCTATTTTCCCACTAGAACCTCCATCTCTCAGCCATATCCAATCATTCCATGTGTATTCATTTTTTTTATACACTCTATAACGCAAAGCGCTATCGCCATATACCTTTCCGTACTGCCAAGAAATAGTTTTGGGCCATTCGTCGAGCTCTACATAATATTTTAGTGTTGATTTTCTTGGTCTTTTCTTGTATCCAACTATATCTATTTTGGCTGAATGAAAGTTTAACTTTTGTTTAACTTCATTTACAGAAAATATAATGTCTTCTGTGTATTTAGGCTGGAAGATATCAAATTTTTGTTTAAGCTCTACAGGCTGAAGAGCTCTAAGCTCATCATATTTATCTGAATTAGGTGCATCTAAGGTGTTCTTGTACTTTGTACCTATGCCAGTTATTGCTCCTTCGATACTAAGATCTATACTTACTTCGACAGCCCTATCCGGAAAAATTGATATCTCCACAAGAGCTGGCTTTACTACATCAGCGCTGACATAGAAACTCCAAAAAACCAAGACTAAAAAAATATTTCTCATCTATACATTATAAAAAAGGCTCCAACTAGTGGAGCCATTTTTTTATCTAAACAATAGGCTAAATCAAATCGCCAGAATAGTTTTCAATTCCTGGGTTTTCCTTTACGCCTTTAATAGTTGGATGGTTTACTTTAGTTAGATTGAGGTGTTTCTGTTTACGTAAATAATCTGCAGCTACATCCCACATCAGTCGACCATTACCTATAGAGCTGACCTGAGCCCAACCAGCTACCTTGTATAGCTTGTTTGGATCTACTGGAGTTCCGTCATCATCCTTGATATTGCTAATACGCTCACCTAAAGATGCTGCAGGGTCAATAGTGTAATCTAGTCCGCCCATGCGAACCATGTCTCCACCAGATTGCAAGTAGGGGTCCTGTACAAACAAGTTCTCAGCAATACCTTCAAGAATGTCTCTTATTTGAGAGCCTGCCATCTCACTAACGTTAGTTTCTCCATAAGTCATAGATGTATTAGTCATCAACTCCTCCATTGTGACTTTGTGCCCAGCTATAACGGAAGTTCCCCATCGAACCCCAGCTGACATAGCAAAATCAGCATTATGCTCTTCACGCAATGAATTAACTAACACTTGATCCCAGGTTCCCATAAAGTTTCCACGACGATAAAGTGTCTGTTCAGTTGTACATAATTCTTCAGACAAAATTTCGTTATAAGTTTTGCCGACCCTATTTGGATTATTTGACATTGTAGAGCTTCGAGCTTCAACAACATTTTCATCGTACTTAGTGCTACGCATCTTATTAATATAAGAAACCATCTCTGCATCTGGTTTTATCAGATTGGTAATTATTGGCAACATTTTGTAGTTGTATCCTGAAACTTTGTGGTCTCTAATATCTAAATCCATAACGCCAATATATTTTCCAGAACATCCGGCATTTGTTACTACGGTATATCCACCAGCATTCTTTACTTCGATTGGCTTAGGCATACCATCATGCGTATGACCTCCAAATATCGCATCAATTCCAATTACTCGTGAAGCCATTTTTAGATCTACGTCCATGCCATTGTGTGAAACAACTATTACAGCATCAGGGTTTTCATTCTCACGAATATCCTCCACAAGCTCACTCATTTCATCTTCGCGCAGACCAAAAGACCAGTCTGGAAAGAAGTATTTTTGCGGGTTAGCGTTAGATGTTCTAGGAAAAGCTTGGCCTATAACAGCAATCCTGTGGCCTCCTACATTTTTTATTACATATGGCTTAAATGGTATGCCCTCATCTTCATCAAACAAACCTCGTCCGTCATACTTTTCAGTCATAGAAATATATTCATCTTCCATAAGTGCGTCTTCTAATATTCTTACATTCTGACCTAAAAAGTCGCCCTTAAAAAAACCAATATTTTTTAATACTTCATTCTCTTTATAAGTAAACTCCCAATGACCTACCATAACATCAACGCCTAAAATATTACAGGCCTCTACCATATCTGCGCCCCTTGTCCAGAGTGATGTTCCGGAACCTTGCCAGGTGTCTCCTCCATCCAAGGTTAATGTATTTTGCCTACCTCCAGCAGACTCACGTAATGACTCTAGGACGCTTTTTATTTGTCCGAAACCTCCTGTTTTTCCGTACTTAATAGCAAGTTCCTCAAAATTATTATATGTAAATGCGTACGCTTCAGCAGAACCGGGCTTCACTCCTATTTCTTTCAATAAGTTGTTACCGACAACATGAGGCAACTTACCAAATGTTTCTCCAAAACCTAGATTTACGTTTGGCTCACGAAAATAATTTGGCAGTAGGTTGCCGTGAACATCGGTTATATGCAGTATACGTGCGCTACCTGTTTTAGGCATTTCGTACATGTTTTCTTGACCAAACAGACTGGTTTTGTTAGCATATCCGGTACCTATTAAACCTGCAGCCGAACCCGCACCCAAAATTTTAACAAACTCTCTGCGTGTTAATGACATCTTATCTCCTTGTGATAAATTTCATTATCAACTACATGATACCAAATACAAGGAATATTTGTTACAAGGCAAAAAATAATTTAATCCAAGCTTTATTTATTTAGCATAATAATAAAAAAATCATATAATATACTTATGAACATTTCTCAACTACTAATAGGCATAATTGATACAAAAATAAACTTAGAAGTTGATGGCATTTGTATGAATACAGAAAATGCCCATGCTGGAGATTTATTTATAGCACTACAAGGTGAAAGTTGCCATGGTATCAAATATATTGAGTCAGCAATTGAAAAGGGTTGTGTAGCTGTTTTAGTTGATTCACAAGACATCGAATGTGGTATTCCTTCAATCAGAATTGATGGCTTAGAAAGTCGTTTAGAAGAGATAGCATCGTCTTTTTATAAAAATGCAAAAAAAGTAAAATTAATAGGAATAACTGGAACAAATGGTAAAACCTCTGTTGGTTATTTTATATCGCAGATGCTAACTAAATTGGAAGTTAATAACGGCTTTATTGGTACGCTTGGAATTTCAAATTACCAAGATAAACACAACAATAGCTCTAACACTACACCTGATATTATTACACTTTACAGAACTCTAGAGCAGTACTACAAAGACAATATAAATATAGCAGTGCTAGAAGTTTCATCGCACAGCATTTCTCAAAAAAGAATTGCCGGACTTAATTTCATTCAAGCTATCTTTACCAATCTTAGCCAAGATCATCTTGATTACCATAAAACAATAAAAGAGTATCGACGTGTAAAAGGCGAGCTATTTAGTATTAATTCAATAAAATCTGTGATTATTAATAAAGATGATGATAATTGGCAGTACTTTTCAGACAAGTCTAAAGGAAAAAATATTGTCACATTTAGCCTATGTGATTTTGATAATAATACTATTACAGATAATGGTTTTTTATGTAAATTAGATAACTATATTTTTGAAGTTTCTTTACTAGGAGAATTCAACTTGTCTAATATGTTGGCCGCATTAAATAGCTTACAAGAGTTAGGCTTTAGCCGTGATAAAATTATCCCACTCTTACCTAAACTGTACTCTCCAACTGGCAGAATGCACAAAATAAAAAATATATCTGCTTGGGTAGATTATGCCCATACCCCAGATGCAATTTCTAACGCTTTATCTACACTAAAGAAACATTTTCCTAGCCACAAAGTGCGCGTAGTTTTTGGTTGTGGTGGCAATCGTGACAAGGGTAAGCGCGCTAAAATGGGAAAGATAGCATCGGAACTTGCAAACAGCATAATTCTAACTAATGACAACCCTAGGAATGAAGATCCAAACACAATTATCAACGAGATTATTAGTGGCATTAATGATAACTTTGAGGTCGAGGTTATTCTAGACAGAAGGCTTGCAATAGAAACTGCAATATCCACTTTAAAGGAGGATGAGTGTTTGCTTATTGCTGGCAAAGGTCATGAAACAGTTCAACAATTTAAAGACAAAACAATTGAAATTAACGATATAAAAATTGCGCAAAATGCTGCTATCTAATACACGAGATATATCGAAGGTTCTGGGTATCGATCTAGTTGGGAGTAAGAACAGTATATTTAAAGGGGTTTGTACTGATACAAGAAAAGACGTCAATGGCAAATTATTTGTAGCACTCGTTGGAAATAATTATGATGCCCATGACTATATAGAACAAGCTTATGAAAATGGTGCTGTTGCTGCTATTGTAAGCAAGAAAGTATCGACAAAGATGCCTCTCCTAGTAGTAAAGAATACTGAAAATGCACTTAGCACTATTGCCAAATGGCACCTTAAAAATATTAACCCTATAGTAGTTGCCATTACTGGAAGTAACGGCAAAACCACTACTAAAAACCTATTAGCCAACATACTTAACATAAAGAAACCAACACACGCAACTAAGGGAAATCTAAATAACAACTTGGGTGTACCAATAACAATTTTAGGTTTGGATAGCAAGCATAAATATGCTGTAATCGAAATGGGAGCTAACCATATTAACGAAATTAAGCATTTGCGTGAAATGGTTAATCCTGATATAGCGATAGTAACTAATACATTAGACGCTCATATAGGTGAGTTTGGAGGTCTCAATAATTTGATAACTGCTAAGGGTGAAATTTACTCTAGTAACAGCCAAAATATTGTCAATAAAAATACTAACTTTAGAGGCGACATAAGTTTTGGAAGTGGTGGAGATATTTTTGCAACAAATATTACCAAAAATAGTTTTGATTTAAATATTCATGATAAAAAAATACAAGTTGTTTTAAAGTTAATTGGAAAACACAATATTGAAAATGCACTTGCAGCTAGTGCTTGTGCTCACGCACTCGGGGTTGATATAAATACCATAAAACAAGGTCTCGAGGATACCTCGGCAGAAAGTGGAAGACTAACAATAATAAAAAACAAAAGACTCACTATTATTGATGACACATATAATGCAAGCCCTCAATCAATAAAGGCTGCAATAGAAACTCTGCAAGATTTTGAAGGTAGCAAGGTAGCAGTGCTTGGTTCTATGGCTGAGCTAGGCAGTGAATCAATAAAGTTTCATAACGAGATAGGAGAATTTGCTAAACAAAAAATTGACACCGTTTACTCTTATGGCGATTTGGCAATTAATTACAATGCTAGTCATTTTGATAGTCTAAATAAGCTTGCTAAACACATTATAGATAATCACAAAGGTTCAACTGTAATGATAAAGGGGTCGAGAATGGTTGGGTTAAATGATTTAGTGGAATTACTACAAAAATAACCACTAATTACTTGACCTTTTGTGAAAATATGGTGATAATTATGCGCTTTATAGCAGGCTCTTCATTATTCTAACTTTTCACAGAATCTTATGCGCTCGTAGCTCAACTGGATAGAGTACTCGGCTACGAACCGAGCGGTTGCAGGTTCGACTCCTGCCGAGCGCGCCAAATCTATTAGCTTTAACCAAATAGAATACGATACTCTGTTAGAATATCGTTAAATTCAAAGTAATTAAAGGCAGATTTGAAAATGATGACAATACCAAACATTCTAACGATTTCTAGAATATTATTAATTCCAGTAATTGTTATACTTTATTATTTCCAGCCAGCTTACTCTGAGGCTCCTATTTTTTCATGGTTTAATTTTTCACTGGTAGCCGCATACGCAGTTGTCAGCATTACTGACTATTTTGATGGTTTCTTGGCAAGAAAAATGGACATGACTTCAAAGTTAGGCGAGTTTTTAGACCCTGTTGCAGACAAACTTATGGTTTCAACCGCTCTAATATTGCTTGTTGACTATTACCCTGTTGAATCACATTGGTACATTACATTATCTGCAATAATAATAATAGCTCGTGAAATACTTGTTTCTGCTCTTAGAGAATGGATGGGCACAATCGGCAAAAGGTCAAACATTAATGTCTCTTGGATTGGAAAAGTAAAAACCTTCATGCAGATTTTTGCAATTTTATTTTTGCTATATCAGCAACCATTTTTTGGTTTGCCTAGCTTCGAAATTGGCATTATATTATTATTGACAGCGACATTTTTAACTCTTTGGTCAGGATTTATTTATCTAAAGTCAGGCATGAAAACATTGAAAGCATGATTGCTTTTTGTAAGCTAAATAAGCTTGACTCCTGACAAAAAGACACTATAATTTTAGCTTTGTAGGCGGGAATAGCTCAGCTGGTAGAGCATCACGTTGCCAACGTGAATGTCGCGAGTTCGAATCTCGTTTCCCGCTCCAAATTTTGTTATAAAAATTGGCCTGTTTGAACAGGCTTTTTATCTTTATGCGTTATTGGCTGGGTAGCAAAGCGGTTATGCAGGGGCCTGCAAAGCCTTATAGACCGGTTCGACTCCGGTCCCAGCCTCCATACCTCCTATAATTCATATTATTAAATACTTTTTATTGCTGAACCAAATACATATACAAAAAGGTTCCAGAAAAAATACTTAATAGTGAATTCTTTTTCCAAATATGAACCACAACAGTTACTACAATCGCGAATATTGTATTTAGACTTGTGGGGCTTGTAAAATCAACATTTTTCAAAACATACAAAACTAAAATACTCATAATCATTGGCGGTGTATATTTAGCTATATAACTCATCATCGGGTGTTTGCTTTGTTTTTGAAAAATCACAAAAGGTAGTAGTCTTGTAGTAACTGTTGCTACTGTCATGACTAAAATAAATACAATTAGATAACTATTATCAGCCATAAGATTTATTCTTGATAGCTCTTATAATTAATAGAATAGATAGGGACAATAAAATTGATCCAATAAGCATCTGGTCTTTGAAAAAATACAGCACAAATATGGAGGACAATGTTGCAATTGCAAATGGCAGAATGTCCCTGATATTTTTCCATTGTTCGATAACCAAAACAATAAACAATGCTGTTAATGCAAAATCCATCCCCTGAGTATTAAATTCAACTACCCCACCAATTAATACTCCCAATGTGCAGCCCAGTACCCAGTATGCCTGATTAAACATAGTAATAAAAAAATAATAATCTTGCTCATTAACTTTGTTAGGAATTTTAATAGTTGTTACTAAAGAATAGGTCTCATCAGTCAATCCAAAAATTAAATATAGCTTTCTAAGGCCCCATTTTCCGTACTTATCCAGTATAGATAAACCATAAAAAATATGCCTAGAATTTAACATAAAAGTGGATATAAATACTTCAGTTAAACCTGCACCTGTAGAAAGCAACCCAATAGCCATAAACTGTGCCGCACCAGCAAAAATAAATAGCCCCATCAAGGTGGCAAAATACCAAGGATAGCCTAGATCTTGAAACAATAACCCAAATGTCATGCCCATTGGAACATAGCCGAACATAATTGGGGTCGTCTCTTTAAGAATATTTCTTATCATTATGTAGCTAAATCCCTACTTATGATATATAAAAAACACAAAATAATACAATATAATTTCACATAATGAAATAATTATATTTTTGATTTACTTGAGTGATTTTAGTCGCAAGCGTAAAGCATTGAGATTAATGAATCCCTCTGCATCTTTTTGATTATATGCCCCGCCATCATCTTCAAATGTGGCTATCTTTTCACTAAACAAACTATTGTCAGACTTTCTGCCTACTACAGCAACGACCCCTTTATAAAGTTTGAGGCGCACAACCCCATTAACTACTTCTTGGGTTTGATCTATTGCAGCTTGCAACATCTCCCTTTCAGGGGCAAACCAAAATCCGTTATAAATCATCTCTGCATACTTAGGCATAAGTTCATCTTTAAGGTGTGCCGCTTCTCGATCAAGTGTCAAAGATTCCATTGCACGATGAGCCTTCAACATAACGGTACCTGCTGGAGTTTCGTAACAGCCACGAGATTTCATTCCTACAAAGCGATTCTCAACAATATCATCCCTGCCAATTCCGTGTGCTCCAGCACGCTTATTCAAATCTTCCATGACACTTGAAGGGCTCATTGATTTGCCATTAATAGCCACAATATCGCCTCTTTCAAAAGTTAATTCTACATATTCTGGCTGGTCTGGAGCGTTCTCTGGAGAAACCGTCCAAAGCCACATATCTTCTTCTGGCTCATGCCACGGATTCTCTAAAATGTCACCCTCATAAGAAATATGTAATAAATTTGCATCCATAGAGTATGGAGACTTTTTTGATTGCTTTTTATGATCAATTTTAATGCCATGCTCTTGCGCATAATTCATCAAACTTTCGCGCGAAGATAGGTCCCACTCCCTCCACGGAGCGATAACCCTTATATCTGAATTTAGAGAATATGCATTAAGTTCAAACCTAACCTGATCATTGCCCTTTCCGGTTGCCCCATGAGATATTGCATCAGCTCCAACTTCATCGGCAATTTCCACTAAGCGCTTTGATATTAAAGGCCGTGCAATAGATGTCCCTAATAAGTATTCGCCCTCATAAACAGTATTAGCGCGGAACATTGGGAAAACAAAATCACGCGCAAACTCTTCACGCAAATCTTCAATATATATCTCCTTAACCCCAGCTGCAATAGCCTTTGCGCGTGCTGGCTCTACCTCTTCTCCCTGACCAATGTCTGCAGTAAAAGTTACAACTTCACATTTATATGTATCCTGCAACCATTTAACAATAATGCTTGTGTCTAAACCGCCTGAATATGCTAATACAACTTTATCCATCTTTGCTTCCGTACTCGAATGTCTTGCTTAATAATACTTCAGAATGTTGATTCAATACATCAACAGTCCATTCACCTAGCCAAGTATGCCATAAATTTTTTGATGACCATACCCTCCAACGCTCCCCCTTTATATCAAAACTAATCTCCGCCATGACTTTGTTATTGTAGTGCCACCTATGGGTAATACTTTCACCAGTCAAATTACGTATATTAGTAAAAAAGTAGATTTTACCTAAAGAATTGTCCGCGTCAGCAATGATATTAACAGGCTGCCTGTTTTCAACATTTGTTGCAAAAACGGCTTGAGAAATATTATCGTGTGGCCATTCAGCCCTTGCAGAGCCAAATAGAAGGCATATTAATAACAGATGTAGAATTGTTTTCATGATTTAACCCAGTCTATTATATGTAAAAATACTTCATCATCACTAACATCTGCATCTGAATAGGCTCTACCACGAACAGAAATACCGGCCATATGTACATAATCTGGATCTCCACTTACCAGATGGTGCCAATCATAAAGGCTTTTCTTTTGGTATAACAATCTATAAGCACAAGTTGAAGGGAGCCAGTTAAACTTTTCACCCCAATCTGGTTGTATATTTAGGCAATCAGGTACATATTGCTTGCGCGACTCATAATGCTGACATCTGCAAGTTTCCTCATCTAGATAACGGCATACTACGTCAGTAAAAAAGACCTCATCTGTAGCCTCATCCTCGAACTTATGCAAACAGCAAAGTCCACAACCGTCACACAGCATTTCCCATTGTTCTTTGGTCATTTGCTCTAGAGTTAATTCCTCCCAATAGTTAAAACTTTCTTTTTCAGCTGCCATTATGTTATTTTGATGGTACTAAACTTAGTAATAATCGATACTGTGTTAATAAATGTGACCATATATCTTTTTAATTTCTAGCTATTTTATTTGACTCAATAACCTATCTATACCGATAGCAACGCCAGAACATTGCGGGATTATGTTTTGTATTTTTGACAAAAAATCATAATCAATACTGCATATTTTTTTGTCCATTAATTTTCTTTTATTGTTCTCCTTAATAAACCTTTGTCGGTATGTTTCTGGATCCTGAAGCTCATCATAACCATTGGCAATTTCTATTCCATTGAGATACAACTCAAATCTTAAAGCAATATCTCCATTAGTCTTTGCAAGTGCTGACTGACTTTTTGGGTAGTCATAAATAAAGCAAACCGGAATATGCTTTAACTTTGGCTCAATTAAATGGGTAAATAATAGCATCTGGAGGTCTTCAATAAATAGAAAGTCATTTGTTAATCCTAGCCCACTAGCAATATTTTTTAGTTGCTCAAAATCTACTTTGAGTATATCTATGTCTCCATAATCATTGAAAGCTTGTGAATAAGATATTTTTTCTGGCTTTATATTTACTCCAATACTGTTCAATAGATTTGCAATATCGTCCATAAGGTCATGAATCTCAAACCCTACCCTATAATACTCCAACATTGTGAACTCATTATAATTGTTATTGCCATACTCATTGTCTCTGAAGGTTTGACATATCTGATAAATATCTCCACAACCTTCAGATAATAGCTTCTTCATCTCTAATTCTGGGGATGTGTGTAAATATTTAATAGTTTTTGGTCCAACCTCTGCATTTACTGTGGCACAGATACTGTCAATATATACATCAGTTGTAGGATTATCAATGAGGGTGGAGGTTTGCACTTCAAGTAACCCCTGAGAGTCAAAAAAATTTCTAATTCTCTTAATTAACTGGCTTCTCTTAATAAGATATGCTTTATCTAACATCAAACGATCATTAATTTAGTAACTTAGAATAATCTTAATTTAATAAGTAGAATTAAAATTTACTAGCACTTGTTACGGGTCTAATTATACAATTTCTCAATAATTATGCCCTACCCACATACTCATTTGTACGGGTGTCAACTTTAATACTTTCGCCAATACTAATGAATAATGGGACCTGAACAACTACACCTGTATTCAGTGTAGCTGGTTTGCCTCCAGTTCCTGCAGTATCACCCTTAAGGCCAGGATCTGTATCAACAACTTCGAGCGTGACATGGTTAGCTGGTGTTACAGATATCGGGTTATCGTTCCACAATGTCACTACACAGTTATCTTGCTCAACGAGATAATTTATTGCTTCTGCGATTGCTTTAGAGTCTAGAGCATATTGCTCAAAAGAGCTGGGATCCATAAAATGCCATGATTCGCCATCGGAGTATAAATACTGCATCTCTAATTCCATAACATCAGCACCCTCTAATGACTCCCCGGATTTAAATGTTTTCACTAGCGTCTTCCCTGTTATTAAGTCTTTAAACTTAACACGATTGAAGGCCTGGCCTTTGCCTGGCTTAACTATTTCATTGTTTACTATTGAACAAGGGTTGCCATCAAGAATTAATTTCAGGCCATTTTTAAATTGATTGGTTGAGTAGTTTGCCATTTGAATTTGTCAAAAATATATTATTATAAAAAAGTATTTTATGTAAAATTTATTTACTTGTATTTTACTCAAATTATCATAGTTATTCATGCACATACACGAATATCAGGCTAAAGAAATTTTTGGCCAATATGGCATTCAGACGCCACGTTCTGTTCTTATTAATAATTTATCTGAAGCTGAGTCTGCTTGCGAGTCTGTCGCTGGCAATGTTTGGGTAGTAAAAGCACAAGTTCATGCTGGCGGCAGAGGCAAGGGCGGAGGTGTTATCCTTGCTAGAAGTATAGATGAAGTTGAAAATGCATGCACCAACTTGCTTGGCTCAAACCTTGTAACACCTCAAACAGACTCAAAAGGTTTGCCCATTAATAAATTATTAATTGAGGGTGGACAGAATATTGAACGTGAATTATATCTAGGGTTGCTGGTAGACCGTCAAACTCAAAAAATTACCATTCTTGCTTCCACTGAGGGTGGCATGGATATAGAGAAAGTTGCAAGTGACACTCCTGACAAAATAATAAAATTTAGTGTCGATCCTTTAGGCACTTTGTCCGTTAAAGATTGTGAATATATAGCAAATAATCTTGACCTTGATGACGAATTAATCAATCAATTTTCTACAACTCTATTAGGGCTATATCAAATCTTCATAGAGAAGGATGTAAGCCTAATAGAGATTAACCCTCTTATAACAACAAAGGAAAATAAGTTGCTAGCCCTTGACGGAAAAATTGATTTTGATGATAACGCACTATACCGTCACGAAGATATTTTTGACTTGCGCGATACCTCACAAGAAGAAGAAAAAGAGATACTTGCAAGCGAACATCAACTTAACTATATATCTCTAGATGGAACTATTGGCTGTATGGTTAATGGAGCAGGTCTTGCTATGGCAACTATGGACTTGATTGGACATCACGGTGGCTCTCCTGCTAACTTTTTAGATGTGGGGGGCGGCACTACAGCTGAAAGAGTTGCAAAAGCATTCGAACTTATCCAAACTGAATCCAACGTTAAAGGAATACTGGTGAATATTTTTGGTGGTATCGTTCGTTGCGATCTTATCGCAGAAGGCATACTCCAAGCTATTGAAAAGGTTGGTCTTAAATTACCTATAGTAGTTAGACTTGAGGGCACAAATGCAAAAGAGGGTTTAGATTTACTAGGCAAATCTGAATTTAGTGTGCATACAGAGGCTGACCTCACGAAAGCAGCTATCAAAATTGTGGAGCTTTCAAAGTGAGCGTTTTAATTAATAAAAATACAAAAGTTATAACTCAAGGTTTTACTGGTAAACAGGGAACATTTCATTCTCAGCAATCGATAGCATATGGAACCAATTTTGTTGGTGGAGTTACGCCTGGAAAAGGTGGTCACACGCATCTTAATCTACCAGTATTTAACAGCGTAAGTGAGGCAATTAAAGAGTCAGGGGCTGACGCTACCATGATTTATGTCCCACCAAAATTTGCATATGCATCAGTTATAGAAGCTATAGAAGCTGAAATACCCGTTATTGCTTGCATTACAGAGGGGATTCCTGTTCAAGATATGATTAAAATTAAAGCCATCTTGGATAACTCAAACTCAACACTGATTGGACCCAACTGCCCTGGTGTTATAACTCCTGGAGAATGTAAACTTGGAATTATGCCTGGCAATATTCATATGCAAGGAAGTGTTGGTGTTGTGTCTCGTTCAGGAACACTTACTTATGAAGCTGTCCACCAAACTACAATTGCAAATCTAGGTCAGAGTACCTGTATAGGAATTGGTGGAGACCCGATACAAGGAATGAATTTCATTGACTGCTTGAAACTATTTGAGGATGATGAAGAAACTGAGTCCATAATTATGGTTGGAGAAATTGGTGGTAGCGCTGAAGAAGAGGCTGCTGAATATATCCAATCTAATGTAACTAAACCGGTGGTTTCTTATATTGCTGGACTGAGCGCACCAAAGGGTAAACGCATGGGTCATGCAGGTGCAGTAATAAGTGGTGGTAGCGGGAAGGCAGAAGACAAAATTTTAGCCCTTAAGAGGGCTGGAGCAGCAGTAGCTCCAACTCCAGCCCTTATGGGCTCAACATTATTAGAGTTGCTCAATAAGTAGTCAAAGCTCCTTGCCTAGTTTTTGATAAAAAACCTCAATACTCGGGAGAACGAGACTTGAATCTCGCTGTTTTTTACCCCACATCGGTTCAGGGAAATAGCTGTCATTCTCAAACCTTGCCATAATATGCCAATGCACCCTCGGTAAAATATTACCAAAGGAGGCTATATTAATTTTGCATATTGGATTAGTGATAATATTTTGTTGAGATGAACTCCTCAGCCCCTTTTTATTTTCATTGAAATAGCTAAGCATTAACTTTTCTGTTATATCAATTACCCTGAATATTTCAGTCTTTTCCTCACTACTGCAATGACTAAACTCTTTTATGTTGCGCTTAGTGAAAACTTTAACCCAGGGTATCTCACTAGGTTCATGCTCAACGGTTATTAAGCTATTTTCAAATATCATGCTGTCACCTGTATTCATTTTTTTTCATTGAGATCTCTCTAACAGCATCGCATCTCCGTAAGAAAAAAATCGATATTTTTGTTCTATCGCATGCCGATAAATTTGCATCAGCCTTTCATGCCCAATGAAAGCACTAACTAGCATTAATAAAGATGATTTAGGTAAATGAAAATTAGTAACCATCATATCGACAACTTTAAATTCAAAACCCGGATATATGAAAATATCTGTCTCACCTTTGCTAGCAACTAATTCTCCATTCGCAGCTACAGACTCTAGTGTGCGAACTGAGGTTGTTCCTATAGCAACAACCCTACCACCATTTGCTTTAGTTAGATTAATTTTATCAATAACGTCTTGGGAGATTTCAAAGTATTCACTGTGCATTACGTGGTCTTTAATTTCTTTTGTTTTTACTGGCTGAAATGTTCCAGCACCAACGTGCAGTGTAATAAAACAATTATCTATTCCTTGGCTATTTAAATCATTCAATAACTTTTTATCAAAATGTAGTCCAGCAGTCGGAGCTGCAACTGCACCATCTCGAGCCGCATACACTGTCTGATATCTATTGGCGTCTGTTTCGTTATCCATCCTTTCAATATAAGGAGGTAGAGGGACATGACCTATGCAATTTAATAAATCATAGATGGAATCTGTCTCAAACTCGAGTGTATAAAAGTTTGCTTTTTTTTCTAGCACCTTAACATTTGTATCGTTTTCAAGTTTTATAATGCTACCCAATTTAGGCGCTATACTTGCTCGTATCATTGCCAAAACGGAATTATTGTTAATAATCCGCTCAATCATAATTTCAACTCTACCACCAGTCATTTTAGTGGCAAATAAGCGCGCAGGAATGACCCTAGTATTGTTCATTACTAGTAAATCATTAGGCCTTAAAAAGTTAGCTATTTGACTGAATTGTGCATCTATAATAGTTGAAAATGGCACTAAAAGTCTTGAATCTGTTCTACTCTTTTTTGGGTTCTGGGCTATTAGAGACTTGGGTAAGTCAAAATCATAATCACTTAATCTCATGCTGGTCAAAATATTCCAATACTTGGTAAGATGCACTCACTATAGCCCTTGGAGTAATTGTGGCGCCTGTAAATGAATCAAAAGCACCGCCATCTCGCTTAACTTTCCATTTTGATTTTGGAGGATTTGATAGAGAGAGGCCAGTAAACTGATCAATCCAGTTTGATTTTCTTATGTCAATTTTATCTCCTAGTCCAGGAGTTTCTTTGTGCGCTATAACCCTTACACCTAAAAGATTGTTGTCTTTATCTACTCCAGTTAAAAGCCTTATATCGCCGTTATAGCCATTTGGGTAGGTGTGCTCAATAAGATATGCAAATACTACTTCGTTTATCTTTGCAGGATAGATATTTATATCTTGTTGAACGCCATGAATATGTATATTTTTTGAAAATTTGTCTTGCAATATATCGTTGTTATAGCCACTAACTAGCTCCCCCAGCCTTTTAATTAGTAACTGCTCTTCGTTGTATTTTATTTGATCTTTGGTAGAATCCTGCGTTAAAGAAACAAAGAATATACTTACGGCAGTAAATATTAGTAGCAGTAATCCAGACTTAATAATTGGTCTTTGGTTCATTTTCCAAAAACCTTTGGCTTGGTATAACTGTCAATAAGAGGTACGGCAATATTAATAAGCAACACTGCGAAAGCAACCCCATCTGGATAGCCACCAAACACCCTAATAATTACCACCAACATACCAATAAGAAATCCATAAATCAATCTACCTTTAGGTGTAGTGCTTGAAGAGACTGGGTCAGTTGCAATAAAAAATGCTCCTAACATTGACGCACCCAGCATTAAATGAAGTTGTGGTGGTAGGTATATATTATCGTCAATCAAGAATAATAGCCCAGCAGTTGCAAATATACCAAGAATAAAAGCTGTCGGGATTTGCCAATAAATTATTTTTCTAATCAATAGGTACAATCCACCAACCAGAAAGCCTGCATTAATCCAAGATTGACTCAATGAATAAATATCTAAATTTTCAATATGAGTGCCTAAAGATATTTGCATTTTGACCTCATCAAGCTTAGTGGCGCCAGTAAGAATATCAACAGAAGATATATTAAAAATTGCATTAATACTTTGCTCTATATTTACATAATCACTGCCCCAGGTTGTCATCTGAAGTGGATACGAAATCAATAAAAAGGCATACCCCAGCATTGCCGGATTAAAAGGGTTATTGCCTAGCCCACCGTATATCTGTTTACCAAAAATAATTGCGAAAGTCACCCCGACAACTATAATCCACCATGGGGCCATAGTTGGAATGGATATCGCTAATAATATTGCTGTCAATATAGCTGAGCCATCAGCTATGGTAGGCTTAACTGGTAGTCCTCTAAAACTTAAAAATACTGACTCAGAAACCAAAGCCGTTACGATACCCAGCACTATTTGTATCAATACACCCCAACCAAAAAAATAAAAAGAAGCACCCACACCTAAACCAAGTGCGTAGATCACTTGTCTCATAACTTGACTAGTATTTAGTTCGCCACTATTCATTTATTTTATTTTTTTTATTTGTGTTTACTCGTTCCATTGCTTTGGTTATTTTATCTTTCTGCGACTTTTCTTTTGCCATTTTCTCTTTAATTGCCTTCTTCTTAGCTTCCATCATTTGTGCGCGTTCAGTTTTGTTTCGCTCTAGTCGAAACTCTCTGTACTCAAACCTTTCTCTAGCAATATTGGCTTTCCTTTTTTCTTCTGATGTATTTCTATGTAGAGCTTTGGCAAAAGAGAAATATTCGACTAAAGGTATATTGCTAGGACAAACATAAGAGCAGCAAGCACACTCAATACAATCAAAAAGACTATACTCAACAGCCTTATCTGTCTTTTCACTCTTAGAATACCAGTAAAGCTGCTGAGGCAACAAGCCAACTGGACATGCCTGATTACATGAACCGCAACGTATGCATTCTCTAGCAGTATCCTTAGCTACACGGTTATTGATAAAAATACAATTACAAGTTTTGCTTATTGGAACATCAGTACTAGGAACATCAATTCCCATCATCATCCCTCCCATACGAACATCGTGCTTAAGTTTGTTAGGGCTGGATAAAGAGACAATATCCTCAAAAGATGAGCCCAATCTGGCTTCATAATTATAAGGCTTAGATACTCCACTACCTGTAACTGTTACAATCCTAGAAACTAGCGGTTTGCCTTCAATAATAATATCAAATATAGCCTTTACAGTTGCCACATTTAAACAAACAATACCGACATCTATAGCAAAATCTCCAGAAGGTATCTCTTTATCAAGTATGGTCTTGGTGAGTAATTTTTCAGATCCAGAAGTATACTTAGTCGGCACATGAGCAATGCTAATTCGGTCATTATTGTTATTTAGTAGTAAAGAATTATAGGCATCAGGTTTGTCATTTTCAATCGCAATGATTGCTCTCTCTGCACCACAAATATGTAGCAAAATTTCAACTCCTTTTATAACTTGGCTGGGATAGTTTTGCATCAAAGCATCGTCACACATTATTCCTGGCTCACACTCAGTTCCATTAACTATTATTGTGCTACAGTTTTGCGATAATCCCAACTTAATGTGTGTGGGGAAACCAGCCCCACCCATTCCCACAATGCCTGCATAGTGAATTTTCTCAATCAGCAAAGATTGTGGATATTTCCAATAATCTTTTGTCGAATTTTCATCTTTTACCCACTCATCTTTGCCATCAGACTGAATAGTAATGCACTGAGTTTTAAAGCCAGATTTATGAGGAATGAGGTGATCATCTATTGCTGTAACTTGGCCAGAAACAGTTGCATGTATTGGTACAGAATTAAAGTCATCATTACTAGCAATAACCTGTCCTGTCAATACAAGATCTCCTACCTTGACGCATGGGGTAGCCTTTTCTGTCATTCTTTCATTGAGTGGCAAGATTACTTTGTTTGGAAGTGTTGTTTTTTTTATTCCAACATCATCAATCGGGTATGGGTTAGAGATAAAAACACCACCTTTGTATAAATCACTATACATTTGCAACCTCTGTAATGTCTGGAACAAAGTTACGCATTGTTGGTATAACTTCAACCATATCAATACAATCAACTGGACAGACAGGGATACATAAGTCACACCCTGTACATTCATCAGCAATCACTGTAGTCATAACTTTGCTTGAACCAACAAAAGCATCTACAGGGCATGCCTGTATACAAAGTGTACAGCCTATACATATCTTTTCATCGACAACAGCAACACGCTTGGGCTTTGTTTCGCCATGTTCGTCATTAAGATTCATTGTCTCTATATCCAATAGCTCTGCTAGAGCATCCACCCCTTCTTGACCTCCAGGGGGGCATTGATTTATTTGCGCCTCACCTTTTGCTATAGCTTCAGCATATGGTCTACAGCCAGGATAATCGCATTGGCCACACTGTGTTTGTGGGAGTATTGCGTCAATCTGATCAACTAGTGGGTTGCCCTCTATTTTAAATTTAATAGCTGCATAGCCTAATATAAGCCCCAGCAATAAAGCTAGAGACGAGAAAAGAAAGATTGAGTCAAACACTTCTTAAACCAAGCCAATAAAACCCATAAATGCCATCGACATCAGCCCAGCAGTTATGAGCGCGATTGGCACCCCTTGGAAAATAGTTGGAACGTTCGCTAACTCTATTCTTTCACGAATAGCGGAAAACAAAACCAAAACAAATGAAAAACCAACAGCTGCACCAAAACCATACACTCCAGACGCAAGAAAACTATTATTTTGTCCAACATTTAGTAAGGCAACACCTAAAACAGCACAATTAGTAGTAATCAACGGCAAAAACACGCCTAATGATTGATGCAAAATAGGTGAAGTTTTATTGACTACCAGCTCTGTAAATCCTACAACTGCTGCAATTGTAACGATAAAAGCTATTGTCCTTAAATATTCAAGGTCAAAAGGCATCAAAATATAAGTATTGATTAGATAGCTAAATATACTTGCAAGTGTCAACACAAAGGTTGTAGCAAAACCCATACCTATAGCAGTATCAATCCTCTTTGAAACTCCCATGAAAGGGCAAAGCCCTAAAAACTTAACTAATACGAAGTTGTTTACTAATATAGTGCTAACTAAAATTAAGACGTATTCATTCATCATTGTAATGATGATTTTAACCTATAAATAACTATCATTTAACTCATAGAATTTTGCCTAATCACTATTTTAGTGTTTGCCAATTCTTATCATAAAGCTGTCAGGTAGTAAAATTATTTATTCGAGATGTAATTTATACATTTATCCAGCCTTTATAGAGCTCTGTTCTGTCTTCTATTTAGGCTGCATTGTGATTTCTTTAGTTGCTCTGTATTTATAATTAAATTATACTTGGCTAAGTTCTAAGTCCTTATTAGCAACTGCACTTAAATATACAAATGACGGACCAATACAGTATTTCCTATCCATTCTGCGTGAGATATAACCAAAATCGATAAGAGTTTGTAAATTTCTATATGTTGTTGTTATATTGAAATTAGTTTTTTCACTTATCTCATCTAAAGACATACTTGAATTTTCCGTAGAAAAACAAGAAAGTATATATAAGCACTTCTCTATTGAATTATATTTTTTATTCATTTCGTTTATTGACATTTAGCTAATCATTTAATAAATACATATATGTATTTAACTTTTGGTGCAGTGCACCATTTGTTGCAGTGCACAATATATAGTGTTTGTGACTAAATGTCAAGTAAAATCAAAAAAAATCCCTCACTTCTAGCAATAGTAATTATCTTTATATATATTAACCATCATTAATTTTTCCTGTTTCCTGCTATTGTTTTGTCATATATAGATAATTAAAATTTAAATATTGGCCTCTACAGATATTTGCTCTAGACTATTTTTTTGTCGCTTCAAAGGTCGAGTATGTATGCCGCACTCACCTCCGCACTTGCTAGAACCAACCCATCTACCACTACGTTCATCGCCAGTTGATATAGCAGTACAAGGTGTACACCCTAAAGACCTGTAGCCATCTCTGTATAATTCATTAACTTTCACACTGTTCATTGCTAGATATTGCCAGATCTCTCTCTCTTCCCAGATTAATATAGGGTTTAGCTTTGTCAGGCCTGTATCTCTTAACTCAATTTCTCGATAATCTGTTCTTGTTCTGCCTTCAGTACAACGAAGTCCGGTAACCCAGCATTCAGATTGGAAATGCTCTAATGCTTCTCTAGTAGGTTCAACCTTAAATATTTCACAACACCCATCTGGATCGGTCTTATAAAGATTATCGACCTTACTGTCGCTTTGAAAAATTTTAGTTTCAGGGTAACGGTCCACAAAATATTGCATATATTGTTTCGTTTCTTTTGGCTTGTATGGTGTAGTTACAATAAAACCTTTAATATCGGAAGAGACTTGTTTTGCTAAATCCCAAACAACACAAGAATCCTTACCTAGACTGTTTGCAACTATCAAGTTGTCTCCATATTCATTATATGCATCATTTATTAAATCCAAAGAGCGCTCAATTTTTTGATTCAATGTCAACCCATTGACTAGTTTAAATACGTCTTCACTTGTAGTTATATTTTGTTCTTTCATTTTTTCCTTTATTTGTTTTAATTAATAATAATATTTCACTGTATAAGAAGCTTCAGGTCTCCGCCTTCGCAGTCCTACCAAATGAAACACGGTTCCACACTCTTTCATGTCCATAATACAAAAACATCTTTGTAAACACTTCTATACCTGCAATGGCACCTGCCCATGTCAATTTACCTGTAATATACCAAGATATTATAAAAGTATCCGTAGTTGCAATTACCCTCCAAGAGGTTGTCTTTAATGCTGTTCTGTATGATTTCTCAAACATAATTATTTACCCAAATTTGTGTTGTTCAATTAGTCCAGAGTTATTCTCTGCAGCCTGATAACATATACTGAAGTCTATCGCATAGTCTTCGTTGTATTGCTTGTACTCTGGCAATAATTCATAAGAATCAATGCCTGACCTGAAGATAAATTGCAAATGATCAATATGAACGTTAAGGGCTCGTATTTCTCCTTGATAGCCTAACCTTTTCTTTAGTAATTTAACTTGAGAATAACTTCTGCCGTCATCGAAGTTGTTAAAATCAAATGCAACCAATGGAGCCTGTTTAAGTGTTACAAACAGAGACTCGACGTCGTCAGTTGGGCGGACAAGAATGCCATTAGTTTCATTTGAATCTCCACTTTTTTCTATGAGCCATTGTTCGATATGTAGTAATTTATATGTCTTCTCTTTGCTATTAAGCATACACAGCCTCCTTAAATAATTTGATTCCAATTCTATTAAATAATTGATTAAAGTTTTCGCCTTGTTGTTTATTATTTACGTAAACATTAACTATCTTCTCTACTGCATCTACGACATCGACAGATGCAATAGCTCTACCCAATTTCTTACCTAATTTGGTGTCATTTTTTGTTCTACCTCCCAAGGTAATTTGGTAGTAATCTTCTTTTCCCTTATTCAGTCCCAATAAACCAATATCAGCTACGTGATGATGTGCACATGAATTTTCACAGCCTGATATGTGGAGATTCAGCTCTCCAATCTCGAACAATAGTCCGTTCTCTATAAATCTATTCTGAATTCTTTTAGATACTGGTATCGAGACAGCTTTTGCCAATGAACAATAGTCCGCCCCAGGGCAAGAAACAATATGGGCGAATGTTGAATTATGTGGACTAGACAAATCAAACATCTCTAACTGTTGCCATAACTCATA
>FUWD013232399.1_pt1 | contig 28554 bp, 33 predicted proteins | sample 1063281 | NCBI WGS metagenome assembly FUWD01 (sample SAMEA79048168, study PRJEB19326) | metagenome | biome: marine | reverse complement strand
CGTATTTTTAAGAAGCTAATTCACTTTATAGAACGCCATTTCAAAGAGATAGAGATAGAATTATTCATAGTGCCTCATTCAGAAGGTTAAAGCACAAAACACAAGTTTTTGTGACACAGAGGGCGATCACTTTAGAACTAGAATTACACATTCAATTGAAGTTGCTCAAATTGCTAGATCTATTGCTAAGCACCTAGGTTTAAATGATGATTTAGCTGAAACTTTAAGTCTTGCTCATGATTTAGGTCACACGCCATTCGGTCATGCTGGTGAAGATGCTCTTAATGAATGTATGGTTAACTATGGAGGTTTTGATCACAATCTTCAAACATTAAGAATAATTATGTTTATGGAACATAAATATCTTAAATTTAAGGGACTGAATCTTACAGTGGAAACTTTAGATGGACTATTAAAACACAATGGTCCAATTAAAGATGTTTCATCAATTAATAGACTGATTGGACCAAAGCACTTTAAGAATAAAATTAATTTTACTAATTCTGGCTCTTTAGAAGCTCAAATTTCAGCAATATCTGATGATATCGCTTATAATAACCACGACATACAGGATGGAATTAGAGCAAAAATGTTTAATTTGAATGACTTGATTGAAATTAATTTTTTTAGAGATATTTATAAATCTCACAAAAAAAACATAAAAAATAATAATAAAGATATTCTAATATATCAAATAATAAGAGATTCAATTGATTTAATGGTTAGAGATTTAATTAAAAATACTAAAAATAATTTAAAAATTAATAAAATTAAATCGTTAAGAGATATATATAAGTTAGAAGAACCTTTGGTATGTTTTTCTGATAAATTTTTAGACATTGAAAAAGAAGTTAGATTTTTTTTAAGAAGCAAAATGTATAATAACAAAAAAGTATTATTAAAGAATAATCATGGAAAAATAATTGTTAATAAACTTTTTAACATAATCAAGAATAAACCTAGAAAACTTATAGCTGCTGATCAATTAAAGAAAGACCCCAATAGAGCAATTGCAGATTTTATTTCTGGTATGACAGATAGATATGCAATCAATTTACACAAAAATATTTAATGAATATTTTTGATCTCTACCTAGATAAGATAATAATTTTAATTAAAAAGTTAAATAAAGAAGGCTCTCTAGAATTACCTGAATCTCTAAATGGAATTAATGTAGATATACCACCATTAAATTTTGACTGCGATATATCAACTAATGTAGCAATGGTACTATCTAAGGCTAACAAAAAATCTCCAATTGATATTGCTAACACATTGGTAGGATTAATTAAAGATACTGATGAAAAAATTGAAACTATATCAGTAGCAAAACCCGGATTTATAAACATTAAATTTAAAGCAATATATTGGAATAATTTTATTAAAAATGTTAATGAAGATTACAAAAATTTTGGTATTAACATTAAAGAGGAGAAAAAAAAATATTTAATAGAATTTGTTTCTGCTAATCCAACTGGGCCATTACATGTAGGGCATTGTAGAGGTGCAATTTTAGGTGATGTTATTTCTAATATTTTAATTTTTAATAAGCATAATGTATCTAAAGAATATTATGTAAATGATTATGGTAACCAAATTATAAATTTTACTAAATCTGTTTATTTTAGAATTAGAGAAATTCTTTATAATGAAAAGTTCCCAATAGAAAATACAGATCTTTATCCTGGAGATTATTTGGTCGATATTGCTAAAAATATCACTAATCTTAACAATAATTTAAAATTTGATAAATTTGAGGATGTTTCTAAAGAATTAACCCTGTTATCAGTGGCTGAATCTTTGAAGTTAATTAAAAAAAATTTAGCTAACTTAGGAATAGTACATGATAAGTTTACAAGTGAAACTGAAATTATAAAAAATAAAGAAGTAGAAAAAGTAATAGATAATTTAAAACAAAAAAATTTGGTTTATGAAGGAAAAATTAAAGCACCTAAAGCAGATGACGATAAAAATTGGGTAGAAAGAGAGCAGCTTTTATTTAGATCAACAGATTTCGGTGATGATAAAGACAGAGCTCTACAAAAATCAGATAAATCTTGGACATACTTTGCTAGTGATGTTGCGTATCATCATAATAAATTAAGTAGAAATTATGATTTACTTATTAATATTCTTGGAGCTGACCATGCGGGATACATCAAACGAATTACTTCTGTTGTTGAAGCGTTGTCTGGTACAAAAGATAAATTGATTTGCAAGGTAAGCCAACTTGTTAAACTCATTAAAGATGATAAACCATTTAAGATGTCAAAAAGAAAAGGTGACTACATTACTGTTGAGGACTTAATTTCTGAAGTTGGAAAAGATGCAACGAGATTTATTATGCTAAACAGAAGTAGCGATGTTGAGCTTGATTTTGATTTTACCAAAGTAAAAGAGAAATCAAAAGATAACCCACTTTATTATGTTCAATATTGTTATGCTAGAATTTCATCTGTGTTTCAACATGTTGATTTAGATATCAACAAAGATTTAATTATTAATGAATATAATTTTAATTATTCTAATGATGAAATAAAAATTTTAAAAAAAATTGCTGAATGGCCAAAATGTATTGAGGCTGCAAGTTTAAGATTAGAACCACATAGAATACCAGTTTACCTTTATGAATTATCATCTGAGTTTCATTCTTATTGGAATATGGGCAAAGAAGATTCTAGTAAAAGATTTATTAACGATGAAAAGAAAATACCTAATGACAAATTAGTTTTTTTAAAGGTAATATCTAATGTAATTAAATCAGGTATGACCATTGTTGGCGTCAATACTCCTAAAAAAATGTAATGTTAAAAGAATTAAAATATCTTTTTTTTATATTGGTGATTTCTTTATTTTTTTTTCTATCTTTTAAATATTATTTTTCTGACAATAACAAAAAAAACTCTTACAGATCCTTTAAAGAAGCTGATGAAAAAATAGCCACCTATTCTAAAAAACTAATTTTATTAAATAACGACACTAATGATGTTGTTGAATATGTAGTAAAGAGGATAGATAAAAATAAGAAAAGTTATAATTTTTGGCAATTAATAAATAATAATAATGAATAATAGAAGAAGCTTTATCACAGAATTAAATCTACAGTTTTAAGTAAAAAGAAATAAAATTTTAAAAAATATAAACCATGGGGTGTAATTCTTTTTTCTAGAAATATTAAGTCTCTTAAAAATACCAACATTTACAACAATAAGAAACTATTTAAAGATGATAAATATCCAATTTTGCTAGATCAAGAGGGTGGTAGAGTTAATAGACTAAAAAACTTTATTAACTCCGACCCATTTACAGGTGAATTTTTTGGAAATCTTTATTTAAAAGACAAAAAAAAATTTTATGATTATTATAAAATATTTACAAACAAAACGTCATTTTTACTTAAATCGATTGGTATAAATATTAATACCGTACCAGTTCTTGATTTAAGGTCAAAAGGTTCAAGTTCAATAATAGGCGATAGATCATTTTCAAAAAATCCCAAAGTAGTTTCCACTATTGGAGACATTTGCATAGACAGCTTTCATCGAAACAAAATTGGTACTATTATTAAGCATATACCAGGTCATGGTTTGGCCAAGGTTGATAGTCACAAATTAACACCTACTATTAAAGAAAAACGTAAGTATTTACTAAAAAATGATTTTTTACCCTTTAAAAATAAAGCTAGTCTTTTTGCTATGACCGCACACATAATTTATCAAGATATCGATAAATCTAATACAGCAACTCACTCTAAAGAAATTATTCAATTAATCAGAGATAATGTTAAATTTAAAAATATTATTATGTCTGATGATATATCAATGAAAAGTTTAAAAAACTCAATTAAGGTAAATACATTAAAGGCTTTTAATGCTGGTTGTGATTTAGTACTTCATTGTAATGGAAATTATAAGGAAATGCTTGAGGTTGCACTTAACTCACCCTTAATAAGTAAGTTTATAATCAAAAAAACATCACAATTTTATAAGATTATAAGTTAATATTTAGAATGCCAGTTACTGATTCTAATAATTTTAATGTTGATCTTATTAATTACCAAGGTCCTCTAGACATTTTATTAGATTTAGCTAAAGCACAAAAAGTAAATCTTGAGGATATTTCAATAACAAAATTAGCAGATCAATTTCATGAGTTTATCACAAGTGAAAAAAATCTTAACTTGGAAATAGCTTCTGAGTATTTGGTAATGGCCACATGGCTAACTTATTTAAAATCTAAACTTTTATTGCCTGGTAACCCAGAAGAAGAATTTAAAGTATTGGAAGTTGCTGAAAAATTAAAATTACAATTAAAAAAATTAGAATTAATACGACTACTTTCTGATCAAATGTTAAAAAGAAAAAGACTAGGAAGAGAAATTAGATTAAGAGGCATCAAGGGAAATATTAGGTCAATTTATAGTGCAGAATATAAATTAAATCTTTATGAGTTATTAAAATCTTATTCATCTATTATTATGACTAAAGATTTTCAAAGAATGAACATTCCTAAATTGCCAGTCTTTACTACGGAAGATGGAATAAAAAGAATTAGAGAATTCTTTGGAAAATTGCTTGATTGGAAAAATATTAATGATTTAATTCCTCAAAATTTTAAAAGTGGTACTCAATATAGAAGATCAGGGAAGGCTGGAATTTTCTCCGGATCTCTTGAACTTGTTAAAGAAGGTAATCTAACTATAAAACAAGAAAATTTATTTGATGATGTTTATATTAAGGAAATAAAATGACAAAAATAAAAAAAAATTTGAATAATAATATAGTTTCTTTCCCAACCAAACTTAACGAAGGTGAGAGAGAAGTTGAAGCAATCGTTTTTGCTGCTGCAGAACCGCTTGATATAGATACTATTGAATCAAAAATTTCAAAAAAATTGATGTTTTAAAAACTTTAGAAAAACTCCAAGCCGAGTATTCATCTAGGGGCATTAACTTAGTTTGTATATCTAAAAGATGGTCTTTTAGAACGTCTGAGCCTATCCAATTTAATGTCTCAAGAAAAACTGTAGAAAAAAACTTTCTAGAGCTGCAATTGAAACTCTTGCTATAATTGTTTATCACCAACCAGTTACTAGAGCTGAATAGAGAATTAGAGGTGTTGCATTTGGAAAAATACACTTGATATATTGATGGAGCTTAATTGGGTTAAGTCTCAAGGACGTAAAGATGTACCAGGTAAACCTATTCAATACGGAACTACAGATGATTTTTTAAGTCATTTTAGTCTACAAAAATTATCCGATTTACCAACAGTTGATGAGCTAGGATCCGCAGGTTTAATTGATAGTTCAAACATTGATAATGCAATATTTGGAACTGGTAAATTTTACAAAGAAAAACAAGAAGAAAAAAAAGAAGATATCTATGAAAATATAGATGAGATGTTAAGTGGAACACTTAAACCTGAAGAAGAAAAATAAAAATTTTCTTTAAAAAAAATACTAAAAGAGGTATAAAATCTTATGAGTATAGGAATTTGGCAAATAGCAATAGTTGTAATTTTAGTAGTTCTTTTATTTGGTAGAGGAAAAATCTCTAGTTTAATGGGAGATGTAGCCAAAGGTATTAAAAGTTTTAAAAAGGGTATGGCTACAGATATCACAGATGAGCCAGAGCCTAAAAATGTTTCTGAAAATAATCAAGACAGTAAAGACAAAGAATAAATTAAATGCCTACTATTGGCTGGTTTGAGATTTTACTGGTAGTAGCTGTAGCAATTATTGTTATAGGTCCTAAAGATTTCCCATTTATGTTAAAAAAAGTAGGATCATGGATCGGTACAACTAAAAGATATATTAGTAATATACAAAGTGAAGTTGCAGACCTTGATATTGGCTCAAATGAAATAGAAAAACCATCAGAAGAAAAAAAGGATAATGACAAAATCTGAAAATGAAGGCGGCTTTGTTAGTCATTTAACAGAACTTAGAAAAGATTAATTCATTCTTTTATTTTTTATTCATCTTTTTATTGGATGTTATTTTTTTCAGACACCTTTATGGCTTTCTTGTTGACCTTTTGCTAAGCGGTAATGACAGTGGTACTGATAGAAGATTATTTTACAGCGCTGCAAGAAACTTTTTTAACATACTTAAAGGTTTCATTTTTTGCTGCATTCTTCATTACATGCCCTTATATATTAATGCAAATATGGAAATTTTATTGCACCAGGACTCTACAAACATGAGAAAATTGCAATTGTTCCTTATCTAGTTTTAACACCTATATTGTTTTTCTTAGGAGGTATGCTTGTCTATTATTTAATAATGCCATTAGCCATAAAGTTTTTTCTCTCATTTGAAAGCACTGGTGCTTCAACAGGCTTACCCATTCAATTAGAAGCAAAAGTAAGTGAATACCTTTCACTTGTAATGAAGTTAATTTTTGCATTCGGTATAAGTTTTCAGCTACCAGTTGTTCTTAGCTTATTAGCCAGAGTAGGTATGGTTGATGCTAAATTTCTTAGAGAAAAGAGAAAATATGTTGTTGTAATGATTTTTGCTGCTGCAGCGCTTTTAACTCCACCAGATCCAATAACACAAATTGGTTTAGCAATACCATTATTGATTTTATACGAATTATCTATATTTTCAGTAAACATTATTGAAAAGAAGAATAAAAAAGATGCATAATATAAAAGAAATTAGAAACGATATTGAGACTTTTAAAAAAGCTTTAGATAAAAGATTTCTAGATATAGATGTTGAAGAAATTTTATCTTTGGACGAAAATAATCGAAAATTTATTCAAGAAAGAGAAATACTTGAAAAAGAGAAAAAAGATATATCAAAATCGAAAGATAAGACGCAGTTTGAAAAATCTAAAAATATCTCTATAGAAATTGAAAAAATTAGTAAACTGCAATTTGAAGCTAAAAATAAACTAGATACAATCTTAGCATCAATACCTAATATACCTTATTTAGATGTGCCCGTGGGTAAAGATGAAAATTCAAATATAGAAGTTTCAAAATCAGGAAAAATACCGGAATTTGCCTTTAAACCAAAATCTCATTATGAATTAGGTGAAAATTTAAATATGCTAGATTTTGAGTTAGCAACCAAAACTACTGGTTCCAGGTTTGTTTTTGTTAAAGACAAATTAGCTTTATTAGAAAGAGCATTGTCCAATTTTATGCTAGACACTCACGTTAACATTAATGGTTATAAAGAAATTTCACCACCTTTAATAGCAGCAGATTCTAGCATGTTTGGTACTGGTCAATTACCAAAATTTGATAATGACCAGTTTGAACTAAAACTTGATGATTCAAGTGAACGAAAATTTTTAATTCCTACGGCAGAAGTAATTTTAACAAACATGGTTAAAGACCAAATTGTTGATAAAAAAGAACTTCCCATGAGAATGGTTGCTTCAACACCTTGTTTTAGAAAAGAAGCGGGCAGTTATGGAAAAGATACCAAGGGAATGATTAGACAGCATCAATTTTATAAAGTTGAAATGGTCAGTATTGTTGAAGCTGATAAGTGTTTAGTGGAACTAGATAGGATGACTGATTGTGCAACCAAAATATTAGATTTCTTAAAACTGCCATACAGAAAAGTTGTTTTATGTACTGGTGATATGGGTTTTAGTGCTGAAAAAACTTTTGATATAGAGGTATGGCTTCCATCGGAAAATAAATACAGAGAAATTTCTAGCTGTTCATCTTGTGGATCATTTCAAGCTAGAAGAATGAAGGCTAGATATAAAAATGACAATAATGAAACAGTTTTAGTCGGCACACTAAATGGCAGTGGACTAGCAGTTGGAAGAACTCTTGTTGCAATACTTGAAAACTATCAACAAGAAGATGGATCGATTATTATTCCAGAAGTTTTAAAGCCCTACATGAATAATATTGATAAAATCATTAAGATTTAAAGTTGTTTTAATTAGGTAGATGTTGTAAGTATTCAATTTAATCAAGGAGAAATATGGATCAAGGAATAGGCCAATTTATACCACTAATTTTAATTTTCGTAATTTTTTACTTTTTCTTAATAAGACCTCAACAAAAGAAAGTTAAAGAGCATAAAGCCATGGTCGAGAACTTAAAAAGAGGTGATGAAGTTGTAACATCTGCTGGTATCATTGGTAAGATTGAAAGAATTATAGACAATGAAAAGGTAGAAGTTTTAATAGCTGAAAATGTTAAAGTTGAAATTATCAGATCTACAGGTATTCAAGGGCTACTTAATTCTCCAGAAGTAAAAAAATAACATCCAACTAAAGTGTTATACTTTTCAAAATTAAAAACTACCTTAGTTTCTTTAGTAACACTTTTCTTTATTTTTATTACTGCATCTAATTTTCAGAATTCTGAAGATAGCTTTATATCAAAAAAGATAAATCTAGGTTTAGATTTACAGGGTGGCTCATATCTACTACTTGAAATCGATAATGGACCTGTTGAAATCCAAAAATTACAAAATACAACTACAGTCATTAGAAATTTTCTAAAAGATAAGAAAATAAATTTTAATGACCTAAGAATAGAAAATAAAAAAATATTATTTACCGTTCCCAAAGAAAATACTGAATTAGTTGAAACTTTTTTTCTAGATAAAGAAAGTGAAATTAACCCTTATTATAACCAATATAAATCTCATCAATTTGATGTAGTAATACAAGAGGGTGAATTTATATTGGAACTTTCTAAGTATGGACTTATTGAAATTAAAACATCTTCACAAGATCAGGCTATTGAAATTGTTAGAAGAAGAGTAGATGAGGTCGGTACTAATGAACCGAATATTTTAAAAAGAGGAAATAATCGAATTCTTGTTGAACTTCCAGGTCTAGATGATCCTATGAGAATAAAATCACTGTTGGGTAAAACTGCAAATTTAACATTTAGATTTGTTACTCAAAATAACAATGACAGTTTTGGTACTGAAATGCTTCAATTTGAAGATGGCACTAATGAAGTGATGGTGAGTAAAAGAATAATTTTAAATGGTGAGAATTTACTAGATGCACAACCACAAATGAACAATCAAACAAATGAAACGGTAGTATCATTTACCCTTGATAGAGTTGGTGCTAAAAGATTTGGCAAAGCAACAAGTACTGGAATTGGTAAACAGTTAGCAATTGTTCTTGATGGTAAAATTGTTAGTGCACCAGTGATTAGGGATACTATAGCAAGTGGAAATGGTCAGATCAGTGGTAATTTTACATTTCAATCTGCAACAGATTTAGCTTTATTATTAAGATCTGGGGCTTTACCGGCGCCGCTTAACATAATTGAAGAAAGAACAGTAGGACCTGATCTAGGTCAAGACTCAATTAATGCTGGTGTTATTGCACTTATAATTGGGTTCTTATTGGTAATTATCTTTATGTTTTATAAATATAAAATATTTGGCTTGATAGCCAACTTAACATTAATAGTCAATTTATTTTTTTTAGTAGGTATTTTAACTTTATTTGAAGCAACATTAACTCTTCCTGGTATAGCGGGTATTATTTTAACAGTTGGTATGGCTGTTGATGCCAATGTATTAATTTTTGAAAGAATTAAAGAAGAGTGTAAAAAAGAAAAAAATAATATAATAGCCTTTGATACTGGTTACATTAAATCAAAAACTGCAATTATAGATGCAAATATAACAACATTAATTGCAGCTATCATTTTATTCTTTATGGGATCGGGTCCTGTTAAAGGTTTCTCTGTAACTTTAGCTGTTGGAATTTTCACCACACTATTTTCAATATATTTTATTGCAAGAATGCTTACTGCTTTTTATGTTATAAAAAATAAAGAGAGAGAGAATTTAATATAAATGATTAATTTTAATAAATTCTACAAACTATTTAACATTATATCTTTAATCTTAGTTATAGCATCTATTCTATTATTGTTTTTTAAAGGTCTTAATTTTGGCGTAGACTTTAAAGGTGGTACCCTAATTGAACTTAGAACTAATGATAAACAAGTTAATATAACAACTTTGAGAGATTCATTTAATAATATGAATTTAGGAGATGTTAATATAAAAAAATTTGGCAATGATGATGATTACTTAATTAAGATAGAAAAGAAAGATACCACTAATAACTTAATTGAAACTATAAAAAAAGATTTATCCTTATCTATAGGAGATACTTTTAATTTTAGAAGAGTTGAAAATGTTGGTCCAAAAGTAAGCTCTGAACTATTAAAATCAGGAATTATAGCTATTGCACTGTCGTTAGCTGCTATGCTGTTCTATATATGGATTAGATTTGAGTGGCAGTTTAGTTTGGGAGCTATTTTAGCTTTATTTCATGATGTCATTATTACCTTAGGTCTTTTCTCATTATTTAATCTAGAAATAAACCTTTCAATAGTAGCAGCCGTTTTAACAATAGTTGGTTATTCAATGAATGACACAGTGGTTATATATGACAGGGTTAGAGAAAATTTAATAAAGTTTTCTGATATCAAGATTAATGAACTTACAAATATCTCAATAAACGAAACTCTTTCTCGTACTATAATTACATCTGTAACAACATTACTTGCTTTAGTTTCAATTTATTTATTTGGTGGAGAAATATTAAAAGGTTTCTCTTTAGCAATGATAATGGGTGTTGTATTTGGAACTTATTCTTCAATATATATCGCTAACCCAATACTTGTAAAACTTAAAGTTTCGCAAAAAACAATCCTAAAAGAAGATAACGAGTAGATTTAGTAAAGATTTTGAGCTGCTACCATTGATAGTAACATTGGTAGGGACAAAAGAGTATTGGTTCTAGAAAACAACATTGCTGTTCTAGCTGATTTTGCTTTAACATCGGGTTCACACTCAACAATACCTAAGGCTCTTTTTTGGTTTGGCCAAATTATAAACCAAACATTGAATGCCATATATAAACCAAGCCACATACCAATACCTATAGCTGTGTTTTTTCCACCACCCGTACCAATACCTAGTGTCATAGCCTCATGAGCATAACCATTTAAGTAGGCTAAGATTAATCCTGAAATTATTGTTAGTAGCGCTGCCCATCTAAAGTAAAATAACGCAGCAGGTGCAATAACTTTACCTATAGCTGGTTTTTGTTCATCAGGAATTTTTGCCATGTTAGGAATTTGAACAAAGTTAAAATACCAAAGTAAACCTACCCACATGATTGCAACAGTTACATGAATTAATCTTGTTAACCAACTAAAAAACATTATATCAAAATCAAACCCACCATTTACATAAAATAATCTAAAAAAAGAATTATAGCCAAAGCTAACGATGCGTGGATTGTTTTAGGTAGAGATGATAATAAATTTCCCATGATTCTTATTACTATACACTAAAAATATTCAATCATTAAATTATTTTTTAAACCTTTCTTCAAGCATTGGTTTTAAGTATTGGCCTGTATAACTTTCTTTAATATTAACAATTTCCTCCGGTTTACCTTCTGCTATGATATTTCCACCTTTAACACCACCTTCAGGTCCCATATCAACTATATAATCAGCAGTTTTAATGACGTCAAGATTATGCTCTATTACGACAACAGTATTTCCTAAAGCCACAAAAGTATGCAATATTTCTAATAGTTTTTTTATATCATGTTGATGAAGACCAGTTGTAGGTTCATCAAGGATATACATTGTTCTTCCAGTTGACCTTTTAGATAGTTCTTTGGCTAGCTTGATACGTTGTGCTTCACCACCAGATAGTGTTGTTGCTTGTTGTCCAATTTTTATATAACCCAGACCAACTTTCTTTAAAGTTAATAATTTTGTTTTAATGTTTGATATATTTTCAAAATATTCACATCCTTCATCTACAGACATATCTAAAACATCTGCAATACTTTTTCCTTTAAACTTAATTTCTAGAGTTTCTCTATTATATCTAGTGCCCTTACATTCATCACATTGAATATAAACGTCAGGTAAGAAGTGCATTTCATAAGTTATGACACCATCTCCCTCACATGCTTCACATCTTCCGCCTTTAACGTTAAAAGAAAATCTTCCTGGTTTATATCCTCTAGTTTTTGATTCAGGTAATGCTGTAAACCAATCTCTTATAGGCCCAAAGGCACCTGTATAAGTTGCTGGATTTGATCTCGGTGTTCTACCAATAGGTGATTGATCTATATCAATAATTTTATCAATTAATTCAACACCTTTATATCCTTTAAATGCCTTTGGAACTTTTCTAGCTTTATTGTTTAATGTTAAATTAAGGGCATGGTATAAAGTTTGAAGTATTAAGGTTGATTTACCACTGCCAGAAACACCTGTTACACAAGTAAAGCTTCCAATGGGTATTTTAAGATTTACATTGTTTAAATTATTTCCACTTGCCCCATTTATTTCTATAAATCTGCCATTTTTAGCAAGTCTTCTAGTTCTTGGTATTGCTATGAATTTTTTATGAGAAAGATATTGTCCCGTAATACTGTTTTTATTATTTAGTATGTCATTATATGTTCCTTGAGCAATTATTTGCCCACCATTAGTTCCTGCTTCTGGGCCTAAATCAATAATATGATCTGCATTTTCCATTGTTTCAGTATCATGCTCTACAACAATTACGGTATTTCCTAGATCTCTAAGTCTTTTTAAAGCATCAATTAATTTAACGTTATCTTTTTGGTGTAATCCAATTGACGGTTCGTCCAATACATAAAGCACACCTGTTAAACCAGAACCAATTTGAGATGCCAATCTTATTCTTTGCGCCTCACCACCAGATAAAGTTCCTGACTCACGAGATAAAGTTAAATAATCCAAACCAACATTTAAAAGAAAATTTAACCTTTCATTAATTTCTTTTAATATATGTTCTGCAATCATGAACTGCCTCTTATCTAAATTTTGTTCTAAATCCTTAAACCACTTAGATGCATCTAGGATTGATTTTTTTGTTACTTCGCTTATATTTTGATTATTAATTTTAACACAAAGGGCCTCTTCTTTTAATCTGTCGCCATTACAACCTTCACAAGCAGTGTCTGATTGATATTCTGCAATAGCTTCTCTTTTCCACTCACTATCTGACTCAAGAAATCTTCTTTCTAAATTATTTATTACACCTTCAAAAGTTTTTTTATGTGAATATTTTTCATATCCATCATCATAATTAAATTTTATTTCCTCTTCATCTGAACCGAATAAAATTACATCTTTTATTTTTTTGGGTAATTTTTTCCATTTTTCATCAAGAGAGAAAGCGTAATGTTTAGCTATAGAAGCTAGCGTCTGCGCATAGTACAATGTTGTAGATTTTGCCCATGGTTCAATTGCGCCATCTCCAATACTTTTATTTTCATCAGGTATTACTAAATTAGGATCTACATTTAATTTTATACCAATACCCTCACATTCAGCGCACGCACCATAAGGACTATTAAATGAAAAGAGTCTTGGCTCAATTTCTTCAATGGTAAACCCACTTACCGGGCAAGCAAATTTAGTTGAATAGATTAATTTTTCAATTTTTCTAAATTTTTGTGGGAGAGTTTCATCTTCATATTCGACAAAAACTAAACCATTTGATAAATTTACAGCTGTCTCAATGCTTTCCGCCAGTCTATTTCCAAGATTTGAATTTAAGACAATTCTATCTACCAACACAGATATGTCATGTTTTATTTTTTTATCTAATTCTGGTACTTTTTCAATATCGTATAAAACCTCATCAATCTTAATCTTTCTAAAACCTCTTCTTTTATAGCTAAGAATATCTTTTTTATATTCACCCTTACGACCCCTAACAACTGGCGCATAAATATAAATTGTAGATTTTTTTGGTAATTTTTTTATTAAATCTACAATTTGTGTAATTGTTTGAGAGGTGATAGGTTTTCCTGTAAATGGTGAATAGGGAATACCTGCTCTTGCATAAAATACTCTCATATAATCATAAATCTCCGTAACAGTTGCAACTGTTGATCTTGGGTTCTTTGATGTATTTTTTTGTTCAATTGCAATAGCTGGACTTAAACCTTCAATCAGATCAACATTAGGTTTTTTCATTTTATCTAAAAATTGACGAGCATAAGCTGATAAACTTTCAACATAGCGTCTTTGCCCTTCAGCATAAATTGTATCAAAGGCAAGAGATGATTTTCCAGAACCAGAAAGTCCTGTTATCACTACAAATTGATCTTTAGGAATTTCTACAGAAATATTCTTTAAATTATGTTCCTTTGCACCCTTGATAACTATCTTTTTAATCATAATTTTTGTTGCTTTAAATTAATAAAATTAATATTCAGGTTATATTGTGATATAAAATAAATTAAATAAATAAACATTATTAAAATATTATGGCTGGAAGTTTAAATAAAGTATTATTAATTGGGCGTTTAGGCACAGATCCCGAAATTAAGCAAATGGTTAATGGCAAAAGTGTTGCAAGACTTAGTTTGGCTACAAGCGAAACCTGGAAAGATAAAACCTCTGGTGAAAAAAAAGAAAAAACAGAATGGCACAGAATAGTTATATTTAATGATGGGCTAGTAAATGTTGTTCAGCAGTACTTAAAAAAAGGTGCTCAAATTTATGTAGAGGGACAAATTGTAACAAGAAAATGGAAAGATGAACAGTCTGGTCAAGATAAATATTCAACTGAAATTGTTATACAGGGGTATAATTCTTCACTTACTATGCTTGGTGGTGGAAACTCAGGTGGAGGTATTCAAAATGATAATACTCAAACATCTACTAATAATTTTGAAGATAGTCCTCAAGTTACAAACGATATGGATGACGAAATTCCATTTTAGTTTTTATGCCTAACACAGAAATTCCTAAAGACAGAAACATAAAACTTATTTCAATGCATGACGAGATGAGTGCGTCATATCTGTCATACGCAATGAGTGTAATTGTTAGCAGGGCTCTTCCTGATGTTAGAGATGGCTTAAAACCAGTTCATAGAAGAATATTATTTGCTATGTACAAAGGTGGCTATGATTGGTCTAAACAATTTAGAAAATCTGCACGAATAGTAGGGGACGTAATAGGTAAATATCACCCACATGGTGATCAATCTGTTTATGATGCACTTGTTAGAATGGTTCAGGATTTTTCAATGAGCTTACCTTTGGTTGAGGGTCAGGGTAACTTCGGTTCCATTGATGGTGATCCAGCTGCAGCTATGAGATATACAGAAACAAGATTAGCCAAAGTTTCTCAGTATTTAATTGATGATATTGAGAAAAATACCATTGAATACAAAAGTAATTACGATGAAACTGAAAAAGAACCTTCAGTTTTACCAGCTCAATATCCAAATCTTTTGGTAAATGGAGCAGGTGGTATTGCGGTGGGTATGGCAACAAGCATACCCCCTCATAATTTGGGTGAAATAATAGATGGAACATTAGCTTTAATTGAAGATAAAGATATTAAAATCAAAGATTTGATGAAACACATTCCAGGACCAGATTTCCCTACTGGTGGTGTCATCATTGGAAAGTCAATAATTAAAGATGGATATAATGTTGGACGTGGATCTTTTAAAATCAGAGGTGAAATATCAATTGAATCACAAAAAAATGGAAGAGATAGACTGGTTATAACTTCAGTACCATATCAAGTAAATAAATCAGTTCTAAACGAACGAATTGCGCAACTAGTTAGAGAGAAAAAAATTGAAGGAATTAAAGATATAAGGGATGAGTCTAATAGGGAGGGTATCAGGGTTGCCATTGATTTAAGAAGTGGTGTCGAACCTGAAACTATTAAAAGACTACTTTATAAAAATACCGCAATAGAAAGTTCTTTTGGTTTTAATACATTGGCGATAGTTGATGGAAAACCTAAAATATGTAACTTAAAAGAATTTTTATCATACTTTTTAACTTTTCGTGAAGATGTTGTAATTAAAAAAACTAAATTTGATTTAAAAAAAGCCGAGGATAGAGCTCACATATTAATTGGTTTATCTGTTTCTGTTGAAAATTTAGACAAGATTATTAAAGTTATTAGGTCATCAAATACTCCAGATGATGCTAAAAAATCATTACTAAATACTAAATGGAAAATTGATAAATCTTTAAAATTAATTTCATTAGTTGAAGATAAAAAAGGAAAAGATTTATATTCTTTATCAGAACCTCAAGTTACTGCAATTTTAGAGCTTAGACTTCAAAAATTAACTGCTCTAGGTATCAATGAAATAGAAGTAGAAATTAAAAAGTTAGCCGATCTTATTAAGGGCTATAAAAAGATAATAAACTCAAAAAAGGAACTTTTAAACGTAATTAGTCAAGAACTTAAAACTATTAAAGAAAAATTTGCAGTACCAAGAAGAACTAAAATTATAGATGCTATTTTAAATTATGATATTGAAGAAACCATTCAAAAAGAATCTGTTATTATTACAGTCACATTACAGGGTTATATTAAAAGAGGAGCTCTAAGTAACGTAAAACAGCAAAAAAGAGGTGGTAAGGGAAAATCTGGTATCACCACTAGAGATGAAGACTCTGTTGTTAAAACGCTATCGGTAAATACACACACATCTCTTCTCTTTTTTTCTACAGAAGGACTTGTTTACAAAATTAAAGCATGGAAAATACCAGAGGGATCTACTACATCCAAAGGTAAATCGTTGTTTAATATTTTACCTTTAAAGAGTCACCAATCTATTAGTTCAATAATGCCTTTCCCTGAAAATGAAGGAGATTGGAAAAATTTACAAATTGTATTTGCTACGGCTAAAGGAAAAGTTAGAAAAAATAGCCTTGAAGATTTTTCATCTATAAATTCCGCAGGAAAAATTGCTATGAAGCTTGATCCAAACGATAAAATAGTTGGTGTTGAAATATGTAAAGATGATCAAGACATCATGCTTAGTACTAAAAACGGAAAATGTATAAGATTTGAATCAAAAAAACTTAGAATATTTAAAGGGAGATCATCAAAAGGTATTAAAGGACTTGAGTTAGCTCCAAATGATGAAATAGTTTCACTCTCTATTATTGATCAAGAAAAAAATAAAAATGTTTCTAAGCTTAATTCGAAAACAACTGATAGATACGTATTATCAATTACTGAAAATGGATATGGTAAAAAAACACCTCATATTGATTATAGAGTAACAAACAGGAGTGGTAAGGGAATTATTGGAATTATTAACTCACCTAGAAATGGCAGTATATGTTCCTCATTTCCTGTATTTGAAGGTGATGATGTGATGATCTCAACTAACAAAGGTAGGGTTATTAGAGTTGGTGTTAAAGAAATTAGAACAGCAGGAAGAAATACACAAGGCGTACGAATTATCAAATTATCTGGTGATGAGAAAGTAGTTTCAGCAATAAAAATTGATGATAACTTAGTGTAATGAAAAAAATTGCTGTGTATCCAGGTACATTTGACCCGATTACCTATGGTCACATTGATGTTATTAAAAAAGCTCTAAAATTATTCGACAAAGTTATTGTTGCTACATCAGACGGTGCAAATAAAAATTATTTATTTAATTCTAATGAAAGAATTGCCATTATCAAAAGAGCGCTTTTTCAAGATCTAAAACTTGATAAAAAAAAAATTGAAATAATTTCTTTTCAATCATTAACCACAGATCTTTGTAAAAAATATAAATCTAATATTATTTTAAGAGGTTTAAGAGCTGTATCAGATTTTGAATATGAGTTTCAATTAGCTGGAATGAATAGAAAACTAAACAATAATATAGAAACTATTTTTTTAATGTCAGATGTTGAGAATCAGATTATTTCATCAAGATTTGTAAAAGAAATTGTAAAATTAAAAGGAGATATTAAAAAATTTACTACAAAAAGCACAATAAAGTCTTTAAAAGAAAAATATGAATAAATTAATAACAAAATTTTTAATTTTATTTTTTATACTAACCAACAATCTAACAGCAGAGGAAAATATAATGATTTTAAAACTTAAAGATGGGGATTTAAAAATTGAACTTTTTGAAGATATAGCACCAAACCATGTTAAAAGAATCAAGCAGCTTGCAGAAGAAGGTAAGTATGATGGTGTAGTTTTTCATAGAGTAATTGATGGGTTTATGGCTCAAACAGGAGATGTTAAGTTTGGTAATTCAGCTAGTAATGACTTTGATCTAAGAAGAGCTGGTACGGGTGGCTCTGAACTTCCAGATCTTAAAGAAGAATTTAGTGATTTGCCTCATGAAAGAGGCACTTTATCTATGGCACGATCTCAAGATCCAAATAGTGCGAATAGTCAATTTTTTATATGTTTTAAAGAAGCTTCATTTTTAGATAGACAATATACTGTTTTTGGGAAAGTTATCGAAGGCATGGAATTTGTTGATAAAATTAAAAGAGGTGAGCCAGCTTCAGATCCAGATAAAATTATTAGTTTTAAATAATATCCATATAAATTTATGGCGTTAAAAAAATTTAATTTTAATGTCCTTGAAAAAGATAAATATGCAAGAGTTGGGTTAATTGAAACACATAGAGGTGATATTCAAACACCAGCTTTTATGCCTGTTGGAACTCAAGCTACAGTTAAAGCTTGTTTGATTGATGATGTCATAAAAACAGGCTCAGAAATTATTCTTTCCAATACATATCATTTAATGATTAGACCGGGTGTTGAAAGAATTATTGCTGCTGGAGGCCTTCATAAGTTTATGAATTGTAAACTTCCTATACTTACTGATTCAGGTGGGTTTCAAGTTATGTCCTTATCAAAATTAAATAAAGTTGATAGAGAGAAGGGAGCAATTTTTAATTCACATGTTGATGGTAAAAAATTTATTCTAAGTCCTGAAGAAAGTATTCGTATCCAAAAGGGACTGGACTCAGATATTGTTATGATTATGGACGAATGTCCAAAAAAAACGACTGATTATAATATTATAAATAAATCAATGGAACTTTCCATTTATTGGGCAGAAAGATCCAAAATTGCTTTTGGGTTAAATCCTCACAAAGCATTATTTGGAATAGTTCAAGGTGGTTTATTTAAAGATCTAAGATTAAAATCACTAAATGCATTAACCAAAATTGACTTTAATGGTTATGCTATCGGAGGACTTGCAGTTGGCGAGACACAAAAAGAAATGTTTAATGTTTTAGATGATATTAAAGAATATATGCCAGAAAATAAACCTAGATATTTAATGGGTGTTGGCACACCAGCCGATATACTTGGTGCCGTAAAAAGAGGCATTGATATGTTTGACTGCGTAATGCCAACACGATCCGGAAGAACTGGTTTGGCTTTCACTTGGAATGGACGTTTAAATATTAAAAATAATAAATTTAAAAATGATAATGATCCGTTAGATGTAAATTGTTCTAATTTAAGCTTAAATAAATATTCAAAAAACTATTTAAACCATTTATTTAATACAAATGAAATATTAGGTTCGACACTTTTAACACTTCATAACATCAACTTTTATCAGGAATTAATGGCAGCAATAAGAGATAATATCAAAAAGAGAACATTTGATAAATTCCACGATGAATACATTGATAGGTTGTAATTTAAATATTTGCAATTTACTAGATTATCGAATAAATAATTGTTTTTTGGTAATAAAATTTATTTATGTTTAGATATTTTTTTATTGTTTAGATTTTTAAGTGTAAAGAAATTTAAAAATTTTAGAGAAGACTTCACCAAAAGTTTTTTTTTAAGATTAAATAGAAAAAAACACAATCTTAACTTTTTAAATTATATGTGGGCCCTTAGCTCAGTTGGTAGAGCAATTCCCTTTTAAGGAATGGGTCGATGGTTCGAGTCCATCAGGGCTCACCACTAAATTAAATTTTTAACTTACTGTTATTGGGGGATAATCAAGAATTACGCTGTTCTCCCATTCCGAAAGGTCTTTTATTCTTTTTGTTGAAGAGGGGTGTGTACTCATAAATTGAGCTGGCTCTTTTCCTTTGTTGGTCTCTTTCATCCTTTCCCACAATTTTTTAGTTTCCCTAATATCATAACCAGATAATGAGGCAAAGATCATACCTAAATAATCCGCTTCACTTTCTTGTATTCTTGAAAAAGGATTCATAATTCCTATTTGAGAGAGCAAACCAACAGTATTCATTCCTGTCACTCTATTTACTTGTGATAATTTTCCTCCCGTAAATATATCAATAAGTTTTGTGCTTGTATTTAAGAGCATACCTCTGCTAGCTCTTTCAACCGAGTGTTTAGCAACGGCATGAGCTATTTCATGACCCATAACTGAAGCTAATCCGTTTGTATTTTTAGTTACATCTAGGATACCTGTATACACAGCAATTTTACCACCAGGCATGCACCATGCATTTTTAACTTTCTTGTTGTCAATTAATATGTACTCCCAGTCAAAATTTGCAGTTGGGTCATTTAATCCAACTCTATAAAAATATTCAGATATCGCATCCTCCATACGTTTTCCAATATCCTTAATTTCATTGAGTGTTTTATTATCGTCACTCATCTTTTCTTTTTCTTTAACTTTCTCATAAATTTGTGCTGCTTGTGCATTTAACTTTGCCTCAGGTATAATTTTTAATTGTCTTCGATCTGTAATTGGTGTGGTGGAGCAAGCATTAATGATTAGACCTGAACACCCGCACCCAAAGTAATTTAAAAATTTTCTTCTATTCATTTTAATAAAATTTTGATATTTATATAAATAATAACTTATATGAATTTAAACAATAAAATATTAGTAATTCTTTTTATTATTGCAATTTCTTTTGTAATCTACTCAAATTATAATTAAATATTCAATGGCAAAAAATAAAAAATCTATTACTTTAAAATTAAGAAACTACTTCTTTACAGGTGTAATTGTACTTGTTCCCATAGGTTTTACGCTTTATTTAAGTAAATTTTTGATTAATTTTTCAACAAAATTAGTTCCATCTGGGCTTAATCCAAATACATATCTCCCTTATTCTATACCTGGTATTGAAATTTTTTTAACTATTATTTTTATTACAATAGTGGGTGGCCTTTCTTTATCTTTTTTAGGAAAAAAATTTTTACAAATAATTGATGACCTCTTTAAAAGAATACCCATTTTAAGAACAATATACTCCGCTATTGGTCAAATGACTGACTCATTTAGAAATCTAGAGGGTAATAAAAAAAGTGTTGTTTTGGTTGAATATCCAAGAAAAGGTTCTTGGGCAGTTGGATTTGCAACTAAAGAAAACACAGGTGAAATTAAATCGAAAACAAAAATTAATCTTATAAATGTATTTATCCCAACAACACCAAACCCCACAAGTGGTTTTTTATTAATGATACCTAAAGAAGATTTGATATATCTAGATATGACATTTGAAGAGGCTTCAAAGTTTATTGTTTCAGCAGGAACTTCAGTACCAAATAGTTAAACAATATCGTTAATAATATCTGCTTGATCATAAAGTTTTAGTAATGGTTTGTATTTATCAATATTAATATTTTCTTGCTCAATTTTCTTGATTTGTTTTTCAGCTAATATAAATAAATCTTCATTTTGTATAGGATCAGCTAATCTAAAATTTTTAATACCACTCTGCTTAAAACCTAAAAGATCTCCAAAACCTCTTAACTTCATATCTTCTTCTGAAATTTCAAAGCCATCATTGGAATTTTTTAAAATATTAATACGTTTTTTAGCATTAATGCTCAAGTTAGATTTAAACATAAGGATACAGCTTGCTTGTTTATCACCCCTACCAACACGACCTCTTAATTGATGAAGTTGAGATAAACCAAATTTATTAGCATTTTCAATTACAATTACATTAGCATTTGGAAAATCTATTCCAACTTCAATGATTGTCGTTGAAACTAAAATTGAATATTCTTTATTCAAAAATTTATTGAGTATTTGTTCTTTTTGTTCATTTTCAATTTTCCCATGAAGTAAAGCAACTTTGTTTGGAAAAATTTTACTCAAAAATTCGTATTTATTAACTGATGATTGGTGATCTAACTTTTTAGATTCCTCAATTAATGGGCATACCCAAAATACTTGGTTCCCTTCACTAATTTCTTTTTTTACAAATTTTATTATATCATCTATTTTACTTTCTAATTTACTATAAGTTTTAACCTCCTTACGATTATTGGGTTTTTCTCTTATAATTGATACATCCATATCACCATAAACTGACATTGTTAAAGTTCTTGGTATAGGAGTTGCAGACATTAAAAGAACATCACAATTATCACCCCCTTTGTCGGAAAGTAATTTTCTTTGTCTTACGCCAAATTTATGTTGCTCATCAATTATTATATAGCCAAGTTTAGCAAATATTATTTTTTTTTGAAATATTGCATGAGTTCCAAAAACCATCTTAATTTTATTAGTTTTTAAATCATTGATAATTCTTTTTTTATCAAGAATATTACTTTTACTAGAAAGTAATTCGAAAGATATATTTTCAGGAAATAATTTTTTAGCTAAAGTATAATGTTGTCTAGCCAATATTTCTGTAGGTGCCATTAAGGCTACTTGAAAATTTGAACGAACAACGCTTAGGGCTGAAATTAAGGCTACAATAGTTTTTCCACTACCAACATCACCCTGTAAGAGTCTGAACATTTTACTATTAGAATTTAAATCATTGTTGATATCAATTAGTGATTTATTTTGATCTATAGTAAGCTTAAAATTCAATTTATTCATTATTTCGTTGTGAGAACTTTCCGTAAATTTTTTTGAAGTTTTCTTAATTTTCTTAATTTTTTTCCTTATTTCTGAATTAACCAAAAAAGACGCTAAAATTTCATCGTAAGCCAATCTTTTGTAAAAACTAGCTTTGTAATTTTCAATGTTTGTTGGGTCATGCAATTTAACAATAGCGGCATTCCAACTTTCGTTTTCAAACATATTTAATATTTCTTTATCGTGCCACTCATTTAAAATAGGTAAATTTTTTAATATTTGATTAATAATTTTATTATAATTTTTTTCAGTAATACCTTCTGTGAGTGAATATTTATTATGAACTGTCTCTATTAACGAGCTATCTTGAGAGACATATGTCGGGTTGGTAATTTGATATCTTCCTTTATATGAGGTGATTTTACCACTTATTGTAACTTCTTGATTAAGTGGTAAAATTTTCCTAACATATCCTTCGTAACTGTGAAAAAATATACAATCTATTTTACCACTTTCATCTTCACAATTAACTCTACTAGGCAAATTTCTAACTCTTGGAAATTGATACTTTAACGGAACTATTCTTATAGTTTGAATTTTATCCACTAGTAGGTCACAAATTTACTAACTAAAGTTCTATCCGTATATGATTTTGGCAGTCTCCATAATAAGTCAAAAATAGTATTGACTTTTTTTTCCTTTAAAATTTCCATGGTTTTTTTACCCACACCATTTAATTTTGTTAGATCTGATAATAAATAATCGTAATTATTTTTATTTTTCATGCTAGATTCAATATATTAAAAATTATGATCATTAATATAAAGTATTTGAAAAATAAAATTATCTATCGCTCAACCTATAGAGGTACCAAAGAAATGGATAAGCTTTTAAGCTCTTTTACTAAAAAATATATTGATCACTTTAATGAAGATGAGCTTCAGAATTTATGTGATTTATTAGATTGTGATGATGAAAATCTTTATAAATTTAACCAAGATAACCCTACCACTATAAAAATTAACTCTAATATGGTTAGTGATTTGTTTAAAATTTATGAATATAAAAATAGTTAATGGCGGAGAGACTGAGATTCGAACTCAGGAAAGAGTTGCCCCTTTGCCGGTTTTCAAGACCGGTGCATTCAACCGCTCTGCCATCTCTCCGTACCAACGTTTTATTATTATAAATTTTTAATTCAACAATAAAATTGATAAATTAAATAGATAATCAAGTAATATTGTAATTATTAATAAAATGGAAAACCAAAAATTCAATAAAGGTATAATTTTAACAGCTTTGGGATCTTTTTGGTGGGGTGTTATTGGTGTTATCTATTTTAAATATATTTCTTATACCGGCTCCATCGAAGTTGTAATACATCGTTGCGTTTGGACTTCTGTAGTATTGATAATAACTACTTTTTATTTTTCTAAATGGAGTATTTTTTTTGAAATCTTATCAAATTTTAAGAAAGTATTTTATTATTTTTTTCAAGTTTATTGATATTTATTAATTGGGCTACTTGGATTTACGCTGTAGGCACAGAAAGAATTATTGATGCTAGCTTTGGTTATTTATCATGCCAATTTTAAGTGTCTTTTAGGATATATTTTTATGATGAGAAAATCAGCAGAAAGGGGGGCCTTTCAATAATTCTTGTTTTAATTTCAATATTGTTTTTATTATTTAAAAGTTTTAATTCAATACCATGGGTTGGAATTATTGTTGCTTTAAGTTGGGGTTTCTATAATTTATTAAGAAAGAAAGTTAATGTTGATACAGATATTGGACTGTTAATAGAAAGCTTATTTATTTTACCCTTTGCTTTATTTGGTTTTTTTTTACTTTATAAAAATGGCTTAAACTATTTTAATTTTAACAACGTATCTTTAATGCTCTTACTTATGTTGGCTGGTCCTATGACGGTTATACCTCTTTTCTTATACGTAAAAGGAGTTGAATTATCTGGTCTTGGAGCAACAGGTATGATTTTTTATATAACTCCAACTTTTCAGTTTTTACTCGGTTTTTTTTACTACAATGAAGCTTTTTCTTTTGATAAATCATTAAGTTTCATTTTGATATGGATTGCTGTAATTATTTATTTAAAAGATTTGTATGAAAATAATTAAATATTTTATAGTAATATTTTTTCTTCTTTATAATGGAACATTAAGCGCAAATGAAAAATTATTTAGTGAGTGGTTAAACAATTTTAAGATTTACGCTTTGGATAAGGGTATTTCAGAAAAAACCTATAATCTAGCAATGTCAGATGTTGTTTTTCTACCTAAGGTTATTGAGTACGATCGTTTTCAACCTGAGTTTTATGAGGACACCAAAACATACGTATCAAAAAGAACATCAAATCAAAAAGTTAATAAGGGTATTGAAATATATGAACTAAATAAAGATTTTATTAATCATATAGATAATGAGTTTTTGGTAGAAAAAGAATTACTTCTAGCTTTAATGGGAATTGAAACTAACTATGGAACCTACGTTGGTAAAATGGATATATTATCTTCTCTTGCCACCTTAAGCTTTGATAAGAGAAGATCTGATTTTTTTACCAAAGAATTAATTATAATTCTTAAATTAATAGAAGAGAAAAAGATTAGTCATGATGTTTTATACGGATCATGGGCCGGTGCCTTTGGATATTTTCAATTTATGCCCTCCACAATTGAGCGCTATGCTATAGATTATGACCATAATGATATTATTGATTTAAAATCAACGGTAGATTCCTTTGCATCAGCAGCAAACTATATAAATAGGATAGGTTGGATAAAAAACCAACCGTGTTTTATAAAAGTTGAATTAAGTGAAAATATACCGAAAAAACTACTAAACACTTCTGCCAAAAAACTTCATAATAAAAATCAGTTCAAAATATTAAAAAAATATTTAATTAAAGATACAAATTTTATAAATATTGACGATAATTTAATTGCTTCAATTATAACACCAGACAAGGATATTATTCCTGACTCTCAAAATTTAGAACTCTGCGTATATTGTTTTTGAAAATTATGAGAAAATACTACAATGGAATAGATCTTTACGATTTGCTTTGGCCGTTTGTACTTTAAAAAAAGAATTTGAAAATGTTTTATAAAAAATTATTATTTTTATTATGCTTCATGCTACTTCAACATTGCACTATAGAAAACTTGACAAAAACTAAACCATCTGTATTTTTAGATGATCCATTTATAAATAAAGGTTTTGCACTTATTTACAATAATGATCTTTATGAAAAAAAAATTATATCAAAGAAAATTGATGAACGCAGTCTTATTGTTTTTCAAAAAAATTTAAAAAAGAATATAAAAGTTAAAATTACTAATATTATTAATAACAAATCAATTATAGCTACAGTTGGAAATGATGCCGATTATCCTTTATTTAATAACGCTGTATTATCAATCAGAATTGCAGATGCAATTGATTTAAATAAAAATGAGCCCTATATAGAAATTATAGAGATTTTAGAAGATTCTGTTTTTGTTGCCAAAAAAGCAAAAATATTTGAAGAAGAAAAAAAAGTAGCAATCAAAGCACCTGTTAATAGCATTAGTATTAGCGATCTTAATCAAACACAATCAAATACAAAAAATAAAAATGATAAAAAATTTTCTTATAATATAAAAATAGCTGATTTTTATTTTAATGATACAGCATTACTATTAATCAATAGAATCAACAATGAAACTATTGCCAAAGATGCTAAAATTAAAAAGATTAGAGAAAATAAATATAGAGTATACCTTGGTCCTTTTAGCAACATTAATGCTCTACAAAAATCCTTTAATGATATAAACATATTAGAATTCGAAAACATCGAAATTATAAAAAATGACTAAGATAAAATTTTTAACAATATTATTCACTTTATTATTAACTTTTAACTCAAATGCTGCATTTGACATAAAAGCAAGAAGCGTCATATTGCAAGACTATTTATCGGGTGAAATATTATTTGAAAAAGAACCTGATAATTCAATATATCCAGCCTCAATGACGAAAATAATGACTGCAATTGTAGCATTTGATTTGATTAAAAAGGGCAATTTAAGTTTGGATGAAAAATTTATTATCTCAGAGAATGCATGGCGTTTATCATCTGCTGGCTACTCATCCATGTTTATAATGGTTGGTGATGAAATAACAGTAGAGAATTTGCTTAAGGGAATTATTATATCATCTGGTAATGATGCCTGTGTAGCGCTTGCTGAGGGAATTGCAGGCTCTGAATCAGCTTTTGCAATTTTAATGACAGCAAAAGCAAAGAATAGGTATGGAAAATACTAACTTTGCAAATGCTTCGGGTATAAACAATACTGAAAATTTTCAACAGTTCGTGATATTTTAATAATGTCAAGCTATCTTATTAAAAATTTTCCTGAAGAATATAAATATTTTTCTGAAAAGGAATTTACATGGAATAGGACGGGAGGGGATCCAATTACTCAAGGTAATAGAAACCCATTATTGTATAAAAATCTTGGATATGATGGAATTAAAACCGGTTATTTAGCAGTAGAAAAATATTCACTAGCCTCATCTATTTACAAAAATGGAAGAAGGTTAATTGCTGTTGGAACTGGATTTGAAACAAAAAATGATAGGTCTAGAGAAAGTTCAAAACTATTATTATGGGGTTTGACAAATTTTGATTTAATTGAAATTGCTAAAGCAAATACACCTCTTGAAGATGCTGAGGTTTGGTTTGGTAAAAAAGATACTGTTAAAACTTATGTCAAAGATGACATTTATAAAACAATCCCTAAAGCTAGAAAAAGTTTATTAAAAGTTTCATTAAAGTACAACGGCCCTATACAAGCACCAATTAAAAAAGATGATATTATAGGCAAATTAAACTTAATTTATAATGGCGAATTAATTAAGGAATATGACTTGTTAGCATACGAAGATGTTAAAAAATTAAATGTTTTCTCAAGGCTGATGAAATCTATAAATTTTTTAATTTGGGGTGATGTCTAAAAAACCAATTATCGTATTTGAGGGTGTAGAAGGAACTGGTAAATCGCACCACATTAAAAAAATTGCGAACTATCTTAAAATAAAAAAAATTAAATTTATTCAAATTAGAGAACCAGGTGGTAGTATTAATTCTGAAAAAATTAGAAAACTTATACTTAATAATAAATCAACTTTTAATAAAGAAACAGATTTGCTTTTATATTATCTGCGAGAAGCGAAAATATAGAAATGATTAAAAAGAATGCTGGAAAAAAGATAATACTAATAGATAGATTTTCAGATTCTACAATTGCATATCAGCATTATGGCATGGGTGTAGATCTTAAATTTATACAAAATATTAATAACCATTTATTAAAAGATATTAAAATTGATTTTACTTTTTTAAATACCGTCAATCAGTCAAATATGGAAAAAAGATTAAGTAAAAGAAGAAAACTTAACCGATATGATAAATTTGATAGTAAATTCTATAATAAAGTTCAAAATGGTTTTCTTAAACTATTAAAAATAAATCCTAGAAAGTACATAAAAATAAACTCAAACTTAGATTTAGATGTTAATGAAAATATAATATTAAGAAAAATTAAAGATTTAATTTAAATATATGAATTTAAAGCCATCAGAGAATACTAAAATTTATGGTATGGAAAATTTTTTTAATGAAATTGTAGGATTGTATAATCATAAAAAAATGCCAAATAAAATTTTACTGTCTGGCAAAAGAGGTTCTGGCAAGTCAACTTTAGCTTATCATTTAATTAACTATATTTTATCTAAAGGGGAAGAGTCTAAATATGATTCAGATAATTTCACGATCAATCCAGAAAATAAATCATTTAAATTATTACAAAATAACTCTCACCCAAATTTCTATTTGATTGATTTATTAACTGAAAAAAAAAATATCGACGTCACTCAAATTCGTGAAATGATTACGTATACGAATAT